>JGI997J19993_1000496_pt1 | contig 10833 bp, 9 predicted proteins | sample Etolagbewater25m_FD_19993 | JGI IMG/M metagenome (IMG submission 19993)
AATTTAAGTATGTTGACAGGTAAAGTTGCCTTAGTTACTGGCGCAAGCCGCGGAATTGGTAAAGCAATCGCTTTAGATTTAGCTGCACAGGGTGCGACAGTTATCGGTACCGCAACCACTGAATCGGGCGCGCAAAATATCAGTGCCTATTTAACGGAAGCAGGTGCAAGTGGCGCTGGTAAGTGTCTTAATGTGACTCAAGCCGACATGATTACCGATGTGTTAGCGGAAATCACCAAAGAATTTGGTGTACCGACTATCTTAGTGAATAACGCGGGTATTACTCGTGATAACTTACTGATGCGCATGAAAGACGATGAGTGGGATGATATTATTCAAACCAACTTAACTTCGGTTTTCCGTACTTCAAAAGCCTGTTTACGCGGCATGATGAAAGCCAAAGGCGGCCGCATTATTAACATCGCGTCCGTTGTGGGTGTGATGGGTAATGCCGGTCAAACCAACTATGCCGCCGCCAAAGCGGGTATTATCGGTTTCAGTAAGTCTCTCGCACGTGAAGTCGGCGCACGAAACATTACCGTTAATACGATTGCACCTGGTTTTATTGATACCGATATGACTAAAGACCTGCCAGAAGAACAGCGCGAAGCTTTAACCAAACAAATTCCGTTACAAAGCTTGGGTCAGCCTGAAGACATTGCGAAAGCGGTGACCTTTTTAGCAGGCGATGGTGGTGCTTATATTACCGGTCAGACCCTAAATGTAAACGGTGGAATGTATATGGTTTAATTGAGTTATTGCTTGATTTAGCTGCAGAAATGATTTGAATCAAGAAAAAACCTCAATTTAAAACTTGATAAACGTGACATATAAAGCGAAAATACGTCACATTATTTAGAACATATTTTTTTAAAAACAAAAAAACTGGAGAATTCCATGAGCAGTATTGAAGAACGCGTAAAGAAAATTGTTGTTGAACAATTAGGTGTAGAAGAAGATCAGGTAACAGCTGATGCATCTTTTGTTGATGACTTAGGTGCGGACTCTCTGGACACTGTTGAGTTAGTAATGGCTCTTGAAGAAGAATTTGATTGTGAAATTCCTGATGAAGAAGCAGAGAAAATCTCTACACTTGCGCAAGCAACTGCTTACGTTAACGCTAACTTAGACGCTTAGTCTAGATTACGTTAAAAGGTTGCTAGAATAAGCAATCCTAAAAAAAGCCGTATTTATATGCGGCTTTTTTTGTATCTGAAAGTCCTAAATAATCGACTTTCAATGAATTCAAAGCATAGATGAGGTCACAGTTTTGTCTAAACGTCGCGTCGTAATTACTGGATTAGGTGTACTTACACCTGTTGGCTTAACGGTTTCTGAAACATGGAACAACCTATTAGCTGGAAAAAGCGGAATTGATTATCTAACTAAGTTTGATACCGACCCGTTTTCAGTGAAATTTGGTGGAGTTTTAAAAGGGTTCAATGCAACCGACTATCTCACCGCTAAAGAAGCTAAAAAAATGGACCCGTTTATTCATTACGGAATTGCAGCAGGCACACAGGCACTGCTTGACTCTGGCTTAGAAGTCACCGAAGAGAATGCCTTTCGCATAGGTGTTTCAATTGGTTCTGGAATCGGCGGGATTGGTTCAATTGAAACCCAGCACTCGATCTATGAGAAGTCAGGGCCACGCCGTATCTCTCCATTTTTTGTACCCAGTGCCATCATTAACATGATCTCTGGTAACTTGTCGATTATGCATGGCTTAAAAGGGCCAAACATGGCGATTGGCACGGCATGTGCAACCGGTACCCATAGTATTGGTGATTCAGCGCGCATGATCCAATACGGTGATGTGGATGTGATGATTGCGGGTGGTGCCGAATACGCAACCACCGAGTTAGGCTTAGGTGGTTTTGCGGCTGCACGTGCCTTATCTACCCGAAACGATGATCCGCAAGCAGCCAGTCGCCCATGGGACAGAGGTCGTGATGGCTTTGTATTAAGTGATGGCGCCGGTGCCGTGGTGCTAGAAGAGTACGAACACGCCAAAGCGCGTGGTGCCACGATGTACGCAGAGGTATTGGGGTTTGGTATGAGTGGTGACGCTTATCACATGACATTACCTGCGGCGGGTGGAGAAGGAGCGGCACGATGCATGGCAACCGCGTTGCACAATGCTGGCATTGAGCGCACGCAAATCGGTTACATCAATGCGCACGGCACTTCAACGCCAGCGGGTGATGTGTGTGAGACCATGGCGGTTAAATCGACTTTTGGTGACCACGCTTATAACTTAGCAATGAGTTCAACTAAGTCAATGACCGGTCACGCATTGGGTGCGGCGGGAGCGATGGAGGCGGTGTTTACCGCTTTGGCGCTAAAAGAACAGACGCTTCCACCAACCATTAACTTAGAAGATCCTGAAGAGGGTTGTGATTTAGATTACGTGGCCAGTGGGGCACGCGATGCTAAATTTGATTACGCCTTATCTAACTCGTTTGGATTTGGTGGTACTAATGCCAGTTTGGTGTTTGGTAAAATTTAAACGCTTACTCGTTTAAGTTTAAGGTGTAAGTAACCGTTTAATCCTTTTAGGATTAAGCGGTTTTTTGTTTTTTGGCGTGTGTGATCTCTTAAAAAACTATGAATTGGCAGGCTTATAATTTCGTCTGCCGTTCACTCTCAAGTATAATCTTAGCTTTTAAAATGCCAGAGATTGTTAAGCATGTCGAGAGTAGAAAATACCGATTCAATGGAATCAAAACAGGTTGTCACGATTCAACCGGTTTGTATTCCAGCGAACCAAAAACTCGATTTAGCGCTCTTGCATCAACTCAATCCGCAACGTTATCCCTTTTTACTGGAAAGTGTCGCTAAAAGCGACTTGCTCGGTGGTTACGATGTCTTGTTTGCCTTTCCGCAAGAGACCACTCAGCTTGTAGATTTCACTCAAGCTCAGACATTCGTCGATTCGGCTAAGCAGCAGTTTGCTGAGGCTAAGTTGCCGTTAACCGATTGCGACTTACCATTTTATGGCGGCTGGTTTGCCTATTTTAGCTACGATTATGCCCAAGTGGTGGAACCCACGCTTAACTTACCTAAATCTGAATTTCCATTAGCCAATCTAACGCGAGTGCCTTGCGCGGTTGTGGTTAATCACAAAACAGCTGAGATTTCGATTGTGGCTGAACAGGCTTTTAAAGCGCATATTCCACAGATTGAACAGGATATTCAAGCCGCTTTGGCCTTACCCAAGTTAACCACGGACTTACAAATTCAACAGGCCTGTGAGGAGCCGGAACAGAAGTACCTAAGTGGTGTAGAACAAATTAAAGAGTACATTTTGTCGGGTGATATTTTTCAAGTGAATGTATCACGTCTTTGGCAAGTTGAACTGGCGCCGCAAGACCATTATTTAAATATTTATGAAGCATTACGACAAAACAATCCAGCTCCTTTTGCGGCCTTAGCGCATTTTTCAGAGACACAAAATACAGAACAAAATGTACCCGCTTGGCAGATTATGAGTTCATCGCCGGAGCGTTTGGCAAAATACAAGTTTCCTTGGGTGGATACCCGTCCGATTGCAGGAACCCGTAAACGCAGTGACAACCTAGAGCAAGACAGAGCGCTCATTGAAGAGTTAATATCGCACCCCAAAGAGCGCGCAGAACACATTATGTTAATTGACCTTGAACGCAATGATTTAGGGCGCATCTGTCAGCCGGGGACAGTTGAGGTAAATGAGTTAATGGTGGTTGAAACTTACGAACACGTGCACCACATTGTCTCAAATGTACGCGGCCAGTTACGTGACGGCTTTGACCCGTTAGACATTGTGCACGCGCTGTTTCCGGGAGGCACTATCACGGGGTGTCCAAAAGTGCGTTGTATGGAGATTATTGCCGAACTTGAACAGATGCCGCGTGAAGCCTATACCGGTTCATTAGGATACATCAATCGAGACGGCTCAATGGACTTGAATATTCTGATTCGTACCATGATTCATAACCAAACGGCAGACAGTAATCGTGTGCAATTTCGAGCCGGTGCCGGAATTGTTGCTGACTCTCAAGCCGATTTTGAATTGGTTGAAACTCGCCATAAAGCCAAAGGCTTAATTAATGCCCTTAACGCCTCGCAAAAAGGCCAAGCGTAATATGCAGACTTGGGTGAATGGTAAGTTGCAAACCAAACTTTCTGTTAAAGATCGCGGTGTGCAATATGGCGACGGCTTTTTTACCACAATGCTGGTTATGCAAGACACGCTTTATAACTGGTCTGCGCACTGGTGGCGTTTGCAAGAAAGTGCGGCTCGATTGGGCTTTCCAGCGCTAGAAGAGTCAATAATACGGGCAGAAATTCAAGCCGTTTTAGACGAATTTATTGAATTACAATCGATTCAGAAGCACCCTAACATCCAGCACGAAAACCAACAGGCCTGCCTAAACCCTTTAGCGGTAAAGTTAATCATTACACGTGGAGAGGGGGGCAAGGGCTATCAAGCGCCATTGAGCGTAAATCCAACCCGTATCATTCAAATCACTGGGCATCCCAGCTTTGAACAAGCTGTTGATTTTAGTGTTTTTCAAGCACCGATTGAGTTGGGTGTTTGTCAGACATTATGTGCCATTCAGCCACAGTTAGCCGGTCTTAAACACCTTAATCGTTTAGAGAATGTGTTGGCGCGTAATGAACTGTTAGTGTCTAACGTTACAGAGGCGATTATGCTTAATGCCCACTCGGAAATGGTTTGTGCCACGCAAGCCAATCTATTTCTAATTAAAGGCCAACAACTGATGACCCCTTTGTTGGTAAACAGCGGCGTGGCCGGTACAACAAGATATCAAATGCCCAAAATAGCTCAGGTTTGTGGATTAGATTACCATGAACAAACCCTCACACTAGAAGATTTACAAAGTGCCGATGAGCTGTTTTTAACGAATGCCTTACGTGGAATAATGCCGATTAAGTCTTTTCAAACAAAGCATTATCCATCTGAACAAACACATTTGCTTCATCAAGCGTGGGTGTTTTGGCAGCAAAAAAATGGCTTAGCACTCAATATAAAAAGAGAACAGAGTCGGAATGTTTAAAAAGATTTTAATCAGTTTCATCGTGGTATTTACGATTTTAGCAGGCCTGCTAATATATCAAGTGAATGGGTTTTTAACGCACCCAATTGCAAATAGTACACATTCCCAAACCATCGAGATTAAAGCGGGGGCGTCCGCCCATAAAGTGGCAAATCAATTAAATCAAGCAGGCCTGCTGGATTCGCCAAAAGCCTTTGTTTGGTATCTTCGTTACTACGATAAACACGGTTTAATTAAAACCGGTGAGTTAATCATTGATCCAAGTTGGACTGTGGAACAGCTTACCGAAGCCTTAATTAAAGGTGAAACGGTTCAGTACCCAATTACGATTATTGCAGGACATACCTTTAAACAGACGCTTGAAACCTTGCACTTGGCTGACAAACTTCAGAAAACCTTGAGCCTTGATGCGCCAGAGAGGCTTTACCAAACATTTGAACTGAAAAATTTAGGCGAAAAAACTTATCCCTATGCGGGGCTAGAAGGCTGGTTTTTACCGGAGACCTTTTATTACCAAGCGGGCGACACAGATGTTTCAATTTTAAAACGTGCACAAACTCACCTGAAAACCGTGTTGCAAACCGAATGGCAAAATCGCGATAAAAACTTACCGCTTAAAACGCCTTACGAAGCGCTTATTTTGGCCTCAATTGTTGAAAAAGAGACTGGCATTGCGCATGAACGCGCTTTAATTGCTGGGGTCTTTATTAATCGATTGAATAAAGGCATGCGCCTGCAAACCGACCCAACCGTTATTTATGGGATTGGCGCTACCTACGATGGCAATATCCGAAAACGCGATTTATTGACCAAAACGGCTTACAACACCTATAAAATAAACGGCCTGCCGCCGACCCCGATTGCCATGCCAAGTGCCGAGGCGATTCGTGCGGTAATGCAACCAACAAAAACGAAAGCGCTCTATTTTGTGGCCAAAGGCGGTGGCGAACACCATTTTTCAACAACGCTTATTGAACACAATAATGCAGTTCGTAAATATTTATTAAATCGTTAACAGGCGATTTAAGGCATTCAGCAACACCGTTAAACATTGACAAAGTGTTACAACATTGACCAAGGAATCGACAATCATGACAGGTAAATTTCTCACGCTTGAAGGAACCGAAGGTGCGGGTAAATCCACCAATTTGAGCTTTATTAAAGATTGGCTAACTGAGCAGGGGATTGATGTTATCAGCACTCGTGAACCTGGCGGAACCGAAATTGGAGAGGCGGTTCGTGGTATCTTACTTAACCAAGATTTTACCGCCATGCACGAAGATACCGAGTTACTGTTAATGTTTGCAGCCCGTGCCCAACATCTGCGTGAAAAAATTTTACCGGCGTTAACGCAAGGTAAGTGGGTTATTTCGGATCGTTTTACCGACGCGTCTTATGCCTATCAAGGTGCGGCTCGCGGAATGGGCTTTGAGCGCATTGCGCAAATTGAGCAGTGGGTTCAGCAAGGCACGCACCCCGATACCACCTTTGTGTTTGATCTGCCAATTGAAATTGGCATGGCTAGAGTAGCAGCACGTGGAGGCGAAACCGACCGGTTTGAACAAGAAAAACACGACTTCTTTGAAAAAGTACGTGGCGCTTATTTAACGCGTGCCGCGCAAGCTCCAGATCGTTATCAGGTATTAGATGCCTCGCAACCTTTAGAATCGGTGCAAGCGGCGATTGTGGCGCGTTTACAATCACTGATTAAAGCGTCTTAGCATGAATCATACTTTACAACCTTGGCTTGAACCACAGTGGCAACAGTGGCAGCAATTACAAAATCGTCTGGGTCACGCCTACCTGTTTGCCGGGGCAAAAGGTATTGGGCTGGAGTCGTTTGTTGAACTGGCCGCGCAAACTCTGTTTTGTGATACCCGCAATGCCTGTGGTCACTGTTCGGGTTGCCATCTGTTGGCGACACGTCAACACCCAGATTTTTATCACTTGACGGTGCTCGAAGATAAAAAAGAGATTTCGGTGGATCAGGTGCGCGGTTTAATTAATAAACTCAATGAAACCTCCCATCAAGGCGGTTATAAAGTCGCTTGGGTCGAAGGCCCGGAGCGTTTAAATAAAGCAGCGTTTAACGCATTGCTAAAGAGTTTAGAAGAGCCTGCTGAACGCACCTTGTTTATGCTTACCACGCATCAAGCCGGCTCTTTGCCAGCCACCATTATTAGTCGTTGTCAAAAATTAAACTTTACTGCGCCCACCATTGAAAATGCACAGGCCTGGTTACAAGAACAGTGTCCACAAGCCGATCAAGCCTTACTTAAACGCGCTTTGCGCCTGAACTGGGGTGCACCTTTGGATGCTAAAAGCTGGATAGAAAGCAGCCAGTTTGAACAAGATAATGAGTGGAAAGCGGCGGTGAAGCAACTGCAGTCGGGGCAAAAAACGGTCAGCCAGGTGGTGGAGCCGTGGCTAAAGTGGTCGCAGCCAGAACAGGTGTTCGATTACTTTTATTTGTGGACGGTGTCGGCGTTACGGGCGGCATTCTATCAAGAAAATACCCAATACAGCGATGCTCAAAAACAGAACTGGTTACGATTTCAGCAGGCCTGCTTGCAGGCCAAACGAAGCTGGCGTGGCAATGCCAATAAACAGTTAGTGTTAGAGGCATTATGTTTAGAGTGGTTACAAATTCAACAATCGCAAACGCCTTTAGAGAGTGTGTTTGCCGATGAAAATAGAAAAGGAAAACTCGTGTGATTGTCGATTCGCATTGTCATTTAAATATTTTGCCAGAAGATAAAGTGGGTTCGGTTGCTGAGGTGGTTGAACGCGCTAAAGAGTTGGGGGTGGAACGCATTTTATGTGTGGCAATTAACCCAGAACAGTGGCAAGAAGTACTCAATCTCGCCGATACGTTTCCAGAAGTTTACGCAGCCATTGGCGTTCATCCATGTGAAGAACCCGATGTGGTTGTTACCGATGAAGCCTTATTAAAAGCGGCCTCTCATCCTAAAGTGATTGCGATTGGTGAAATTGGTTTGGACTACTTTCACTTTAATATCGAAGAGCAAGACATGACCTGGCAACACGACCGCTTACGCCAGCATGTTCGCATCGCCAAGCAGTTGCAAAAGCCGGTGATTATACACACCCGTAATTCAACGCCGGATTGTTTGAGTATTCTCAAAGCTTCGGGGGCAGATGAAGTGGGTGGCATTATGCACTGTTTTGTCGAAGACATGGATACGGCAAACCAAGCAATGGAAATCGGGTTTTATATCTCGTTTTCGGGGATTGTCACCTTTAAGAACGCCAAGGATTTAAAAGAGGTAGCCAAACAGGTGCCGTTAGATCGCCTGTTAGTCGAAACCGATTCGCCGTACTTGGCACCGATGCCGTATCGCGGCAAAACCAACCAGCCGGGCTACACCCGTTATGTGGTTGAAGAGATCGCCAAGTTACGTGATTTACCATTCGAAACCGTCGCCAATGCGACGACAGAGAACTTTAACCGTCTCTTCAAACTCGACTAACCGTTATTCAATGCTTAAAAATTAAGAGAAACCTATGAGAACGATGGCGGCTGAAAAGCCTAAAAAAATCAAAGTAACAGCCTCCTCCGAGCGCTCTTACACTTGGCAGCGAATTTACGATTTAGTGGTTCAACACAAACCGGAATTGATTAAGGCCAATATCATCGCCTTTTTTGCGATGCTCGCCACCGTACCGCTACCGATGTTACTGCCGATTTTGGTGGATGAGGTGTTGTTGGATAAACCGGGGCCAATTGTCGCTTTTTTACAGATGTTTGTTTCCTCTGACTGGTACACCGCCACCTATTACATTGTTGCGATTACCATTATCACCATTATTTTGCGTGGCATGGGGTTGGGATTAGGTGTTTGGCAGATGCAGCAATTCACGGTGATTGCCAAAAATGTCACCTTCAAAATTCGTAAAGATTTGTTGGCTCGGGTTCAGGGGGTGTCGATGGCGCAATACGAAACCATGGGCAGCGGCAGTGTTTCGGCCACCATGTTAAATGATGTCAACACCATCGACACTTTCTTGGGCACCACCGTCAGTAAATTGATTATTGCGGTGTTTTCGTTAATTGGAATTAGTGCGGTTTTGTTCTGGTTGAACTGGCAGTTAGCGGTGTTTATTTTACTGTTTAACCCAGTGGTCGTTTACTTCACCATGGTGATGGGGCGTCGCGTTAAAACCCTTAAAAAAGACGAAAACACCGCCGTCGATGCGTTTCAACAATCATTGACCGAGACGCTGGATGCCTTGCAACAAATTCGCGCCGCCAACCAAGACCAAAACTTTTTTGACCGTGTACGCACTAACGCCTATTCAATCAAGACCCATTCAGAGGCGTTTACATGGCGCAGTGATGCCGCCAGCCGTTTCTCATTTATGATCTTCTTAGTCGGCTTCGATCTATTCCGTGGTGTCGGCATGTTGATGGTGGTGTTCTCCGATTTAAGTATCGGACAGATGATTGCCGTGTTTGGTTACCTGTGGTTCATGATGGGGCCTGTGCAAGAACTGTTGGCTATTCAATACGGTTACAGTGCCGCCAGTGGTGCTTTGCAACGCATTAATGAAGTACTCGATTTAAAGCAAGAACCCGTTTACAAGAGTAATATTAACCCGTTCACCCGTCCAGAACCGCTGGCGGTTGAAGTTAAAGATGTCAGCTTTCACTACCCAGGTAAAACCGAGGATGTATTACATAAACTCAACTTTACAATTCACCCGGGGGAAAAATTGGCGCTGGTCGGTGCCAGTGGGGGCGGCAAAACCACACTTGTACAAATTCTGCTTGGGTTCTACGAGGCGCAATCGGGTAATGTGTTGTACGGTGGTGAGAACATTCAAAATATTGGTCAACAGATGGTTCGTCAAAATGTGGCCACGGTACTTCAGCAGCCGGTACTGTTTCATCAAACGATTCGTTTTAACTTAACGTTGGGTCAAGAGATGGACGAATCCCTTCTGTGGCGAGCCTTAGAACAAGCGCAATTGGATGATGTAGTTAAAGAGCTTGAAGCCGGATTAGAAACGGTGGTGGGGCGAAACGGTATTCGGCTATCGGGCGGACAACGTCAACGTTTAGCGATTGCCCGAATGATTCTGCAAGACCCAAAAGTTGTGATTATGGATGAAGCCACGTCGGCATTAGATATGGAAACCGAACGCCAGTTATATGTGGATTTAGCGCCGTTTTTAGAGAATCGAACAACGTTAATTGTGGCGCACCGTTTGAGCTCAATTAAACAAGCCGATCGAATTTTAGTGTTTGAAGATGGTCACATTATTGAAACGGGAAGCCATGAAGAGTTGATTGCGCAGCAAGGAACCTACCATAAACTCTACCGTTAAATTTTCTGAAACTGATTTCTTATCTGAAAATAGCATTTATGAGCATTAAGGCGCGTCTTTTTAGACGCGTTTTTTTTGGACGTTTAAAACGCTCTATGAGCGCCTTCACTTTAGTCTGAATCTGTCATGCAACGTTTATTGAGAATTGTTTGATCGTTTACTTAAAAAACGTCAATAATTAAAAGGATTAACACCGGATTTTTTGAGACTTTTATAATAAGCCAATATTAACAGGCCTGTTGACTGTTACATTTAGTGTGGATTTGTTAAGGTAATTAGGAATATTAATGAATAAAATTAATTTATAAAGTTGTTCTTTTCAGTCAACAAGAGTAGTCAAAAACGAAATTATGAATGAAAATCAAACCGGTGTGTATATTGCACTAATGAGTGTTCACGGTTTAATCCGTGGGCATAACTTGGA
>JGI997J19993_1000497_pt1 | contig 10829 bp, 10 predicted proteins | sample Etolagbewater25m_FD_19993 | JGI IMG/M metagenome (IMG submission 19993)
TGAACCCGGTCGTTCCGGCCACAGCCTCTGCCAGTTCCCTGATGGTAAGATCCTCACCACAGCCGACATTGATGTGGCTGAGCATGGGTGAAGTGTGCTCTTCGTACACCGCTTTATCGAGGTTCATGACATGCACCGATGCTGCTGCCATGTCATCGACATAGAGGAACTCCCGCCTCGGTGTGCCGCTCCCCCATATGGTGACAGCGGGAGCATTACCCACCGTTGCCTCATGGAACCGCCGGATGAGCGCCGGGATCACATGTGAGTTCTCGGGGTGGTAGTTGTCGCCGGGGCCGTAGAGGTTCGTCGGCATCACGCTGCGGTAGTCGGTACCGTACTGGCGGTTGTAGCTTTCACTGAGTTTTATGCCGGCGATTTTGGCTATGGCGTAGGGCTCGTTCGTCGGCTCAAGCACTCCGGTGAGCAGCGCATCCTCCGGCATGGGCTGCGGTGCCTGTTTCGGGTAGATGCAGCTGGAGCCGAGGAAGAGGAGTTTCTCCACCCCGTTCCGGTATGCGGCATCGATCACATTGCACTCGACCATCAGGTTCTCGAAGATGAACTCGGCCGGGTAGGTGTTGTTGGCGTGGATGCCGCCGACTTTCGCGGCGGCGAGGTAGACCTGGTCAGGCCTTTCCGAAGCGAAGAACTCCCGCACTGCTGCCTGACTCGTCAAATCCAGCTCTGCATGCGTCCGGGTAATGATGGAGGACGAAGGAACGCCTAAGGCAAGCAGGTGGCGGACAATGGCGCCCCCTACCATGCCGCGGTGGCCAGCTACATATAGTTTCACACTCAATATTACCCCGATTGTAAAATGCTCAGAGAATTCAATTCTGTAGTGCCATAGCCAGTCAGCACCAGTAGCGAGCTGGAATCCCTTTCACCATTCTCCTCTACGCATGCATTGTTATCAGCAAACAGAACGACAGCTGGTTCCGACCGGTGCTTTGAGCTGGGGTATATGATCCCGTCCAGCTGCTCCCCATCGCGGGTTCTAAACATATGGCGAAAATACTCTGTCACGACCTGTGTAGGAACATACTCGACATGCGCGTATTCGTCTTTCGTAACCGGTTTACTGAAGTCTTCCAGAAAGTCAGTCAAAAAGCGGATCAGGGGACGAACGCTATGCTGGGCCGCATCGAATATGCTGGGCAGAAGGATCTCTTGCGAAAGATCCAGCACTCGAAGTAGACGAATCGGCGAGAACACACCAAATGCAGCTATTTTACCAGTACCTTTGGATGGATCATATGTTTCCAGAACGGCGGTCTTGAGATCAAATGCGCCGTAGAACATGGAGATTCCTGCCGGGCTCATCCTATTGGGATACTTCGCCAACCCTTGTGGAGGAGCCCCAAGGCGCTTTGCCGTACTCAGGGATTCTGTCGGGTCAACGATATGCACCCGATACAATTTTGATGATGGAGGAATAGTACCCAGTAAGCCAACCTCCTCAACCATACCTGAAAGTGCGTCGAGGATCTCAACCGGGTGCATTTCACCATGCTGGTGCTCATCGTAACTCTTTGGGGTGGCATGCAGAAACACATATCTCGCCTCATGCATCACGAAATCCGAAAACGCCTTCCAACCCAAAGAGAGCGTTTCATCTTTCCTGGGTAAAAACGGGTCGCACTCGCACCACAAGTCATCTTCTATAACAGACTGTAGCTTATCTTGCAAAGCATCGTTCAATGCAGTGAGTCCGGTTACCTCCAGCAGTTCCCAAGTATCAATGACCGGCCATTGCCACCCACCTTCTCTCGATTCATAAGGCAAGCCTTCATCCGCAGCTTTTCCCCATTCCGTCTGTATGCATGAGAATGCGTGCGTGAGCAACTCTTCAAGAGTACACGACCCCTCACCGACACTTCCACAATAAGTGCAGGGCTCTTTTCCCCCGCAGCTTCTAATGAAATTCCGGAGCCCTTCTTCCTCAAAGCACCGAGGACAAACAAAAATCTCCTCGTCAACACTGAAGCCATTATCCATGGCATCATCCAGCATTTTTTTGAGTTGTCCCATTATAACCGCTTGCTTCGAACCCGGCCTTTACACTTCCACCGGGCGGAATCAACAACCAACAATCAACTCCTCGGATACAGCTTCCCTCCGGCAGAATGCCATTGCGCCTTATGTTCGAGAAATTCATACAGACCAGGATAAAGAACCAGAAGGCCCCCTTGCTCCTCTTCTGAAAAATCTCTCAAAGGATCCGTATACTTCTCGGGCCACTGTGCTGCTTCCCAAATCTCCCGTATTGAAGATTCCGCAAGGTCACGATGAAAGGAAGAATAAGACATCCCTCCAATAACCTCAGGTGCAGTTGATTCTGCCGCAGCTTCATCCACGGCTAAAGCCTCGTCATGAACACCATAGTAAAACGATGCGGGACGATCCGCTATAGCCGTGTGAAATACCCCTCTATATTTCAACCTGTAGAGCTCCAGCACCCGGCAATGGGTTTTGTCAGTCACCTGACGAGCGAGCTCTTTAGCATGAACCAAAGCACGAGCAGCCGCTATCCAGACTCGCCTGCTATTATTTCCATCCTGCAACAAGCCCTTTGCATCTTCATACCCAAGCACACAGGACTCCAGATAAAACCGAGAGCGACGCTCGTCTCTGTCCCGAAGTTCTTTCGCCAGAAAAAACAACTGCCCGGCCAATGCCACAAGAATACCCGCCGGTAATGCCACCCTCTCAACCGTAAGCGCATTGGAGCTCTCCAGCATTGAATAAACCAATCCGATACCCGCCAAAAGAATCAGCGCCGAGGCCAGGAAAGAAAAGATGTTTACCCTGCGTATCGGCCAGATCTTCATGCTCATACACTCTCGCAACAGATTATGCGATCCTCACGCACAAACCGTTTCAAGCCACGAAGCAAGTTCTTCAACGGCCTCTGGATCGGACACCACTGCACGCCAACCATGTTGTTCAATATCATTCACGAATCTCGCCTGCACCGGTCCCTTCTTGCCAGGCAGTCCAAGATGGTGTTCAATATCTCCAGATGGCCACAGCCATACTTCTTGTGCAAGCAGCGCGCCCCGCATTGCGTCCGCTGTTTCTCGTCCAACCGTTGTTGCCCAGAGCGTTACCGCTGCTGAAGATTTCAGGCTATCCTTCCGCTCCTTATCCCGACATGGTCTGCCGTTATCAAGACGCACTCGTTCATCCTGCTCAGCAAGTTCCCTGAACTCTTCAAGCATACGCAACAGCAAAGGATCATCCTTTGCAATCATTCCGGAAGAAGGAGCCTTGTCGAGCACATAGTCAAGGTCAGCAATCGCAAAACAGGTCATGCCCATAGCACCCAGCACATTCATGCAATCTGAAACAGCTGCACCGCCATCCACCTGCACCAAAGCAACACTTCTGGATCCGAGGCTTTTGCCGGTCACGGCCTGAACCAAGGCTGGTAACACACGGGTTTCCGTAATCCCCTCTACAAGCAGCGCACGATCCGCAAACAACCACTCCTTGGCGTTCTTCAAATCGAGCAATGTCTGCAGACGACTGCCATCATCATTGACATAACGCTGCAACACAGTCTCAAGGGTTGAGGCAACAGTAGTAGAGGAGCCCTTGCGAACCAACCTGGTATTGGGTACCGACTCACGATCGATCATGAGCGGTGAATGCGTGGTGAACAGCACCTGATACCCATTGCTTGACAACCTTTTCAACGCCTCATGAACCTGTTCGATTGCCTGTGGATGCAGGAACAGTTCTGGTTCGTCGATAATCAACAACCGTTGACCAGGCTCAGACCCTGAACCCACTGCCCTCTCACGGACTTCAGCCAGATACTGGATCATGGACATCTGAATGCTTCGCTGCGCACCATGACCGAGACATGAAAAATCACGAGCCTCACCACCAGCCTCACTGACCTTTACGGTGGCACCCTTAAGCAACGCACCCATTTCAGGCACTGGGATTTCAAGGTGCAACGCCACACCGGGGAAATAATCACGAAGGACTGTCGTAGCCTCTTCATCAAATCGCTGCAGCGTAGCAGAACGACTACCCCCATTGGCATTGAAACTGGAACGCAAATCAGCTAGAACCGTTGCCAGCTGACCGGAGTGAGCATCTTCAAGCGCAACCGAAAACTCTGCAAGCAGTTTACCGATCGTATTGCTCGATTTCACCCTGCTCGAATCCTCAGCAGCATCCTCCATCGCACCAATAACGACTGGCTCAGGAAACAGCGCCTTCAGCGCTGCAGCAATACCGGTAGGATTGATAACCCATTCCCCGCTGTCCCCAGCTGAGGAATTCCATACTGAAAGCACAGCCGTACTTGCAGCACCAGGAGACGACAGTTCGCGACGGAAGCGCAGTAAGCCACCATCGATCAGGAGTGGTTCAATCCGGCTACGATGCTTTTCATCCAGCCTATCAAGAATACTTTCAGTAATCCCGTTTATCTCCCCTTCAACAACAACAGGCCGATCGAGCTGATTGAAATCAGCCGCATCAAGAGCAAAAGGAGCGATGAACCACCGAATAGCCGCAAGCAGATTGCTCTTTCCAGCATTGTTATACCCCACAAAGGGAGTAAACGCAGCTAAATCAAAACTTACATGTTGACAGGATCGGAAGTTAGAGATAGAAATGTGGGAAAGGGAGTACATCAGACCATCTATTGCAAGATAAAAGCTTTCATACGATCGCTACCGATAGCAGCCGTTATAGCCGCTACCCAACTACGATTGATAAACCAACTCAGAAGCAGATAAATCGCCGCACCTACCGGCAACCCGATGATCAAACGAGCAAGAGGCTCATCAAATGCGACAGCAACAAACCAACCTGCCGCACCGGCAACAATCGCACAAAATGTAGGTGCAGCCACCTGCCTGGTATATTCCACAAACCGCGCGCCACAGGTTGGACGAACGAGAATCGCCCATCCAGGCACGTACAGCACCAGCATGAGTGATGCCATTGCCCAAGCCATGCCAATAGTACCGTATTGCGAGCCATACCATACAATTGGTGGCACTATCAGCATAAGTCCCGCATTCCAAATGGTAGCTAACCGAACATGCCCCAACCCGAACAACATGCTCCCCACCGGACTTCCGAACGAGCGAAGCATCCCCCATAAAGCAAGAACTCGCATAACCGGAGGCACCTCACCCCACTTCGGGCCAAGCACGATGAATACGATTTCAGGAGCAAAGACAGCCAAGGCAACATAGATTGGAGCATTGACAGAAGCTGTCATATTCCGGGTTTTGAGAAACACCTCCCGTGCACGGCTCTTATCGTGTTGAATGGAAGCAATCAAAGGAAATGCAACACGGGTGATGACTGGATTAACCATGGACTGTACCTGCATAATCATGGTGCGCGGCACACTGTAGAATCCCAATTGGCTTGCCCCAAGCAAGCGGCCGCCAATCAAGAGATCAATAGTAGCATTGACATGGTTTATCACATTATTCAGAACCATCCCCGCACCAAAGCGGACAAACCATTGCACTTCAGACCAATGCATCCGCCACGATGGCCGCCAACCTTTTGCGAGCATAACCCATGACAGAAGCATCGCAATCCAAGTGCTCACCATTGATGCAGCGACCAAGGCATATACCCCCCAGTTCAGCCAGGCCGTAGTTACCGCAAAGGAGAAACCTAAAACTGCAGAAGAAATTTCCACCATCGCGACCGGAAAGAAATCCAACGATTTTTCTGCATCCATCTTCAGCTGCTGGCCTAAGGAAACGACAAGAAAATTGGTTGCAACCAGCATCATCAACGGCAAGAGTTCCGGTTCATGGAAAAACATAGCGGCAGCAGGACTCGCAGCCATGACAAGAAACATCAGTATTGCCCCTATAGCAACACTGAGCCAATACAAGCTGCTGCGCTCTTCATGACTAATCTCTTGGCGCTGGACAAATGCTGTGCTCAGCCCCATGTCACTAAATAAACCGGCATAGCTGAGAACAACCGAAACCATTGCCATCAAGCCATACTCTTTTGGTGCAAGAAATCTCGCAAGAACGGCAACTTGCAGTATTTGCAAAACAGCACGCAATACCGTTGAAACCGTAGTCCAGCGTGCAGCTGAATAAGCACGACCCGCAAGGCTCACGATTTATGTGCTACCACAAAATAACCCGCCGTCTCAGCGTCGCACTTCCAATATTTATCGAGCCAAGGCGCAACTCGCTGATCAAGAGCCCATACCGCCTGCAACAGCATGCTCATAGCTTTACGAACTGGCCATGGTCCACGAATCAATCGCATGGTTTGGTAATTGAATTTCAGAACCCACATCACCCAGAACCCGGTTTGCGGAGTAACAGTCACATCAGTAAAACCTGCCTTCTCAAACATATATCTTAAACCGTAGCAGGTATAGCGAAAATAGTCATGTGGTGCTTCATGTACCCACCACATGAAAGGAACCTGCAATATCATTGCCCCCCCCCCTCGAAGTATTCGATATGCTTCATTGAGAAACTGCTGTGGCTCGCAGAGATGCTCCATCACTGACAGCGATATGACGGTATCGGCAACTTCAGACTCAATCGGAAGTGGCTTATTGAGATCAGCCAGGATATCAGCCTTGAGGTCATGAAGGCATGACGCCCAATCAACAGCGACATATTGATCGGCGTGCTGGAGAAAGAAGTCCTTATACGGCGACTCACCGGAACCGAGGTCGTACATCACGCCTTTGTAGTACGGGATGTACTTTTCTAAGGAGCGATCCCCGAGATTGTATACAAGCCAGTTGTGTGGTTGTCTGTTTGTATGTGTACTGCTTATCATAAGAAACTATGTAGATGTCGTAATATCAGATGAATTGGGATTAAAGATCCGGAATAGATGCATACGCCTCACGAAGATTGTTTCCTTCTGGTAACTCCTTAGCCACATAAGACTTAATGTCATTGATGTGAGGTTGTAACTTTTCTTTTAACCACTGGTATTTAATACGTATAGAAGGATCTTTCTGTGTGAGCCCCTCAGCCACAATTTTTTGTAGTTTAGACAGGTATTCCGGATAATCAAACTCTGGATCGTCAAGTTCTTGCTGGGCAACGGTTATGTAATCGACATAATACATACCGTCAGAGTCCTTTTTAAGCAAATTCATTATGCTATTCGCCTCTTGATCAGGACGATTATGCGCTCCATGCACCTCTATTCCTAACTGAATAATAGACTCATCCAATATCACTCTTGGATATACCGCTGCTTTTGATTCAAGTTCATAAGCGTTAACCATTCCAGGACCGAACAAAACTTTCGGCGTATGCACGAGTTTTCCCAGAGCCACACCTCCCCTGCAAAGAATGTCATTACGAGCAAGATTTACCTGCACCAGCATAATGTCAAGAAGAGCATAAAAGACACCACTTTCCGCCGTGCATCTAAAAGAAATTACCACACAGTCAGAGAATTGAGTAACCTCTGTACCGAAACGTTCCTCTGCTCGATCTATATCAAGAATGTCCCTTATTAGATTAAACACCTTAAAAAGGTGATCAGTACGCTCCAGATCTTCCTCTCCGCCTCTAACAATTGTATCATTCACGTGTTTTTTGAATCCAAGAATATCAAGGAAACAAACCACTTTATCTTGATAGTTCATCATAGTAGACTTTATTTTCCGGATAACACACCCTAAGCAGCTACGAGGCAATCAGTACGTCAACAAGAGCCTTTGTCTTCTTATCCTGAACATCTCTTCCCCAGTTCGACATTATAATAGATTGATTAAGAAGTTTTTGCTCAACTGTAAGAGGGGTCAATCTAGGTTTTAGCTCTCCACTATCATCCCAGGTATTAACTACAGCTCCTCTTTTTGAAAACCATCTAAACAACGGGTTCTGTGAATGAAGATGAATTCGTGCACCCTTTAGCATCATGATACATATATTACCGAGAGCTTGCTGGCGCAAGTGTCCCATAAACACATAGCCACAACGCCCTAATAAATCGTTATAGCTTTGTTTATCCATAAAGTCTAGCAATGGCATAAAGTTATCTCCCAAGTAATACTTGCCGGCGTCAAGCACTTTAGCACGGTAAGCATCGGATCCATAACTTAATGGAACAACAGCCTTTCTTTTTCCCAGAACATAATGTTCAGCAATATATTCAAACAAATCAACGTGATTATTTTCATAGGAAGCCGAGTTTCCTACCAGCAAATCATCGCCCATCTTCTCAAAATCAGTAACACCGCCCCAATCATCTTCAACCGTTCCATAATTCCATGGCAAATACTTTGCATTGAATCCGTGATTCAATGAACGAGCAAGCTCATACTCTTCGTCAATGACAGGCAAAAAATAATCAACTTTATCCAGGCTCTTGGCATCAAATTTCTTACTATATCCCAATAAACGGCTTACTGCTCGCCTCCCAAAACCATAAATCCTCTTTAGTTGCAAGAGATTACTCTTCAACTCATCCTGTTTAAGATTTATCGTCTTCGGCAATAGCAGACCTTGAGGAAACGCCTGCATAAGCATGCGACTATAATAATCGTATCCCCATCCTATCCATGCAACTTTCACATTAGCAGGAATATTATCAAGAACTGTCAGAAATGAAGCCGAGAGCGAATGGAAAACAACAGCATTGCTCCCCGATCGCATGACTCGATCAGCGATCTGCTTGCCTCTACATATATCAACAGGTGACTTCACATACCTCATATCATTATTATTTGTCACTATAAGCCATGAGTTACCACCAAGGAAAGCACGCTCAAACTGAGCATAAGCCATATCTATAAATTTCTCATCTAAGGCTAAATGCAAAATATCACTCATAACCATCATTACGCTTATATTCAAGAGTAATACTCACATAAACCGTCCCATCTCCGTCAGCATAATACGCGTTTTTATAACCATTAAATGTCAACGCTCTCAATACATCCAAATGTTCTCTTAAAGTCCCAACATGGTTAATATCTAACTGGCACATCTCTTTAAAATCGCTCACTGAATTATAATTACCCTCACTTTTCGGAAATACCCTAATATAATTATTAAGCAAAATCTTATCGATATTTTTTAGCACTAACCTCTTTTCTAAAGAAATAACTTTCTCATACACATCATATGACGTATCATAAGAGCAAACCACAACCTCACCTTGATCAATTATTGCACCATGATCTATGTCTGCATCCATTTCATGGATTGTCGCACCAACAGGAAGTTTATTAATAATACTAAACACCTGAGGATACCAACCACGATTATACGGATTATAGCCAGGATGAACATTAACACACCGAACGCCCTCCACCAATCTTGACGGAAAAATTTGCTTACAATGAGCCGAAAAAACTATATCATAATTCTGTAGAGTTTCATCAATGACTTTTTCAGACTTAAGATCTATAGGAACCATACCCAACTCACACAAAGCACTCGGCTCTTTATTTTTAATTGAATATGCATACGCAACAGAACAATCCACTGAACAGCTCTCACTAAAAACCTCATCCATAAAGAATTTCACCAATCCGACATTATCGGAAACCACAAGAACTCTTTTCATTGAAAATATTTTAAATCATTTAAATACATGAAAGCAACTAATCCGCAATAAGCCTCATAACGCGATTCACATCAGCAAAAATCATTTCCGAATAAATAGGCAAACAAATAACTTTTTCAGCGATATCATGAGATTTAGGCAGTTTGACACGACCAGCACTTCCTAATCCTCGGTACATTGGCATATCACTGATCAACGGATAAAAATAACGCCTACCATAAACCCCATTATCTTTTAGTACTTCATATAATTCATCTCTACTCAAACCATAGCCATCTTCAACAAATACTGGAAAATAAGACCCATTGCCACAAGAATCAGTATTCTCTGGCATTATCGCTATCCCATCAACCGCTTTTAAACCCTCTTGGTATTTCCTCACAATTTCTTTTCTGGCTGCAATTGCATTATCAATATGATGTAGCTGCAAAAGCCCAAACGCTGCATTAACTTCGCTCATTTTACCATTGATACCTGGTGCCATCACAGTCACCTCGTCGGCAAACCCGAAGTTTTTCAAGTAATCAATACGTTGCTTGGTTTTTGCATCCGGGCATACAATTGCACCTCCCTCAAAGGTGTTAAATACCTTTGTTGCATGGAAACTGAGTACTGAAAGATCACCGTGAGCAAGCAGACTCTGACCCTTGTACTTTACACCGAATGCATGAGCTGCATCATAAATGACTTTAAGCCCATAAATATCAGCGATTTCCTGAATTTTTTCCACCTCACAAGGGTTACCATAGCAGTGTACAGGCAGGATCGCAGATGTCTGTGGTGTTATGGCCTCCTCAATTCTATTAGGATCGAGGTTGCAGGTATTCGGATCAATATCGACAAACACTGGCTTGATATTATTCCATTGCAGCGAGTGAGCTGTAGCTACAAAAGTATATGGCGTTGTTATCACCTCTCCAGTTATTCTTAATGCCTGCAATGCAGTTACAAGCGCTATTGTCCCATTTGCAAAAAGGGAGATGTATTCAACGCCTAAATATTCGCACAACGCATCTTCCAATTGTTGATGAAAGGGACCATTATTTGTCAGCCATTTGCTTTCCCATATCTTCTCCAAATAAGGGATAAACTCCTCAAGTGGAGGCAAATATGGTTCCGTCACATAAATGTTTTTGTTTTCACTCATAAGTCACTTTTTCATTTTATATACATCTCATCATAATAGGTCTGATACTCTCCCGACGTCACTCGCTCCAACCATTCGCTGTTCTCCAAATACCAATCTACCGTCTTCTCAAGTCCATCCT
>JGI997J19993_1000500_pt1 | contig 10781 bp, 8 predicted proteins | sample Etolagbewater25m_FD_19993 | JGI IMG/M metagenome (IMG submission 19993)
AAGCCTCCGGAACTGGCTGATGCTATCGTGGAGGTAACGGAAACCGGGACCTCGCTGCGGGCAAACAAGCTGCGGATTGTGGAGGTGCTGCTTGAATCCAACACCAAGCTTATCGCCAACAAGGCTGCATGGGCTGATCCATGGAAACGAGAGAAAATAGAGAATATGGCCATGCTTTTGCAGGGTGCGATTCATGCACAGGGCAAGGTTGGCCTCAAGATGAACACCCCGCGCAAGTCACTGGACCAGATCATGAAAATCATCCCTGGATTGCGCCAGCCTACCGTTGCAAACCTTGCAGACGATGACTGGGTGGCTCTCGAAGTGATTGTAGACGAACAGACTGTACGGCGTGTCATTCCCGAACTCAAGAGGGCTGGCGCCGAAGGTATTTTCGAATACAATATTACCAAACTCATCGATTGATCCAGGGGGAGGGCTGCAGGGTATGTTTTTTTTCTACCAGCTTGCAGTCCTCCTGCTGCTTCTTGTTTTCCTTTGCATCGTTCTGCTCAATCTCAGGGACTTCAGGGAGTTGCCTTCCAGAAGACAGCCCACAGGGGCTCCTAAAGTATCGGTGCTGGTTCCCGCCCGTAACGAAGAGCGGAATATAGTGGCGTGTATCACTTCCCTGTTGCACCAGGGCTATGGTGACTATGAAATTATCGTGCTCGACGACGGTTCGACCGATGCTACCGGCGAACTGCTCCGTGAGCTTTGCCGAACAATCCCTGGTAACCGGTTGAAGGTTGTCGGAGGCAAGCCGTTGCCTGTTGGGTGGCATGGTAAAGCCTGGGCATGCCAGCAGCTTGGAGAAGAAGCGGGAGGCCGATATCTTCTCTTTACAGATGCCGATACCCGGCACATGCCTTCAAGCATTGCCAGCGCAGTGGCAGCCATGGAGGAGAGTGGGGCAGACATGCTGTCGCTCACCCCTTACCAAGAGCTCGGGAGTTTCTGGGAGAAGGCCGTCGTACCGTTAGTCTATGTTATACTGCTTAACTACCTGCCCCTCAGGCTGGTTCCTGCACATCCGTCTCCAGCTCTTTGCTTTGCCAACGGGCAGTTTATCATGTTTCGACGTGAGAGCTACCTCGGTATCAAGGGACATGCAGCTGTCCGGTCAGAGATTGTCGAGGATGTCGGGCTATGCAGGTCGGTCAAAAGGCGTGGCGGTAAGGTTGTTGCTTTTAACGGATGTTCCACAGTGCACTGCAGGATGTATCGCACAGGGCGGGACGTCTGGGACGGGTTTTCCAAGAATCTTTTTCCCGGCCTGGGGTACCGTACGCCGCTTCTTCTTTTCCTGTTAGCACTTACCGTGATGCTCAACATTCTGCCTTATGGTTTTCTTGCTGTAGCTGCCGTAAGTAGGCATATTACGCCTGCATTTTTCTGGCTTCCCCTGCTCCAGGTTATCCTGGCTCTTGCAGGACGGCAATGTATTGCTATCCGTTTCAGGCAACCATTGGTAACGGTACTCTTGCACCTGCTTTCACAGGTGGCGTTGCTGTGCATTGCCATTAACTCGTGGCTGCAGGTGAAGCTTGGCGGAGGATCAAGCTGGAAAGGCCGGAGATACGATTTCTCCGGAACCAGCGCTGATGTTCGGGGAGGATAAACTCTTTCTGTATCTTTAGATATATTTTTTAAATTCCTATACATCATGCACTGCTATGCCCCATTGTCAAGGGAGCAGTCATTCACTCTTAAAACAGGTATACACTCATGGGTTTTTTATCAAAATTGTTCGGTAAAAAGGAGGAGGAGCTTAAGCGACCACAGGTTCGTGAAGATGAAAATCTCCTCAAAACCTTCGAAGGTCACCAGGACAGGGTTCTTGGCGTACGCTTCAGTCCAGATGGCAAACGGCTTGTCAGCGGCAGTTTTGATGAAAAAGTCATGCTCTGGGATGTAGCATCCGGACAGGCACTACGGACCATGTCAGGCCACGAAACCTGGGTGGAATGCGTTGATTACAGCCCTGTACCTGGTGCAAACCTGGTAGCAAGTGGCAGTACGGACAGTACTGTTCGCATATGGAACACCGAGGATGGCAATTGCGTACACCTCTGCAAAGGCCATGATACAGCGGTTAGGATGGTTGCCTTCAGTCCTGACGGAAAACAGCTTGCAAGCTGTTCGAGAGATACCACCATCAAGATATGGGACGTCGAAAGTGGGCGTGAAGTCCGCACGATTACCGGGCATACGTCGTACATTGAATCAGTTGCATGGAGTAACGATGGAAAGCGCCTGGTAAGTTGTGGCGAGGAGCCCTTTATCAGGGTATGGGATGCTGAAACCGGCAAGAAGATTGCAACATGGAAGAGTGGCGACACGCTGAGCCATTCAGCCTGTTTCAGCCCGGATGATTCGCTGGTGGCATTCTGTGGTCGTGATACCAAGGTCAGGCTGCTCGATGCAGCGACTGGAGAGGTCAGGCACGTGATGGAAGGTCATGAGGATGGCGTTCGTACGGTCTGCTTCAGTCCGGACGGAAAGAAAGCTGCAAGCGTAGCGAACGATGAGTCGGTACGCCTGTGGGATGTAAGCTCGGGAAGGCTGATCCATACCTATCGGGGACATGTGCTTGAAGTACAGTCGGTCGATATTTCCCCTGACGGAAAAACCATCGTAAGCGCAAGCGACGACAGGAAGATCAAGCTCTGGAAGGTTGTCGAAGCTTGAGGTGCTGTGACAGGTAGAAACTTAAAAAGCCCCGTAACAGGGGCTTTTTAAGTATTCGGTTCGGTGCCCGGGTAAGGGGAACGTGTTCAGAAAAGGGTTTGTGAAGCCCTCATTACTTTCGACGCATCAGCAACGAATATTCTTTCTTCGTCAAGCTGCGAACGGAAGGAGCTTACATGGGCAAGGAACTCCTGCATATCTTCAGGTGCAACAGCTTTCGTAGCTCCTGAAGAGCGCAGGGTTTTAAGGGGATTCTGCAGTTTTCCGTTATGTACTACCCTGAAGTCAAGGTGCGGTCCAGTTGAACGTCCGGTCGTACCAACATAACCAATAATGTCGCCCTGCTGTACCCGGCTTCCATATCGGGCACCCGATGCAAACCTGCTGAGGTGGAGGTACTTGGTATGGTAGCCGCGGGGATGATCAATTGTAACCATTTTACCTGCTGCGCCCTTTATGCCGCGGAAAACGATTTTTCCGTCTGCAACAGCGTAGACCGGTGTTCCGGTAGGAGCTGCAAGGTCTACCCCGCCATGGAAATGCCTTTTTCGCAGTATGGGATGGGTCCGGTAGCCGTAGCTGCTTGACACCCTCGAGTAGTTGCAAGGGCTCGAGAGGAAAAATCCGTTAAGCGATTTGCCGTTTTCGTCATAGTAGCCTGTGCTGCCTTTTGCATCGGTAAACCTGTAGGCGCTTATGGTTTCATTGCCGCCTATGGATATTTCCGCTGCCAGTATGTTGCCGGTGCTTGCAAGTTCATTGTCAAGCCACTGCTCTTCGAAGAGGATCTTGTAGGTGGTGCCTGGCCGGATATCCCGGCTGAAATTGATTTTCCAGGTGAACAGGTTCTGCAGAGGGGTGATGAGTGTATAGCGGTCATGTTCCTGCAGGGCGTCTGACAGGCTGGAGGTGATCAGCCCGGATATGCTCGCCACCCTGGTATCGTACTCGAGCACTTCGTTCCAGATATGAAACTCGCCTGATTCCCTTGACTTTTCAAGGTTGAGCCTGGTCGTTTTTGTCCTCATGAGCGCGAAGCGCATGAAACGTCCGTCCAGATCTTTCTCTATCTGGTAACGCTGGCCGGGATGAAGGTTCCTGAGTGAGAATTCACTACGCAGACGACGAGCCAGGGTGCTGACTTCAGCCGGGGTGATGCCGTTACGAGTAAGTATGACGTAGAGTGATTCCCCGCGTTTCACGCTGTTTTCCGCGATATCGATTTTTTCAGGGGTTTCTCCCTGCTCTATCTCGACCGGTTCCGTTGCTTCGACCACGCCAAGTTCATCACCGTAATTACGGGTCAGTGGTTCAAAGATGCCACCTGTATAAGCCAGTACCGTTCCAAGTACAGCAGTCACCGTCAGGGCTGTGAGGAGAGGCTTTAGGCGCAGCTTTGTTTTATGTTCGCTTTGGGGGGTGTTGTCGTATTTCATTCAAAATTACTTTAAGTGCAGTAAAGGTTAAGTTAGTCTAAAAAAAGAAGAAATCCAATTATCTGGAAGTATTAGGTCACTGACCTCCACGGCTCAGGGTTAATGGAACAAGTTTTTAGCGATGTCTTTATGAGTTGCATTGAGAGAGTCGTTACATTACAGATGGGGCTCCAAAATGGCGCCTGATGAGTCGCGGTGTGTTCTATCTGGTAAGGCTGTGGGGGATGAGTTATGGATGAAATACGTTTGTGGCAGGTATTGGGCATCTCGCTGGTGCTGGGCTTGCTGGTCGGACTGCAGCGTGAGTGGTCCAAATCGGAAGGTGCCGGTATCAGGACTTACCCGATGATTACCTTGCTGGGTACCGTTTCGGCACTGCTTGCTGAGCGGTTTGGCGGGATGTTGCTTTTCGGTGGCCTGATTGGTGTGGCGGCCCTCATGGTCATGATGAAGGTCATGATGAACCTCAATATCACGGAAGAGCGACCTCCCCATTCCGGACCAACCACTGGCATGGCTGCGCTCCTGATGTACCTTGTGGGCGCAATGCTCGCCTTTGACCTTGTTCCACAGGCAATTGCCATTGGTGGAGGTGTGGCGCTTCTCTTGCAGTGGAAACGTCCGCTTCACGGTTTTGTCAGGCGAATAGGGCAGCCTGACATCGAGGCGGTATTTCGTCTCGTACTCATAGCCATGGTCGTGTTGCCGGTACTTCCTGACAGGACGTATGGCCCCTATGATGTACTTAATCCGTTTCATATCTGGCTGATGGTGGTCTTTATTGTCGGTATCAGTGTAGGCAGTTATCTTGTTTCAAGATTCTTTGGCGCCGGTGCGGGGACACTGATTTCGGGTTTGCTGGGAGGTTTGATATCAAGTACGGCAACGACAATCAGCTATGCAGGGCGTTCCCGTTCTGCTCCCGATTCTTCACCACTGGCGGCTGTTGTCATCATGGTCGCCTCTGCAGTTGTGTTTCTTCGCGTAGGTTTTGAAGTTGCCGTTGTAGCTCCCGGGGTTTTTTACCAGATTCTTCCTCAGCTGGGTGTCATGGCCGGGTGGATGGCCTTGATCGCACTGTTCGCGTGGGCGTTTTCCCGGAAGAGATCGCAAGAGCTTCCTGAGGCAAAGGATCCGTCTGCCCTGTTACCAGCGGTGCTGTTTGGTGCACTCTATGCGTTGGTGTTGGTCGTGGTGGCTGCAGCCAGGGAGTATGCAGGGGAAGAGGCACTCTACATTGTCGCCCTGGTTTCGGGGCTGACCGATATGGATGCCATTACCCTTTCGACAGCGCGCCTTGTCGACAGTGGCCGCCTTCCGATCGATGTCGGATGGCGGATGATGCTCATCGGAGCAATGTCAAATATAGTATTCAAGGGAGCCGCTGTCTGCCTTCTGGGAAATCACCGCCTTTCGAGGAGAATCCTCCTGTTGTTCGGCATCTCCATTAGCGGCGGTATAGCGATACTGCTCTGGTGGCCGTAACCGGTTGCATTCCGTGTATCCTATTGATATTTTCAGTGCATGCTTCCAGTAACTGGTTACGCATCAGGCGTTACAAGTCACTCTTTGCAACTTCCAACTCATAACAGGAAACTCAATATGCTGAGAACAAATCAGGACCGTCTGGTAGAATTTTTGCTGCAGTGCCAGCCAGGTCAACCCAGGACTCGCGGTACCTGGCAGGTTGATCACCAGGGTAAACCGTTTATCCTGCCCTCTATCGGAGGAATCACCCTGAACATCCAGGTGGGGGATTCCGCCTTTGGATGGGCTGGTGACCATGTCGAGCCCGGGGTCAGCTGTACCGCCGATACCCATAAGCCTTTCGAGCACCCGAACAACTCTCTCCAGCTGTATTCCTGTGCCGGTAACCATGCAGAGGTTGTGTCGGGGGAAGCTAAAGGCGGTAGCGGGGTAGTTATCGGCCACCATGGTGGTTCGGAGCATATTATCGTCGATTTCCCACGGGAAGTGAAGGAGCAGCTGACCTACAGCGATACCATCATGATACAAGCCTGTGGCCAGGGGCTCGAGCTTACCGACTATCCCGATATTTCACTTTTTAACCTCGATCCTGACCTGCTGCATGCTATGAAGATCCGGGAACGTGACGATGGAATCCTGGAAGTTCCTGTCACAACCCTTGTTCCGCCAGTCTGCATGGGTTCTGGGGTCGGTGCAGCACATGTGGCCAAGGGGGATTACGATATCATGACAAGCGATGAGGAAACAGTACGTAAGTACGGACTGGACAAGCTCCGTTTCGGTGATTTTGTCGCCCTGCTGGATCACGATAACCGTTACGGTCGGGCGTATCGCCAGGGAGCCCTTTCCATCGGTATTGTCGTGCACAGTGACTGCCTCGTTGCCGGCCATGGTCCCGGAGTCTCTACTTTGATGACTACCGTTGCCGGCAGGATACGTCCGGTTATCGATCCGGCAGCGAATATCGCAGACCTCATAGCTATCGGTACAGGCCTGGGAGCTGGCTGAGTGCCAGGGAACTTTTTTTATTTTCAGGGATGTTATAAAAGGTAATGGGTAAAGGTATACCTAGCCCAGGTTTCTTCTGTAAAAGTTTTTTAAACATTCAAACTCTGAGGTTGTCATGGCTATCAAGTTGTATGGAAGGGACCCCCTGAAAATGTTCGAGAATGTATTTAATGACGCGGTATCGCCGTTTGTATCTTCGATGGTGGCGCCTTCATTCAAGGTAGATATCAGCGAGGATGAAAAGGCTATCTATATCGATGCTGACATGCCAGGTATCAAGAAAGAGGATGTCAGGATCAGTATGGATGACGATGTGTTGACGATCTGCACAGAGCGTTCACATGAAGAGGAGGAGAAAAAGAAAGACTACCATCGCATAGAGCGGACTTACGGTAGCATGAGCAGAAGCTTTACTGTAGGGGAAAACGTAGACAGTGACAACATAGACGCCCGCTACGATAACGGTGTACTCCGCATCCAGATTCCAAAGCGCGAACCCGAAAAGAAAACGACCAAGGAAATCAACGTAAAGTAGGGATAAAGAACGTCCCTGCAAGAGAAAAGCCCGCGGAAGCGGGCTTTTGTGGTTTTTCAGCAGTTGCGGACTGTCGAGGAGTTACGATCCTTGATGGTCGACTCATCGAACTCATCCCAGTCGTGTTCATCATGTTCACGCTGGTAGCCGGCTTCCTTGAGGCCGAAGCTCATGTCTGCAACCATTTCCGGTCGAAGTTCCTTGAGGTTCTTGACCTCGTCCTGGGTAAGGATCCTGGACTTGTCGAACCCGAGATCGACTTCGATCTTGCGGTTCTTTGTCTTGACGCGGTCGATGTCGTAGAATCGCTTTGTCAGTGTTGTCTGGGCGAAAGCCTTCAGGCAACCGAGCATATACTTGCGTACATACGGGTCCTTGATCCACGGATAGCTGAAGAAGGTCTTGCGTGCGTAGAATCGTCCATAGGACTTGAGCACACCTTTGAGCACATCTTCGCGCTCCATGTTGTCCGGCTTGATGATCGGAGAGACGAAGTTGTAACGGGAATAGTCTCGTACTTCAACCCTGTCACCGAGTTCCTTGAAGAGGTCGGAGAACGGCCATGGAGTGTAGATAGTCCAGTTTGCCATGTCTGGATCCCAGTCCTTGCAGAGCTGGTAGGTTTCCTCGATGGTTTCAGGCGTTTCGTGCTCCAGACCCATAACGAACTGGGCTTCAGCGACAATACCGTTTTTCTGGAGTAGCTTGATTGCGTACTTGTTCTCGTCGATGGTGGTTTCCTTGCGGAAACGGTTCAGGTTCATCTGGCTGGCTGCTTCGGTGCCAAGCGAGACGTGGACCAGTCCAGCCTTGCGGTAGAACGGCAGGAGGTCTGCATCGCGCATGATGTCGGTCACCCTGGTGTTGATGCCCCAGGTAATGTCGAGCTTGCGGTCGATAAGTTCCTGGCAGAGCGACACGAACTTCTGCTTGTTGATGGTCGGCTCTTCGTCAGCAAGGATGAAGAAGCCAACGTTGTATTTCTTGACCAGAATTTCGATTTCGTCAACGAAATGTTTCGGGCTGCGGGCACGGTACCTGCGCCAGAACTGCCACTGTGAACAGAAGGTACAGGTGAAGGGGCAGCCTCGGGCGAAGTTCGGTACTGCCAGACGGCAGTTGAGAGGGGTGTAGATGTACTTGTCCCATTCGTAGAGGCTCCAGTCCGGCGTAAGGGTGTCGAGGTCTTCGATGACCGGATGCGCCGGTGTTGCATGTACCTTGCCCTCTTCGTTGATATAGGCAATGCCGGTGATGTTTTCCCGGTCTTGCAGGTCTGTCCCTGCATCGATAGCCTTGATAAGATTGACGGCAATTTCTTCACCTTCTCCACGAATTACGTAGTCGGTTTCAGGAGCTTCGGATAAAACCTGGGGATACATGAACGTGGAATGGATACCGCCCATGATCGTTCTGATCCTGGGGTTGACCTTCTTGGCGGCCTTCATGATATCCTGAGCCTTGAAGATGGAGGGAGTGATGTTCGTCGTCATGACGACATCAGGCTCGTTCTTGCGGATGATCTCCTCGATCGTTTCATCCGGAAGGTCGTCTGCCATTGCGTCTACAAACCGAATCTGCGTATAGCCTGCCTGCTTTAGCGCACCGCCGATATAGGCCACCCAGCTGGGAGTCCAGTTTCCGGCAATTTCGGCTCCTCCAGAGTGATAATTTGGCTGAACCATCAGAATTTTCATCGGTATCCACCCTCCTGAAATGTTTGTTGAAAGCTGAAACAGCTCTTGGTAAAGATGACTAAATTAGCCATTCGTAAAGGCCTCAAAAAAGTCTAGAATGAGTAATTTACAATTAATTTGGTGAAAGTTGAACGCTCTTGGTCATTCAGCCTCGTTCTGCCTGCATCAGCATGGTATGGTAGAACCCGAAACTGATTTTCTGCCGCTTCTTTATGCTCATTCCTGATTTATGCATAGCCTCATCCATCTGGTTGTCACGGATCATCTGGATGGTTGTCCGGCGTTCCTTTTTGGGGAAGTAACCACCGAGCCAGTGCTGGAAGGCGAGGATCCTGTTGTATGGGGCATAGGTGAAGATGATCGGGCTTTTTGTGAGGCTGGCAAGGTTCTCGAACGCATGGACAAAACCTTCTGCTGGGTAGTGGATAAGCACGTCGAAACAGACGACAGCGTCATAATGTCCTTGTACCTCTTCGATAGTATTGACCTCGAAATCGATCATGTGGGCAACACCGTTTTTTTCTGCTTCCTGGCGCGATTTTTCGACCATCTGGGATGCGATATCGACCGATTTGACACGGTAGCCGTTTTTGGCGAGGCGGATACTGAAAAGCCCTGTACCGCATCCTGCATCGAGGATTGTGGCGCCTTTCGGCAGGTTGAGGCTTTCCAGCCATGCGAATGCCTGGTCCATCATGACTGCATGCCCCTGTCGTACTGTTGATCGTACTGTAGAGAGCTTGTCATTGCCGTAAATCGATGCCCAGCGGCTGAACCCATTCCCGTTGAAGTAGGAACGGAGCATCTTCTGGTGTTCTTCGGCGTTGAAAGAAGGTGTGCTGCTCATTGTGCTATTGCTCTGTTGATAGAGTTGTTTCAATACCTGTATTACTCTTCCATATGGAGACCTTCTACGCGGCTTTCAAGGTCTGCATAGAGCTCCTTGAGTTCTTCTATGGTTTCCCTGTCTGTTTCCCAGAATCCTCTTGAGTTGGCCTCGAGCAGCCTGCCGGTCATCGACATGGTCGCATGGGGGTTCAATGTTTTCAGCCGTTCCAGCATTGCCGGATCACGCAGATAGGTCTCGTTGAACTGCCGGTATGTCCAGTTCTGGACTGCTCCGGCTGTGGCGCTCCAGCCATAGGTGTTGGAGAGGCGCGACTCGATTTCCCTGACTCCCTCGTAACCGTGTTCGAGCATCGACTCGTACCACTTGGGGTTGAGGAGCTTTGTCCGGGCTTCCAGCGAGACCATCTCTTCGAGTTTCGAGATGTTCTGGCGCTTGCCAAGCCCGTCAATGTCTCCCACCATCACCCTCGGCTTGCTGCCACTGAGTACTTCCACGGTTTTTGATACTCCGCCAAGGTACTCATAATAATGGTCGATATCGGAAATCCCCATTTCGTAACTGTCAATATTCTGAAACGTCATGGAAACATTCCGCAGGGCAGAAGTTAACACATCCGGACATTCTTCCCACTCTCCCCGGCCATTTACTGCAAAACTTTTACGGTTGATAAACGTATCGGCCAGTTCCTGGCTTTCCTGCCAGGAGCTGCTTTCGATGAGATGGTTGACGTTTGCACCGTAACTGCCCGGGGCGTTGGCGAAAATTCTGCTGGCAGCTTTTTCTCTCGGGATATCGCATTCCCGGCACTCTGCATCAACGTGTTTGCGGATGAAATTCAGTTCAGGCGGTTCTTCCGCTTCTGCTGCCAGGCGTACCGCTTTGTCGAGCAGGACTGTCTGGTGCGAGAGCAGGTCACGGAAAATGCCGCTGATGGTTACAACTACGTCGATTCTCGGTCTCTGCAGCTCTTCGAGAGGAATGAGCCTGACCGAACTGATTTTGCCGAGTTCGTCCTGCAGTGGTTCCGCTCCGATCAGGGCAAGTGCCTGGGCGATGCCTTCTCCCCCGCTTTTCAT
>JGI997J19993_1000501_pt1 | contig 10774 bp, 12 predicted proteins | sample Etolagbewater25m_FD_19993 | JGI IMG/M metagenome (IMG submission 19993)
AGGTGATATTGATGTATCAGAAGTTGCAGCTTCTTTTAATGGCGGGGGACATAAAAATGCTGCTGGCTTAACTATAGAGGTAGAAGATTTAGAAGTAGCAAAAGGAAAGTTGCTAGAGATAATTAAAAATCACATCTAGCATCAAATTCTTTTGTAGTTATATTTGCTATTGTTGTAGTTATATTACTATTTCTTTCTTTGATTAATGTATCCATTTTAAGTTGCATTATTTCATCTTCAAAAGGTCCAATAAAAATTATTGTTTTACCATTTTCATCATTACAAATTGAAATTCTTGCTTGTTTTGTCCCAGATTCAACTACTAGATCTTTAAAAAGTTTATACTTTAAACTATTAACGATGACAAAAAATTGTTCATCTTCAACTTTTTCTTCATCTTTTGTTTCAACTACTTCCTGTGGAATCTCTTCCGTAGTTTTTGCTTCAGGAACTATTTGTGTTGTTTGTTGAACTACTTCTTTTTTAGTTGGTATATTAATAGTTTCTTCTTCTGGATTGGTAGATATCTCTAGAGAGTCTTTTTTAGTTGCTTGAATATTGTTAGTAACATTAATGTCATCTTGATCTACTGCATATGTTTCATTCATAAACTTTGTCTTCTTATCAACTACAATAATTTTATCTTCTTCCAATTTAGTAAAAATTGGCTCTTCCTTGTTTTTTTTAGCAAATTCTATAAGTAGCTTTTCTTTATCAAGTTCATAAAGTCTATTTTTTTCTGCTAGTTCTTGTTCTTCAAGTTCTTTTTCATTTAATATTTCATATTTTGTTAATTCTTCTAGTCTTGCATTAAGTCTTTTTACATTTATATCTGAAACTTTAAAATCAACTTTTTTTAATGTATTATATTTCACTATACTTACTTGGTCTTCGGTTTCTTTAGTAACATTAGATTCTGCTTTAACTTCTACTACTGGCTCTGGGTCAAATACTCCCATAAAGTACATTATTAAAACTGTAATAATAGTTGCTGCAAGTAAGCCACCTACAATCATAATTAAGAGTTTTAATTTTTTTGTTTTTGGGTCAGTCACTTCTTCAATATTTTCATCTAAAGTTTCTTTCTCTAGAGGTCCTTCATTTTCTAATTCAGTTTTTTCTTCATTTTCAGAATCTATTTTTTCCTCTTCACCTACTTCTAGTTCTTCATCTGTCTCTTTGGGTGTATCTTCTGGATATTCTGTTTCTGGACTATTGGAAATCTCTTGATTATATTGAACAAAGTCCTCTTCAAATTCTAAAAAGAGTAAAAGTTCTGTCTCTTCTAGATCAATTGTAAATTTGAAAATAGAATCAGTATTTTCAATAGTATCACCATCTAAAATCTCTTTATGTGGAATATTAAATTTTACTGTCCCCAGATCTTCGAATGAAGCTGCATTTATAGAAGTTACTAATCCTCCAGATAGATTTGATACAAATTCACCTATTGCATCGGATGTATCATCATCAATAGTAGTTGCTTTTTCAAACTCTGTTGAACCCATCATTGTATTAAAAATAATTGATGAGGTAATTGCAGGAATCATAAAAGATATTTTTGTTGTTGTACTGTCAAACGCAAATTCAGTATCAACTTTTAGCAACGCTGTATTTTCAAAATCTTTTATGTGTGCTTTATTTGTTGTTACTAGTTTGGCATCTTTTGCTAATAAACTAGTTAATGTTGTACATATGCCATCTTGTATTATTTTTGATAAATCTGAAGCCATTTTATTTTTCCATTTTCTTTTTAAGTCTATTAGCTTTTTGTTGTTCTAGAATTTTTTCTCTATTTTTTCTATAATACTCTCGTCTGTAGTCTTTTAATTCTTCTTTTTTCTTATCTCTATATGCTTTATCGTATTCTAGTCTTATCTCTTTATGTTCAGAATAATATTGTTTCTTCTTCTCTTTATATTCAGAGATTTTATTTTTTATAATTTCTTCTCTTGATTCAACATGAAGTTTTTGTTTTTTTGCAATCTCTTTTAATTTTTCTGCAAAGTTACCACCAAAAAGTTCAACTTCATAGTCAATTGAAGAGACTTTTTTAGTTGCTTTTTGCTTTTTTTGCATTTTAGACTTTAAATAATAAGCTCTTTTTTTTCTTTTATGTTCTAAAAGTTTTGATTCTCTTATTTTTTTTAGTTCTTCTAAATCCATGAATTAGTTAACTATCCTATCTTTTTAGTGCATTAACTGTTTGAAGCATTGTATCAGTTGTTGTTATTGCTTTTGAATTTGCCTCGTAACCTCTTTGAGCTGTAATGAGATTAACCATCTCTGTTACTAATTGTACGTTTGAACCCTCTAGCATACCTTGTCTAATTGTTCCAATACCATTTAATCCTGGCGTTCCATCAATTGGGTCACCTGAAACTGATGTTGCAAGATATAAACTATCTCCCTGTGGAGATAAACCAGCTGGATTAATAAAGTCAACAAGTGTTATTTGTCCAAGTACTGTAATTTCCCCAGTTGCTGGTTCAATTGCAGATACCGTACCATCTTGAGCAACTGATACATTGATTAAATCTGTTGGCACTACTATTTCTGGTTCAACTTTATAACCAAGACCATTTACAAGACTTCCTTCACTGTCAAGTTTAAAAGAACCATTTCTTGTGTAGGCAGTTTCACCTGCAGGAGTTGTTATCTGAAAAAATCCATCACCTTGAATAGCCATATCAAAACTATTTCCAGTTTCTTGTAAACTACCTTGTATAAAGTTTTTTTGGATTCCAGATACTCGAACACCTAGTCCTGTATCTATACCAGTAGGGTTATTTGAGTCGGCACTTGTAGCACCTGCTGTATAATTTAAAGTTTGATACATTAAATCTTGAAATTCAGTTCTATCTTGCTTAAATCCAGTTGTATTAACATTGGCAATATTATTTGAAATAACATCGATATCTTTTTGTTGCGCTGACATTCCGGCCGCGGCTGTGTGAAGTCCTCTAATCATGGTATAATCCTTGTTGAGTTAAGTTTTATTATTTTACTAAAATAATCATTAAATATATCTAAATTATAATTTAAGATAGAATTTAAAGAACATTAAGTATAATCTGATGAGATATTTATATATAAAAGGGTTGTAAATGCGAATATTAATTGTTGATGATAGTTCAACTATGAGAAGAATTATTGGTAATGTTGTCCAGCAATTAGGCGTTGCTAAGGATGATTTTGATGAGGCAGAAGATGGTGTGGTTGCATGGAAGCTTTTTCAAGAAAACAATAATTATGATGTTGTTCTAACTGATTGGAATATGCCAAATATGAATGGACTTGAACTAGTAAAAACTATTAGAGCAAAAGATAAAAAAGTACCAATTGTAATGATTACTACTGAAGGTGGTAAAGGTGAAGTTATAACTGCACTTAAAGCAGGTGTTAATAATTATATTGTAAAGCCTTTTAGTGCAGATATATTAAAAGAAAAACTAGATGGACTAGTTAAGGGATAACCCATGAGTATGAGTCAAGAAGAGATTGAAGCATTGATGAGTGGAGCTGGAGATATTACAGCAGATGATACATCGGATGAATTAGATCAAGAAGTAGTTATTGAAGATGAACCAGTGATTGAAGATGTTGAAATTGAATCTGAAGATAACAACATTGATGATATACTAGCCGGAATTGATGGTATCGTTGATGATGGTACTGATGTTTCTGCCGAAGAAGACTCTACCGAAATTGATAGTTCAGATATGGATGATATACTAGCAGGGATTGATGGAATTGTTGATGATGAAGTTCCTGTAATTGAAGAGGCGAAGTCTTCAGCTTCTAACTTAGAAGAGATGATAGAAAATAACCAGTATCCTATGCCTGTAAAAAATGAAAATAAAGTTGTAAATCAGCTTAATGAAGTTGCAGATGATAGTGAAGAAAAAGCATCACAAATATTTGATGTATTGAGTTTTATATTAGATGAAAATAATGATATTCAAAACTACAATAAGAAAATGGCAGAATTTATTGATAAACAAGTAACTTTATTGGAATCATTAACTGTAAAGTTTCCAAATATAGATGTATTTAGAGAAAATTTAGAATCAGCACAAGAACTAGTAACTGTTTCAAAAGAGTTATCGGATAAAGTTGATGGAGAAAACAATAAAGTTTTCGAAGCAATGGAGCTTATGCAATATCATGATATCAATAGACAAAAGATTGAAAGAGTAATGGCTGTTATTAGAAAACTTAATAGTTACCTTAATGGTATTTTCGAGGATGATAATGAGAAACCTGAAGTGCAAATTGCAAAACATATTTCAGGTGACTCAAATGAAATTGTTGGTGCAGATGATATTGATTCATTAATTGCAGAATTTTCTAGTTAAGGATAATTTATGACACAAGGTATACATCAATTAGCAGCAAATATGGTTAATCAACTAAATAGAGTTGATGTAGTATCAAATAACTTAGCAAATGCAAATACTGTTGGATTTAAAGAGGATAATTTAGTAGAGGGATCATTTAATAACTATTTAGAAAAAGCACAAGAAGAGAGCAAAGAAACTTTAAAATTAAGTGAAATAATGAACACCATTCCTAAAATAGATGGTGATTTTATGAATCAAGATATGGGTTCAGTTAGAAAAACAGGAAATAAACTAGATTTTGCTTTGAGTCAAGAAAATGCTTTTTTTAAAGTAGAAAATCAAAATGGAGAAGTTGAACTTACAAGAGATGGAAGATTTAAAGTTATTGAAAATAGATTAGTAACGCAAAATGGTTACAATGTATTAGATAATGCAAATAATGCAATTATAGTGGGTAATGATGATGCTTTTACTGCAAATATTTCAATTGTGACAACAGATTTTAAAAATCTTGATAAAATTGGAAATAATAACTACAAGATTAATGATGCAAATTCATTAACAGCTATTGCAAATAATCAAGGTTATGTGTTGCAAGGTGCTATAGAGCAAAGTAATGTTAATAGTATAAAGTCAATGGTAAGTTTAATTGAAGCACAAAGAAAGTTTGAACAAGCACAAAAAGCAGTTACAGGTATAAATGATATAGATAAAAAAGTGATAGATTCTATTGGGAATAATAGGTAAGTAAAAAATGCAGCCAAGTAATGTAACAGATATTTTATTTAAACAGTTAAATTTTAGAGGTGAGCGACAAAAAGTAATATCAACAAATATTGCAAATATAGATACTCCTGATTTCAAAACAAAGGAATTAAAATTTAATGATCATCTAAAAAACTCTCAGCATGAAAGTAGATTGCAATTGGCAACAACACATGCAAAACACATGTCACTTGATCCACAGTCAAAACAAGGTCATATGAGTATTCATGAAATAGAAGGTCTTCCTGAGCAAAATGATGGAAATAATGTCAATCTCGATACACAAATGAGTGAAATGTCTAAAAACTCAATAATGTTTAATGCAATACAAAGTTCTATAAAAAAAGATTCTGTTTGGTTTAAAAGTGTAATTGATGCTTCAAGTAAAAATTAATAGGGTATAACAAATATGGATCAAATTTTTAAATTTATTAATAATCTTAATGCTGGTCAAAGAGCAGTAATAATTGGTGGCTTTGGTATTTTATTTGTTTTTTTAATGGGACTTTTAATTTATTCAAATATAAAAGCAAAAGATGAACAATTAAACTATACAATTGCAACTAACTTGACAAAATCACAAGTAATGTTAGCAAGTAATGAACTGGATGGTGCTGCTATTCCTTACTTAGTTGTTGGTAGTGGAAATAATCTTACATTAAAAACAAACAAAGACAATATAAATGTAGCTAAAATAAAACTTGTTACAAGTGATGCTTCAACTACAAAACATACTGGTTGGGAAATATTTGATAAGAGTTCTTTGGGTACAACAAACTTTGAAAACAAAGTAAAATACTTAAGAGCATTAGAGGGTGAACTTGGAAGGTCTTTAGAATCAATCTCTGGTATATTATCTGCTTCAGTAAAAATTGCAATTCCTAAAGAATCAGTTTTTACACAAAGAAAAGTTCCACCAACTGCTTCTGCTGTTTTAAATTTAAGAGAAGGTACAGCACTTTCTCAAAGACAAATTGAAGGTGTTAAGAATTTCATAGCATCAGCAATTCCAAAGTTAAAACCAGAAAACATTAAACTTATTAACCAAAATGGATCATTACTAGAAAATAGTACAGAAGATATAGAAAGTTTAAAATATATTCAGCATGAAAAATATAAAATCAAATTAGAAAAAGATTATGAATTAAAAATTAAAGAACTTTTGTTACCAGTTCTTGGTGAAAATGGGATGACAACAACTGTTTCAATAGAGTTAGATTTCACAAAACAAGAAATAAATCAAGAGATTTATGAACCAGAAGGGACAATCAGAAGTCAACAAACAACTGAAGTAGCTTCACAATCAGATGGAAAAGAAACGCAAAAAGGTGGAGTACCAGGAGCTCAAAGTAATATTGAGAATCCTGATGAGCAAAATGGTGTAAAAACAACAAAAGCATCTAAAGAAGAAGCTAAAAATGTTACAAACTATGAGATTTCTAAAAAAATCATAAGTCAAAGAAATAATGCTTATGCAGCTATTGCTAAAATTACAGCTGCTGTAACATTTGATTCTAAGTTATTAGAAAAAGTTGAAAATAAAGATGAGTTTTTAAGTGGATTAAACTCTATTGTTCAAGAAGCAATTGGATTTAAAGAAAAAAGAGGTGATAGTGTAACTGTTAAAGCTTTTAAATTTATAGGATTAGAAGCACAAACTGAAGCAAATAAAGATGCACAAGCAGCTTCTGGAGATGGCTTTGCCATGGTAAGTACTCAAAATATGATAAAGGAATATGAAACATATATTCAGTATCTTATTGCAATGATTTTATTATTTGTATTTTACAAAAAATTCATTGCAGGTAATGAAATTATGCTTATGGGTGAAGGTGGTGGTTCTTTAAATGCTAAAGATAATGAAATTGAATTAGAATTTAATGAATTTGACAGTGCAAATGAAAAAACACGTTTAAAAGCAAAAATTAAAAGTCAAATTTTAAGTAACTTGGATGGTTTAGATGAAGAAGAAGCTGCTAAGTATGAAATATTAATCGAGCAAATTGATAAAGCTGTATCTGATAATCCAGAAGATATTGCATCAATGATCAAAATGTTACTCCAAGAGGGTGACAAAAGCTTTAAGTCATAGGAAAGGATAGTTATTATGCCAAATAGAGAAGCAAATCATGATTTACTTGTGGGAATGCCTATGCTTGAAAAAATTGCACATTTTTGTGTACTTATAGGTGAAGAAGCGACGGTTAAAATTTTTCAAAGCTTACCAAAAGAGGTAGTTGAGGATTTATCTGTTCAAATTACACAAATAAGATCAATAGATAAAAGTGTATCTTTAGCAATATTAGAAGAATTTCATCTATTTATAAAATCTAGTTCGTATATTAGTTCGGGTGGATTTGACTATGCAAAAGATATTTTATATAAATCTCTTGGAAAAGCAGAAGCAGATAAAGTTTTAGCAAAACTTGCTAGATTACAAGAAGCGAAACAATCATTTGCATATTTAGAAAATATTGATCCAAAACAATTAGCAGATTTTATTAAAGATGAATCACCTCAAACAATTGCGGTGGTATTGGCACATATGGATGCGGAAGATTCATCTGCAGTATTATCTAAATTAGATGATACACTAAGAGTAAAAGTATCTATGCAAATGGCAACTATAAAAGATGTTTCTCCAAGTATTGTACGATCAATGTCAAATGTACTGGAGAAAAAACTAGAATCTCTTTTAGCGTCGATTGTAACTGTTGGTGGAGTAAAAACTGTTGCTGACATGCTAAATAAAATGGGTCCTAAAGCAAATGAAATTTTAAGTAATATTAATGGTCTTGACCCAGTTCTTGCAGGAAAAATAAAAGAAAATATGTTTGTTTTTGAAGATTTATTAGCTTTAGAAACGAATGATATTATGAAAGTATTAGGAAATATTGAAACAGAAGATCTTACAATTGCACTAAAAAATGCGACAGAAGAAGATATGGAAACAATTCAATCTGCAATGTCTCAAAGAGCAAAAGATAGGTTTAATGAAGAGTTTGAAATGCTCGGAAAAATTAAAATAAAAGATATTGAAGAAGCACAAAGAAAAATATTAGATGTTGCAATGAGACTACTAGAAAGTGGTGAGATTGAACGAGCAGATGAGGAATAAAAATGCCTACTAATAATGTTAATACAACATCAAAAATTATAAAATCAAATTCTGAAGTACAACCTTATTCATTAGGAAACTTTATTTCAAATGATTCAAATCAAAATGAACAAATGAAAAATGTTGCAGTACTTAATGATAAAAGCATAAATGGGAATATTGACCCTGTTTTATTAGAGATACAAAACTTACAACAGTCACTTATTGCAATACAAGAAAAGGTTACTTTAATTGAAAGTGATGGTGTAAAAGGGAGAGACCTAGACAGACAATTAATTGAAGCTTTAAAAGATTTAAAACATTATTCTACTTTTTTTGAGCAAGCAACATTTCAAATGGAAACAAAACTTTTAAAAACATCATTATCAATTGCACAAAAAATTATTGGGATTGAAGTATCGGCTAATTCTGCACAAATAGCAAAAGAAACAATAACTGGGATGATGGATAAAATCAAAACAGCATCAAAAGTAACAATACACTTGCATCCAAAAGATTATCTTGCATTAAAAGAACAACTAAACTTTGATTCATTTGTTAGTTTACAGGAAGATCCTAATGTAACAGCAGGTGGAGTTGTAATAGCAAGTGATCTTGGGAATTTTGATGGTAATGTAGAATCAAAAATACAAAGCATGCTAGAATCTTTAGATGCAGTTATTTAATATTACTGTAAAAATGTATAGATTTTCTATACACTCCCTTTAAATTCTAAATATTAGAAAAAACTATACGAACTACATTTAAAGTTATTTAAATACTATACAAAATTAAATTTTTTATGATATAATAATTGAAATTAGATATAAAGATGCAATTATGGAAATTACAACTAACGATTATGAAACTCTTGTTGACACTGAAGCGAAAGTAGATGTGATGTTGGGACATACGGATATTACTGTAAAGGACTTCCTTGATTTCTGTGAAGGTGATATCCTTTCACTAAACAAACCAGCAGGTGCAGGTGGTGATATTTTTGTTAATGAAAGAGTAATTGGTACAGGGGATATAATTGTAATTGATGAGAAATTAGCAATCAGGGTTCAAGATGCTATGAGTCCAGAAAAAGTTGTAAATTTCTTTTTTGATGAAAAATCACTATAGGAGTATAAAATGGCAGTTGATAATGTTATAACAAGTAGTTCAACAGGGGTAGATGGTAATGCGTATACATCTGCAGTAAGTAATGATCAATTAACTAGTGAAGATTTTTTAAAGCTTATGCTTCAAGAGATGAAGATGCAAGATCCAACAAAGCCAATGGACAGTGCAGCACTTATGGATAGTCAGTTAAAGATGTCAACAATTGAGTCAAACATGGCTATGCAAGAATCTATACAGGCTTTACAGCAATCATATGCTTCATCTGCATTATCAACTGCAGCAAATATGATAGGTCATATTGTTGAAGATGGATCTATGGATGATAATGGACTTTTAAAATCATATAAAGTTGAAACAGTTGAAAATAAAGATGGTGAACTTTATACTAGTGTAAGACAAATTACTGGTATTGCAGATGGATTAATGAACTCAGAAACTGAAAAGTTAACACTGTATGATGCAGATGGTTTTATATATGAAGGTGATACTCAAACTGAATATAGAATAGCTTTAGACTATGATGGAAGATTTACTTATAATAGTGATGGATCATTAAAGATAGTAAATAGTGACAACGAAGTTGTAACTGATGACGCGATCACTTCTAAGTATGTGTATGCAGGATCATCAGCAATATATGCAGAAAATACAGTCTCAATACCTTTAAATAATATTCAAGAAGTGAGATAAGGATATATCATGATTACATCTATGTCAAATGGAACTAGTGCACTTACAGCATTTCAAAAAGCATTAGAAGTTCAATCGAATAATGCTGCTAATACAAAAACAATGGCATTTAAATCTGATACCGTATCTTTTGCGGATATGTTTTATAACAATGGTCAAGTAGGATTTGGTGTAAATATGAATACTGCAGAGAAAAATTTTACGCAAGGTTCAATTACTCCAACAAGTAATGCATATGATTTTGCAATAGATGGAGATGGTTTTTTTACTGTTCAAGACCCTAGTAATCCTGATGTAGAATATTATACAAGAGCAGGCCATTTTAAAAATGATAAAGATAACTTTCTAGTTGATAATAATGGAATGCAAGTTATGGGAATAAAGCCTGTTGTTACAGGAGATACAATAACTTCAGAATATGAGAAAAATATAGCTGCAGTTATTGTAGACACAGATGATTCAACTTATACTCTTAATACATACACATCTGATTATGAAAAAAAAGCAGAACTTATGCAAGATATAATAAGTAATCTTTCTACGATTACTGCTTATAATAATGGTACAGCAACACAAGAACAAATAGATATTATTGATAATAATCCATCATTACTAACAAATTATACTCAATATGCAACACAAGTTAATTCATTGGTTAATACGGCTTCTGGTAATGGATATAAAAGTATAAATACAATTTTGAATGATATTAAAGAATCTATTTATCATTATCAAAATGCTTTAAAATCAA
>JGI997J19993_1000502_pt1 | contig 10772 bp, 9 predicted proteins | sample Etolagbewater25m_FD_19993 | JGI IMG/M metagenome (IMG submission 19993)
CCACCGCTCTCCAGCGGCCCTCCATTCATCCAATAATATAGCCTATTGAAACCTTGTGTTTCACGACATCAATTCACAATCGCGGGGGCACCATATTGGCGTGAGCGTTTCGGAGACACATCTGTAGACAAAAGACGCTTTCTCTGGACCCGTTTTTATGAAGCTATCGCAGACAAACTTCTCTTATACAGGGATAAGCGAGACGAGCTCATAAAAGGCATACATTCAATTGCATCAAAAGTTGAAGGCTTGTCTAATCTGCAAGACCAGTTTCAAGATGGCTCAACAGGGCCTTTGAAGGATATTTGTCCATTTACAGCTATGGGGATCTTCAATCGGGGCATTACCGATGTGAACAGGAAAAATATAGCTACTGAATTGGCAACCTTTCTGGGTGTAGAAGAAGTTGTCCCGGACTCATTTGAAGGAATTCCCATACTCAACAACCAGAAATCTTGGTTCTTTGGATTTGATAACAAAAGAAAGTCTGACGACATCGATGCGCTATGGGAGATATTTGCCAAAGCTATCACCTTTTCAGATTCTGATGACGCTGATATTAGAGCAGATTTTATTTCGGCCTATGATAGTGCAACCGAGAGATTCGGTGTCGGTTGGAATTTGACAATGGGGTTGTACTGGGTTCGTCCATGGAATTTTACGACTCTTGATGGGCAGTCTCAAAGGTATATCAGCAAGAAACTGAATATTAAAATCGGGCTCAATGGTCCCAAAGGTCGCTGTAATGCAAACGATTATTTAGCGGTACTGGACACATTGGAAACACGTTTTCAGGAGGAAGCTTATCCAGTTCACTCCTTTCCAGAGCTTTCACTTGCTGCTTGGCTTTTCAAGGATGGGGGAACATCGGCACACCCCAATGCTACTGATACAGATGTTCAAAGTGACGAGCTGGATAACGAGCCAGAAGAAGAAGTTACCATTGCTCCAATTGAACCGTATTCTGTCGATAATATCATTTCGGATGGTTGTTTTATCGAACGGGTGAAGCTTGAAAGGATTCTGGAGCGTCTTCGAACAAAGAAGAATCTCATTCTGCAAGGCCCTCCCGGAACAGGTAAGACATGGCTTGCCAAAAGATTGGCTTTTGCTCTTATCGGGCAAAGGAATGACAGCAAGGTACGAGCTGTTCAGTTTCACCCCAATCTTTCATACGAAGATTTTGTTCGGGGTTGGCGTCCATCTGGTGACGGAAAACTGACATTAGTCGATGGGCCATTCGTCGAAATGATCAGGGCCGCCGAGAATGAACCAAGTACAAGGCACGTCATTGTAATCGAAGAAATCAACCGAGGAAATCCGGCACAGATATTTGGTGAGATGCTGACTTTGTTGGAGGTCGATAAGCGAACACCAAACGAAGCTTTAGAACTTTCATATCGTCGTGAAGATGATGAGCGAGTTTTTATTCCAGATAACCTTTATGTGATTGGAACGATGAATATTGCCGACAGATCTCTTGCTCTTGTCGATCTGGCGCTACGGAGAAGGTTTGCATTTATCGATTTGAAACCATCACTTGGTGAAACGTGGAAGGACTGGGTAACAACCCAATGCGGAATAGACACGGACATACTTGATGAAATTGAAAGCAAAATTTTGACACTAAACACAGAGATTACGTCTGATTCCAGCTTGGGCGAGCAGTTCAGCATCGGGCACAGTTATGTCACACCCCCGTTTGGTATTCCTATCAAGGATGCCCGGGAATGGTTCCGACAAGTAGTAGATACAGAAATTGGACCTCTCTTGGATGAGTACTGGTTCGATTCTCTTGATAAAGCCCAGAAGGCAAGAGAACGACTTCTTGAGGGATTCTAAAAAATGAGCACTGTTGCGGCCACATTACCTAAGCCCAGTACCACTCTTAAAGAGGCTGGTTATATAGGAAGAATTCCTGTCCGGAATCTTTGGCTGCTTATGCTCTATGCATCTGACCTTTTTCGGCAGCTTGATCAAGCCTCACAAGTCTCTGTCGAAGAAAATCCGGATGACATACCCGACTTGGTTGCTCAAATTTTATCCACACAGGTTGAACAGCGAATCAAGCGAAATTTAAGTTTTGGATACCAGACTCGCGAGACAACTCTGAATCGTGTTCGTGGCCGAATTGATTTGCTGAAGACTGAGCGACATAGGCTTCTTGATAAAGGTAAGGTGTTTTGCCGATTTGATGAGTTGACCGTTGACACGCCTCGCAATCGCTTCGTTAGGTCAGCGTTAGAAGAAATTTCGAAGTTGGTGAAACCCCAATCTTTGGGCCACAGGTGTCGGTCTATTGCGAACAGTTTAAGACGTATGGGTGTGGTCGGTGAAAAGCCGGGACATGCGGAGATTTCGATAGACCGTTTTGGAAGGCACGATGCAATCGACAGAAAAATGGTTGCTGCTGCTCAGCTTGCGTTCAACCTGGCATTACCAACTGAATCTGCCGGAACAAAATATTTATCGTTGCCGGATCGTGAAATCACTTGGATTCGGAAGCTTTATGAAAAAGGAATTGCTGGTTTTTATGATGTTACTTTGTCCGGTCAAGGGTGGTGCATCGAAGCTGGAAAGTCTATCGGATGGGCCGTAGACCAGAAAAGTCCTGGCATCGACAAAATTTTCCCGTCAATGCGTACTGACATTACTTTGAGCCATGAAATTTCAGGCAGGCGGATCATCATTGACACCAAATTCAATTCGATTGTGACCAAAGGCTGGTATCGGGATGAAACGCTGCGTAGTGGATATATATATCAGATTTACACATATTTGAGGTCTCAGGAAGGGCTGGGAGATCCTCTCGCAGACAAAGCCACCGGAATTTTACTACACCCTTCGATTGGTAGCATGATTAATGAATCAGTTGCTATCCAAGGGCATGAGATTCGGTTTGCCACGGTAGATTTGAGTGCAGAAACAAAGCTGATACGGCACCAATTGTTGCAAATTTTGGAGGCTGGTCATGAAGATTGATCGAGCCCAAGGATGCCTGCTTGGCCAGCTTGCCGGTGATGCACTGGGGAGTCTGGTTGAGTTTCAATCCCCGGAGGAGATCCGGCGCAGCTATCCTGATGGTGTCCGAGAGCTGGCGGATGGCGGCACATGGAATACTATTGCCGGTCAGCCAACTGATGATTCCGAGATGGCTCTGCTCCTTGCCCGGATGCTGGTGAAAACCGGTTCGTATGACCCGGAGGCGGCACGCAAGGAATATCAATACTGGCTGCGTTCCGAACCGTTCGACTGCGGCACGACCATTTCCGCCGGGCTGCGGGGAAATCCCAACCCGGACAGTCAAGCAAATGGAGCCATGATGCGGATCAGCCCGCTCGGGATTTTCGGAGCCGGATTTGAACTGAATCAGGTGGCCGATTGGGCCATGCAGGATGCGGCGCTCACACATCCCAACCTGATCTGCCAGCAGGCCAACGCGCTGTTTGCCATGGGGCTTGCCTACGCTATTCAATCCGGCTGCGACGGTAAAGATCTATACCAGCACTTCCGGCAGTGGGCGGTCGACATGCCCGTTGAACCCGCTTTGCTGGATACCATCGACAAGGCAGCTGATGAGCGCCCAGCGGACTATGTCCACCAGCAGGGATGGGTATTGATCGCTTTCCAGAATGTCCTGTATCAGCTGCTTCATGCCCCAAGCCTTGAAGCCGGTGTTGTTGATACCATCATGCGCGGGGGTGACACTGATACCAACGCGGCTATTTGTGGTGCGTTATTAGGCGCTGTGTGCGGTCGGGACGCGATTCCGGCCCAGTGGCTCGAATCCATGCAGAACTGCCGCCCAGAGGCCGGACATCCCCGAGTACGCCACCCACGCCCGGAATGCTTCTGGCCGGTGGATGTGTTGGAGCTGGCAGAGAGGTTGCTCGTATGATGCTGGCGATTGCGGCTTTAATAGCCGGTCTGGTGCTTCTGGTATGGAGCGCAGACCGTTTTGTGGAAGGCTCCGCTTCCACAGCCCGCCACTTCGGTATGCCGCCGCTGTTAATCGGCATGGTAATCGTTGGCTTTGGAACATCCGCTCCGGAGATGGTTGTTTCCGCTTTGGCCTCGATAGATGGGAATGCGGGAATTGCCCTTGGTAATGCGTATGGCTCGAATATCTGCAACATTGCCCTGATCCTCGGGGTGTCTGCACTGATCAACCCGATCATGGTTCATTCGACGGTATTGCGCAAAGAGCTGCCTATACTTACGCTGGTCACCATTCTCACAGTGGTCCTTCTCGCAGACCTTGATTTGTCACGGCTCGATGCAGTTGTCTTGCTGCTGGTATTTGCGGGCCTGATGGCATGGACCATCTATCAGGGCCTGAAACGAAAGGCAGATACGCTGGCCAAAGAGGTTGAATCTGAAACCGCCGAAAAAGCAATGCCGCTTAAACGTGCTGTTTTCTGGCTGGTGGCAGGGCTGCTACTGCTCATTGCCAGCTCCCGAATCCTCGTATGGGGAGCCGTTGAAATCGCACAGATATTCGGTGTCAGCGACATGATCATCGGTTTGACAATTATTGCGGTGGGCACCTCCTTGCCGGAGCTGGCTTCGTCGGTCATTGCCGCCCGTAAGGGTGAGCATGATATCGCTCTGGGAAACATTCTTGGCTCGAATCTGTTCAACACACTGGCCGTTGTCGGTATAGCCGGAACGATTCACCCTTTTGCAGTGGAGCCTGAAACGCTCTCCCGGGACATGGTCGTCATGAGTGCTCTGACCGTTTCACTTTTCCTGATCGGCTATGGATTCAGAGGACGTCAGGGTCGTATAAATCGTTTCGAAGGAACAGCTCTTTTGCTGGTATTTGTCGCATATACAGCCTGGCTGATCAGCACCGTATTAAAGGTTCAGACATGGTTTGTAAAACACACCGTCGGGTATTCAATCGGGAATCGAACCCACGTCCGTTCTCTGTTTCGGGAAAATGTAGAGAATTAAATTTCTCTCGGAGTCCGGCAGTCTGAAGGGTTTTGATGTGCGGTAAGGTGTTGAATAAACAGGCTTTATGGATGTGATTTGGTTTGGAGAGTGAGTTGGGGTAAGGCTCCGTGTCCTCCACCAATTAGAAAAGACAAACCCGTCTACTCAGAGTGATGCTCTGGGTAGACGGGTTTTCTTTTTTCCCCTTGTTTCGGATTGTCATTATGCCCGGCATCAGCCGCTATCACGGGGTCAACCTGCACAACGTCTGGTACCGGGGTGCGGTGGAGTTTGTGCCATCCTTCGCAGTGGCATCCCTTCGGGACTCGCCGTTCGGCTCGCGCACCGTTTGCTTTGCAAACCGATATCTCGGCCTTGAATTGCGGATTTCGGATTTATGAATGCTGATTATTTGGTCAAAAAACAATCAACACTCCGAAGTCCCCAATCCCCAATCGAGAAAATCCGCATTCCGCAATAAACAATCATCAATCGAATGACTGGGATCTGGTCCACGGGGAGCTGATGACCTTCACCGACCCACAGCGCGACCTGCCGCCCATCGACCGGCTGGAAGGTTTCCGGCCCGGCGGGCACAGCATGTACCAGCGGGTGATGGTGGCGGTCCAGGCAGGCTCAATCGCCTGTGCTGTATGGACTTACACTATGCATGCGCCTCAGAACGGCGACCGTATCACAATCGACAATCAGGCCGTTTTTTGGAAAAGTCGGCTCTAATCGGCACAAAACGCTTGATTTTGGTAATCCGTCAATGTAATTTGTGGGGGTTAATTTGCGGCACTGTGTCCGGATTTCGGGTTTCCCGGAGACCTTCGGGCTTTTACCGAAAACATGATGAACGAAGGATGAAGGCTATGGATGAGAGATGGCTGACGGTCGATGACATTTGCAAATACTTGAATGTAAGCAACGAGACGGTCTACAAGTGGATCGAGCAACGGGCTATGCCCGGTCATCGTGTCGGCCGTCGCTGGATGTTCAAACAAGACGAAGTGGACGAATGGGTCCGCTCCGGCGGTGCGGCTGACAAATCCGATAAGCCGGACACCGAACAATAAGGAGCGACCATGGCCGAGCCGATTCACGACAAGATAAATCGATCCCTGCAGGCAGCCGAAGGCTTGTATCACCGCCTGGTGTTGCTGGTGGGTGAGACCGGTTCTGGCAAGACTGGCGTTCTTCGGGATATTGTCGAGGAATTCGGCTCATCTGTCGTCAACGTCAATCTGGCGCTTTCAGGCGAACTGCTGGAGCTGACAGCCAAACAGCGGTCGCTTCGGCTACCGGGCATCCTCGATCAGATCGCGGACCAGGCTCAAGCACCGGTGGTGCTGGATAATCTCGAGATCCTCTTCGACAAGGATCTCCAGCAGGACCCCTTGCGCCTGCTGCAGTCCATTTCGAGAAACCGGGCCGTGGTGGCTTCGTGGAACGGAATCATGAATTCCGGGAGGCTTTTGTACGCCGAAACCGGCCATCCCGAGTACCGCAGCTATGACTCGGTTGATGCGCTGATCGTGGGCATGGATGGCACGGCCACGGTCGATTCGGCAAAAAACAATAGAGAGGCAGGACAAGCATGACAAAATCACAGGACAGTGATTTTGGACGCACCGCAGGTGCGCCCGTAGGGGGAGCCCCAGGGATGGGGCGACTCAAATACGGAGACCTTATCCAATTCGACCCGATTGAGTCGGTCGTTCAGTTGCGTGACGCGGACAAATCGAACGCCGCGCAGCACCTGGTGAACACCTATGTCATTTCAGATGAAATGGCCGAACGACTCACGCAGCTTGTCATTCCTCAGATGCAGTTCGACCACCCGGTCGATAACAAGGGGCTGCTGGTGGTCGGTAATTACGGCACCGGTAAGTCGCACTTGATGTCGGTGGTCTCCAGCCTTGCCGCAGATGCCTCCCTGCTGGAAGGGCTGAAGAACGATGGTGTCCGCGACGCAGCCTCTCAGATCGCCGGTCGGTTCAAGGTCATCCGTACCGAGATCGGTGCCACCACCATGTCCCTGCGCGACATCCTGGTGGCCGAACTGGAAGAGCATCTCGAAAAACTCGGCGTGGAGTATGTGTTCCCCGAGGCGGGCACCATCACCAGCCACAAGCGGGCCTTCGAAGACATGATGGCCAAGTTCGGCGAGGTCTTCCCCGAACACGGCCTGCTGCTGGTGGTCGACGAGCTGCTCGACTACCTGCGCACCCGCAAGGATCAGGAGCTGATCCTCGACCTCAACTTTCTCCGCGAGGTCGGCGAGGTCTGCAAAGACCTGCGCTTCCGCTTCATGGCCGGTGTCCAGGAAGCCATTTTCGACAGCCCGCGCTTCGCCTTTGTCGCCAATAGCATCCGCCGGGTGAAGGACCGCTTCGAGCAGATCCTCATTGCCCGCAGCGACGTGAAATTCGTCGTGGCCGAGCGCCTGCTCAAGAAGACCACCGAGCAACAGGCCAAGATCCGCGACTACCTGATGCCTTTTGCTAAATACTACGGCGGGCTCAACGAGCGCATGGATGAATTCGTCCGGCTCTTCCCGGTGCATCCCGATTACATCGACACCTTCGAGAGGGTCACCGTGGTGGAAAAGCGAGAAGTGCTCAAGACCCTTTCGCTGGGAATGAAAGCCAAGCTCAAAGAGGATGTCCGCCAGAATGAGCCCGGTCTGCTCGCCTTCGACAGCTATTGGGGTACCCTCAAGCAGAACGCTTCGTTCCGCGCCATTCCCGAAATCCGGGCAGTCATTGATTGCAGCCAGGTTCTGGAATCCCGCATCGAGAACGCCATCACCCGCAAACAATACAAGCCGATGGCGCTACGCCTGATCCATGCGCTGTCGGTCCACCGCCTGACCACTGGCGATATCTATGCCCCCATGGGCGCATCCGCCGAGGAACTGCGCGACCGTCTCTGCCTGTTTGATCCGCTGATCGCCGAGCTGGGTAGCGACGAACCCGACAAGGATCTCCAGACCCATGTGGAAACGGTCCTGCGCGAGATCCACAAGACAGTCAGCGGCCAGTTCATCTCCTTTAATGCTGACAACCGCCAGTTCTATCTCGACCTGAAGAAGACCGACGACTTCGACGCCCTGATCGACAAGCGGGCCGAAAGCCTGGGCCAGGCTCAGCTCGACCGCTTCTATTACGAGGCGCTCAAGCGGGTCATGGAATGCCAGGACGCCACCTATGTGACCGGCTACAAAATCTGGCAGCACGAACTGGTCTGGCAGGAGCACAAGGCAGCCCGCTCCGGCTACCTCTTTTTCGGGGCACCGAACGAGCGTTCCACCGCCGTGCCGCAGCGGGACTTTTACCTCTACTTCATCCAGCCCAACGATCCGCCCCGCTTCAAGGACGACAAGGTCAACGACGAGGTCTTCTTCCGCCTGAAAGGCACCGACGAGGAATTCCAGACTGCGCTGAAGAGCTATGCGGCCGCACTGGATCTTGCAGCCACCTCATCGGGCCATGCCAAGGCCACCTATGAATCGAAGGCCAACGGTTTCCTGAAGAAGCTGGTCCAGTGGCTGCAGAAGCACATGAGCGATGCCTTCGAGGTCACCTATCAGGGCCGTGCCAAGTCCATGACCGAATGGGCCAAGGGCAAATCCATCCGCGACCTGTCGGGCCTGTCGCCTCACGAGACCATCAACTTCCGCGACTTGGTGAACACCATCGCCGGTGTCTGCCTGGCACCGAACTTCGAGAACCAGGCCCCGGACTACCCGTTCTTCTCGGTCCTGATCACCGGCAACAACCGCGTCCAGGCAGCGCAAGACGCCCTGCGAGCCATCGCCGGGCAGAACCGCACCAAGCAGGCCACCGCCGTGCTGGACGCCCTGGAGCTGCTCGACGGCGAGAAGATTGACCCCTACAAGTCGAAGTACACCAAGTTCATTCTCGATACCGTCAAGGCCAAGGGGCACGGCCAGGTAGTCAACCGCAGCGAGATCATTCAGGACGACCACGGGCTGGAATACATGAACCCCGGCGGTGGTCGGCTTGAGCCGGAATGGGTGGCGGTCATCCTGGCTTCGCTGGTCTATTCCGGCGACATCGTGCTCGCCATTCCGGGCAAAAAGTTTGACGCCACCGGACTACAGCAGCTTGCCGCGACCGGCATGGACGAGCTGGTCCGCTTCAAGCACCTGGAGCAGCCCAAGGAATGGAACCTGCCCGCGCTCAAAGCGCTATTCGAACTGCTCGGCATGACGCCGGGCATGGCCCAGCTCGTCACCCAGGGCAAGGACGAGCCGGTGCAGGACCTGCAGCAGGCGGTAACTAAGATCGTCAAGCGCCTTGTCATGACCCAGCAGTCTTTGCGCGAAGGGCTTTCGTTCTGGGGGCTGGATCTGCTCGCGGGCACTGACCTGGCCAGCCAGGCCAGCGGACTGGACGAGGCCAAGGTCTTCTTCGAATCACTTCAGGCCTATTCCTCACCAGGGAAACTGAAAAACTTCCGCTACAGCGCACCCGAGGTGCTGGCCCACGAAAAGGCTGTGAAGGCGCTGGATGAGATGGACGCCCTGCGCGAGTTCATCATGGACCACAGCCCGACGGCGTCCTGGCTCTCCACCGCCGAGGCGGTGCTGCCCGCCGAGCATGAATGGAGTGCGCCAGTGCGAAGTGCGAAGTGCGAAATACTGGATCAACTCCAAAACGCCCTACGCACCCCGCACCCCGCACTGGCGAGCTTTTCCTCTGAGATTGGCATCAAGCTCAAAAACCTGAAACGTACGTTCATCAACGAGTATGTGTCGCTTCATACCAAAGCTCGCCTCGGCGTGAACGACGACAAGCGCAAGGCAGGACTGCTGGGCGACCAGCGCCTGCAAACCCTGCTCAAACTGGCCGGTATCGACCTGATGCCCCGGCAGCAGCTCACCGATTACCAGAACCGCCTGGCCGGGTTGAAGAGCTGTTTTGCCCTAACTGAGCAAAACCTCGACGCCTCGCCCATCTGCCCGCATTGCGGGTTCAAACCTTCAGTTGAAGCGGTCAGCGGGTCACGAGTCACGGGTCATGGGTCTTCTGACTCGCGACTCGGGACTCGCGACTCGGGACTGAGCAACGCCGCCGCCATCCTCAATGCCCTGGACGACGAACTCGACCGGATGCTTGAAAACTGGACCAAGGCGTTGCTCTCCAACCTGGAGGACCCGATCACCCAGGCCAATATGGATCTGCTGAAGATCGACGACCGCGAACCGCTGGAGGCTTTCATCAAATCGAAGGAACTGCCGGTGCCGCTGGACAGCAACTTTGTCCACGCCCTGAGGGAAGTGCTCTCCGGTCTGGTCAAGGTCAGCGTCAAGGCGCAGGAGCTGCAACAGGCCCTGCAGGTCACCGACGGCCCGGCAACCCCGGCGGAGATGAAGAAACGCTTTGATGAGTATATCGATCAGCTTACCAGAGGAAAAGACCCTGCCAAGGTGCGAATCGTAATGGAGTAAAGATGACCAAGGATGAACTGATCACCCGGATCAAGGGTTACGAGTGGACTGATTTTGAATGCAAAAAGGCCAGAGCATCTGTGCCCAGGGAGGCCTATGTTACCGTTAGTGCTTTTGCCAACACCGAAGGGGGATGGCTGCTCTTTGGCGTATCCGAGAATGGTGGCGAGCTTGAGGTGACAGGCGTCGATCCCAAAGCCTTCGACCGTGTCCAGAATGAGTTTCTCTCTACATTACGGGGAGGGCAGAAATGTAACCAAATCATTAATGCACAGCCAAAGGTCTATGATCTGGAAGGAAAGCGAATTCTTGCCTTTTATGTCCCTGAGTCACCGCGTCATCAGAAGCCGGTTTA
>JGI997J19993_1000504_pt1 | contig 10716 bp, 9 predicted proteins | sample Etolagbewater25m_FD_19993 | JGI IMG/M metagenome (IMG submission 19993)
TGCTGAACATTTCGAAGATGAGCTTGTGTCAATTGCTCTACACTATTACTAATTCCGCTCATATAAATTCCTTTTTAATTTAAGTGTTATAAATTTCCTAAATTTTATCTATATTTCACTTAATAGTTTTTTAATTGCTATACTTCCCATTGTTAGTCCAAATGAGCCTGTAACACCTACAAAACTTCCTAAATCTTTACAATTTGGATTTTCACTACTAAATATTACTTTGAAATTTTTATTAAACTTCACTTTTTTAAGTTCATCCCGTATTTTTCGAGCAAATGGATCATTGTAAGTTTTAAAAATATTGAGGTATTCTATTTTTGTTGGGTCAACTCTTTTAGCACTTCCAGTTGTTGAGATAAGTTTTTTATAATACTTTTGAATAAGTTTTACTTTTGGTTTAATATCATCAATTGCGTCAAGAATTAAATCATATTCTTCAAAATCAAAATTTTCCACCCATTCTATATCTATTTTTTGATTTATCGTTTCTATATTTGGATATAAAGTTTTTAAGTGATCAACTTTTATTGTTCCTACTGCGTCACTTCCTATCTGTCTATTTTTATTTGTTTCATCAAAGATATCATAATCTACTATTGTAATATTTGTGACACCTGTTCTATATAAGCAATCTAAGGCAAAACCACCTACTCCACCAACACCAAGTATGATAAGTTTTGCCTTTTGTAATTTGGCAAAATCATCTCCAAAAAGCTTTTCACATCTTGCATATTGTAAAGAATTTTCCATCAGTATATCAATCCTTCTTTTAGTAAAGCCTGTTTAATATTGTATATTTGATTATGTTTATTACTACACCAAGCTGGGTCTAGTAAGCTTTTATCACTTATTCCTGCTGTTACTCTTGATATCGAGATATTTTCTGGTAACATCTTAATAGACTTTACAAGAGTATCAATATAAAGTTCTTCACTTATAGGGCTAAATGAACCATTTTTATATTCATTTGCTAAGAGTGTATTTTTGGTTACATACAAAGGGTGAAATTTAATAGAATCTATACCTAACTTTATAGATTCTTCTACACCTTTAAGCATCATCTCTTGTGTTTCATCTGGAAGTCCAAAAATCATATGACCACATACTAAAAGTTCTCTATCTTTTGTCTTTTTTATCCACTCTTTAATATTAGCAAAAGTATGCCCTCGATTTATTTTTTTCAAGGTTTCATCATAAATTGACTGTATTCCATACTCTACCCATATCTCTTTTGATTTGGATAAAGTTTGTAAATAATCCAAAGTCTCTTCTGTAATACTATCTGTTCTTGTACCTATACTTAAACCTACTACATTATCAAAACTTAAAGCTTTTTCATAAAGTGCTTTAAGTGTATCAAGTGGTGCGTAAGTATTTGTAAAGGATTGAAAATAAACGATAAATTTTTTTGCACCGTATTTATTTTCCAACCTTTCTTTTGTAGCATCAAATTGCATTTGAAGTTGTAAAAGTTGTTTTTCTAAATAGGGGTTTTCTTTTGAGTGAAGATTTAATTTAAACCTTGATTTATCTACTAAATTTGGAGAAAAAGATTCATTTTCACAAAAGGTACAACCCCCTTTTGCTACTGTTCCATCAATATTTGGACAAGTAAATCCAGATATACTTATAGGTATCTTATAAACTTTTTTCCCATATTTTTTACGCCAATACCGACCAATTGTGTTTAAATGTTTCAAAACTTTACTTATATTTCCTAATTTTAAACTACGAAATAATCGCCATCAAAGCTTACTAAAGAGTAATTTCTATCACGCCCTAGAGAATCTTTTAAGTTATCAATCGTAAGATACTCTAATGAATCAGCACCTATATGTTCACATACCTCATCTTTTGTCATAATGGCATTGATGAGTTCCTCTTTCGTAGGCGTATCTATACCATAAAAACAAGGATGTTGAATCATAGGACTTGCTACTCTAAAATGTACCTCAGCAGCACCTGCTTCTTTTAACATCTGTACGATTCTTTTACTTGTAGTACCTCTTACAATAGAATCATCTATTACTATTAGTGATTTTCCAGCAATTAAAGATCTCATAGGATTTAACTTCATTTTTACTTTTAAATTTCTCATCTCTTGTGTTGGTTCAATAAAGGTTCTTCCAACATAATGATTTCGTATAATTCCAAGTTCAAAAGGGATTCCACTTTGTTGTGCATATCCTAAAGCTGCTGGTACTCCACTATCTGGAACAGGTATTACCATATCTGCTTTTAATTCAATATTAGAATCATTTTTAGCTAACTCTTTACCCATATTTTCTCTTGTTCTATAAACACTTTTTCCATCTATTACACTATCAGGTCTTGCAAAATAGATATACTCAAAAGCACAAGGTCTAAACTCAGCCCCAGTAAAAAGTTGTATAGATTCAGGTGCTTTATACCCTTCACTAAATATTAACATCTCTCCTGGTTTTACATCTCTTACAAACTCAGCATCAACTAAATCAAAAGCACAAGTTTCACTTGCAACTATCCAACCACCACTTTTAAGTTTTCCTAAACTCAATGGTCTAATACCATGTTTGTCTCTTATAACAAAAAGTTTGCTTCTACTTTGGATAATAAAATTATAAGCACCTTTTACATGTTCTAATGCATCAGTAATTCTATCTCTTAGTCTATCTCTTGTTGATTTTGCAATAAGGTGAATAAGATTTTCAGTATCCATACCTGTTTGGAAAATAGAACCTTCATCAATAAGTCTTTGTCTTACCTCTTGTTTATTTACAAGATTTCCATTATGTACTATAGAGATTTCACCTAGTTTATATCTAGCATGAATTGGTTGTGCATCAAATACACTATCACTACCTGCTGTTGAATATCTGTTATGTCCTATTGCCATATCACCTTGAAGAACTTCAAAAGCTTCTGCATCGTAAACATCTCTTACATATCCTCGTTTTTTAATAGTATGAATTTTTTTATCACTATATCCACCACTACTAATTCCTGTTGCTTCATGACCTCTATGTTGCATCGCAAAAAGAGCCGCTGAAGCTAATCTAGCAGCATTATCATTTCCATATATCCCAACTATAGCACACATATTATTTTCCTATAACCCTAAACAGTCATTAATACTGTAAAGTCCTTTTTCTTGATTTACAAGCCACTTAGCAGCTTTAATTGCCCCACGACTAAAAGTATTTCTAGCTGTTGCTGTATGATTTAACTCTATAAATTCACCATCATTATAAAATCCTGCTGTATGTCGTCCAACAATATCTCCACCTCTTAAACTCATAACACCGATCTCATCTTTTGTTCTAGCACCAATAACACCATCTCTTCCAGAAACTCTTACTTTATCTAAGTCTAATCCTCTAGCTTCTGCTGCATGTTCTGCTAAAGTAAGTGCTGTTCCACTTGGAGAGTCAACTTTATATCTATGATGTTGTTCTACTATTTCACAATCAAACTCTTCTAAAGTTTTAGATGCTAATGAGACAAGTTTATTTAAAACGGCAACCCCTAAACTCATATTTGTTGCATACAAAATTGGTGTAACTTTAGAAGCTTCTATTAAAAGGTTTTTTTGATGTTCACTAAAACCTGTAGTTGCTATAACTAATGGCTTGTTTCCACCTATTTGAATAACTGTATTTAAAAGCTCTTCAGTTGCCCCTGGTGCTGAAAAGTCTATAACAACATCACATGCTGCAAGCATCGCTTTCATATCATTTGTTACAACAGTATCTTTTGGTAAAGTTTTTTTCAACTCATCAAATACATGTACACTTCCAACACATGCATTTGCATCATTTTCTAAATCATCTATCAATAAAGAACCAACTCTACCCGTACTTCCTAAAATTCCAACTTTTAACATTATATTTCCTATTTTTTATTTATTGTAAATATCCAATTGCACCAATACCTGCAACTGCTCCATCTCCTGCTGCACATACAACTTGTTTTGGAGCATCTATTCTTATATCTCCTGCTGCAAAAAGGCCTGGTACTGAAGTTTCCATTTTTAGATTTACAATAACTTCACCAGCTTCATTTGTGTCACACAAAAAACTACCATCTTCTTGAATTAATGTTTGATTTAATACATCTCTACCAACAAACACAAATACTCCAAGTACATCTAATGTTTTTGTCTCATCTGTAGTTTTATCTTTAACAACAATACCAGTTACACCCATATTATCACCAACTACTTCTTCTGTTGTGTGATTTAAAACTAATATTATATTTTCAAATTTTTTCAGTTTTTCAACTTCATGTGGACTTGCTCTAAATTCATCTCTTCTATGTACTAAATAAACTGTTTTACAAATATTTGCCAAAAAGATAGCTTCTTCAACAGCAGTATCACCACCACCTAAAACAGCTACATCTTTCCCTTTATAGAAAAAACCATCACAAGTTGCACAAGTACTTACACCTTTTCCAAAAAACTCTGCTTCACCTTTGATACCAGCTGCTTTTGGAACACTTCCTGTTGCTATTAAAACAGTTTTTGATTCTTGTTTTTCACCATTTCCTAAAGTTAATGTAAAAATATCACCAGCTTTAGTAATACTTTTAACTTCACTCATATCATGCTTTAAACCAAATTTTTGACACTGAGTTGGCCATTTATCCATAAGCTCCATACCTGTTACTACATCTATTTGACCTGGATAGTTTTCTATTTCACTACTTTGAGTTATTTGCCCACCAGGTAACCCTTTTTCAAACATTGTAACATTTTTTAAACCGCCTCTTGTAGCATAAAGTCCAGCAGTAAGGCCGGCAGGTCCTCCACCAATAATAGCTAAATCTAACATATAAAATCCTCTAGTTGTCTTCTTAATTTATCGGGATTGTACTGTAATTTTCTTGTATAAAAGTTTAAGGTATTTTATTAGCTCTCTGTCAAAATTTTAAACTTACCATTTTTAATCTCAACATATAACTCTTTTTTCCCATCAAATTTATAATTTTTTGTTTTATAATACTCATCCATTACTACTTTAAAAATTCTTTTATTTGTTTCATTTGGGTATGGTATTACATTAATATTTGAAAATTTAATCACTTTTTTTTCATCTTTATTAAAAATTCTTTTTTTAAATTTTGAAAACTTTTCTAAATCTTGCCCATTTGTTCTTTTAAAGCTTTTATCATAAAAAGACAAATAGCTATCTATATCACTATATTTCCAAGAGTCTCTCCATTTAAAAATACTTGATAGGATAATACTAATCTCTTCTTTAGAAACACTTTTTAATTTTTTTTCACTGATTACTAGTACTGAATTAGTTATATTTATAGAATTATCAAGCTTTTTTATTTTGTTATTATCTAATGCTATACAACCTTGTGTAAAATCATCTCGTTCCTCTTTTTCTGGTAACCCATGTATCCAGATACCGTGTCCTGTTTTACCATTTACTTTATCATAAAGATTTGGGTAATTTGTAGTAAGTGCAAGTGGTCCATAAAAAGGATCAACAGCAGTAAGTCTATTTGTTAATTCATACGCACCAGTTGGTGTTTTCAAATCACCTTCAACTTTTTTATCACCATCTACTTTACCAACAAAAACACTTGAAGAAAAAAGTTTTTCTTTTTTTTGCGTATCATAAAGTGCTATCTCTTTTAGTTCTTTTTGACAAATCATAACATACTGTATCGACTCATAATAGCCATTTGAAATCTCTTTATTTTTAAGATTTTCATCCCAATACTGTTTATTTTGTAACTGCTTCTCTATAACTTTCTCGACTGCTTTAATACCTTCTGTTCTATAAAGCTCGACTATATCTACAGGTGTTGCATATAAGCAACTTAGATATAAAAAAGTTATAGTTATTATTTGTTTCATTATCAAATTTTCCCTTTTTTAAGATATGAAATTGTATAATAAAACCCTTAAATTACACAAAAGAGTTTACTTTGAAAATTATATTATCATTTATTTTATCCGTAGTTATTGGTTTTGCATCTTATATTCAGGAAGATATTTGGTGGAAAGGTGAAAGTTTATTAACTTTTTTTGATAAACATCATATACCTAAAGATGTCTATTTTAACCTCTCAAAAACAGATAAAGAACTTTGTAGTGAGATTTATGCTGGTGTGTTATTTCAAATTATGTATGATGAAAAAAGCAAACTAGAACAAGCATTAATACCAATTAGTGAAGAGATGCAAATCCATATTTTTAAAGATTTAAAAGGACAATTTACCCTTGATATTATCCCAATCCAGTATCAAGAGATAGAACAAAAAATAACAATAAATATCAATAATTCTCCATATCAAGATATCGTAGAAACAACCGGAAACAAATCTTTAGCAAATGAATTTATACTCGCTTTTAAAAAATCAGTAAATTTTAAAAGACTTCGTAAAAACGATACAGTATCAATAATTTTTAAACAAAAAATTAGAGAGGGAAGATATTTTGGAACACCTGATATTTTAGCAGCTTCTGTAAATATGAGACGAAAAACATACTATATATTTTTAAATCCTGATGACAAAAGATATTATAATGATGAGGGGAAAAGTCTTACAAGTTTTCTTCTTAAAATACCACTTAGATACAAAAGAATTTCAAGTAAATTTACACAAAAAAGGTGGCACCCTATTCTTAAAAGATATCGAGCACATTTAGGTGTTGATTTTGCAGCACCTACAGGACGAAAAGTCTTTGCAACAGCAAATGGGCGAGTTATTCACAAAGGACGAAAAGGTGGATATGGTAAAACTGTTATGATACGACATAATAACGGATTAAAATCATTATACGCACACCTAAATAGCTATAGTAATAAAATCAAAGTAGGTTCATGGGTAAAACAAGGAACTTTTATAGGGAGAGTGGGAAGTACAGGAAGAAGTACAGGTCCTCATTTACACTTTGGTTTATATAAAAATGGTCGAGCTATCAATCCTTTAAAAGTGATTAGTGTAACAAAAACAAAACTTACAGGTGCTAAAAAAACTAAATTTATGAAACTTGCAAAAGGTATGAAAGAAGAATTAACGCAAAGTTTAACAATGCAAGCAAAACCATTAAAACTTGAAAATTTCGAATTTTCATATAAAATCTAAACAAAAAAGGCTTTTTTATGGCTGGTGAAGATAACAAAAATATTGAACTAAATGATATATTAAATGATATTGATAATTTTCATCCAAGTGACATAGCTCATAAACTCAAAAAAATAAAGAAAAAAAATAAAGAAGAATTTTATGATTTTCTTCATAAAATACCTGAAGATTATCTTGGAGAAGTATTATTAGAACTTCCTGATTCAATAAGAGATAAAGCATATAAATCACTCTCTCATGAGCAAATTTCACATGCTATTGAAGAGTTAGAAACAGATGATGCAACAGATATTATTCAAGATATTGAAGATATAGATGAACAAAAAGCACAAAATATTTTAAACTCATTAGATCAAGATGACCAAGATGATATTAATTGGCTTAAAAAATATGCAGATGATCAAGCTGGTGCATATATGCAAACTGAGCTTTTTAGTGCAAATATCAACGACACAATACAAGAATCAATCGACAAATTAAAAATATTAAAGAAAAATGATGAAATTGAAAATGTTCATCAAGTCTTCATTATAGATAATGATATGACTCTTTTAGCTTCAATTGCACTAGAAGATCTCCTTACTTATGATTTTCACCTACAATATAAAGAGATAATTCAAGAAGATTCAGAACACAACTTTAAACCTTTTTTTGTTTTAGGTGATGATGATATAGATGAAGTAGTAAAACAATTTGAAAACTATAACTTATCAGTGGTTGCAGTTGTAGGATACAAAAATAGACTTCTTGGAAGAATCACCTCTGATGATATTTTAGATGTTATTGAACAAAGTGCTACAGAACAGATGTATCAATTAGCCGGAGTTGATGAAGATTATGAGCAAGATGAAGAGTTGTTGCAAACAGGTAAAAAAAGAGCCTCTTGGCTTTTTATAAACCTTTTAACTGCCATACTTGCATCTTTGGTTATCGGTTTTTTTGATGATACCCTAAAAGAGTTTATAGCTTTAGCAATTTTAATGCCTATAGTAGCTTCTATGGGAGGCAATGCTGGTACCCAAACACTGGCTGTCATGGTAAGACAATTGGCTTTAGGAGATATTGATGAGTCTAATAGTAAGGATGCTGTAAAAAAAGAGATTTTACTCTCACTACTCAATGGTATGTTGTTTGCTTTTATACTTGGATTTATTGCATTTTTATGGTTTGAAAATATTACCTTAGGTTTAGTAATCGCTTTATCAATGATAATCACTCTATTTTGTGCTGGCTTTTTTGGTGCTGTTATACCACTAGTTTTAAAAAAGCTTGCTATTGACCCAGCAATAGGAAGTACAGTAATACTAACAACTGTTACAGATATCATGGGCTTTTTTAGCTTTTTAGCGCTTGCTAAATATATGTTGGTTTAAAATGAATATAGAAGAACTTCAAAATCAAATAAATACAAATGATGCTATTATGATTTATTTTAGTGGTGAAAACTGCGGAGTATGTAAATCTTTACAACCAAAGATAAAAGAGTTGTTTAATGAAGAGTTTCCAAAAATAAAACAAATATATATAAGTGCAGATAAATTCACACAAACAGCTGCACAATTCAATGTATTATCAATACCAACAGTTATTGTTTATTTTGATTCAAAAGAGTTTATAAGAGAGAGTAGACATATTTCAATACCGCACTTATCTTCTGGAATAAATAGACCCTATAATATGTTTTTCTAAATAGACCTTTACCTCTATTTAGATACAATTAAAAAAGTTACAAGATTGTAATTATAATGCAATATTATTTTAATATAAATTTCAATATGATTACTATAAGGTTAACAATTATCAGGAGATACCCGTAATGAAAGAAACGTCAATCAAGAATAAATTTACACTTGTTAGTGTTATTACTACAGTAATCATGTTACTAGCTAGTTTTTTTGTTTTAAACTATTTTAAAAATGAAGCAGTTAAAGACATTTATAATCAATCAACTGAAGAACTGCAAAGTTTTACTCAAAACAGTATAGAAGAAAAAATGTCGGTAGGTATCTCAAATGCTTTATCTATAGCAAATGATGGAAGAATCAAAAAAGCACTTAGATTAAATGATAGAGACTTAGCAATTTTGAGTCTAAAAACAATATCAGCAGAGATGAAAGAGAATACACCTTTTAAAAATATTAAAGTGCATATACATACAAAAGATAATAAATCATTTGTAAGAGGTTGGAAACTTGAAAAATATGGAGATGATTTAAGTTCATTTAGACACAGTATTGTAAAAGTAAATGAAACAATAAAGCCTGTCAATACAATGGAATTAGGAAAAGCAGGTCTTTCATTGCGTTCTGTTGTACCTATAAAAGATGATAATGGTTCTCCATTAGGTTCATTAGAATTTATTCAAGGTTTAAACTCTGTTGCTAAAAAGTTTAATCAAGCAAAAGATGGTTTCCTATTTTTAATGGACACAAGTAACCAAAATGTTAAGTTATTTGATGAAACTAAAAAATTTAAAAATTATCTTATTTCACAAAAATTTGTTAATAAAGAATTTCTAAATGATGCAAAAGCAATTGATATGAATCAATTATTTAAAGAGGGATATTTTTTAGGAAATAATTTCTACTATACATATGCAGATGTAATAGATTTTAAAGGGGATAAATTAGGTATATATTTAAGTGGAAGACCTTTAGATATTATTCACAAATCTATTAATGATGCTCAAGTCATTATTAACACTGCACTTGTATTATTATTAGTATTCTCTATAATTACTTTAATCACTACATTAATTAATTTAAATACAAATATTATTGCACCTCTTAATAAACTAACTGATTCTGTTGTAGCACTAATGAACTACACAAGCGCTGATCAAAAAATTGAAGTAAAAGCAAATGATGAAATTGGAAAACTAGGAATTCACTTCAATGAATATATGGATAAACTAAGAAGTACTATGAAAAAAGACCAAATGGTTGTTGAAGAAGTTGATAAAGCTATTCAAATGGCAAGAGCAGGTTTCTTTGTATATACTGTAGAATCTGAAACAGATAATAGATCTACAAATGATTTAAAAAATTCTGTAAATGCTATGATTGCAGATTTAGGTGAAAAATTCAATGCATTAGACAAAGCATTAATAGAATATGGAAATGCAAGATTTGATTATAAATTTGAAGTAGAAAATGTAAGTGGTACAATTGGTTCAATGGTATTTGGAACAAAAGCTATCGGAAGTAATATCTCAGAACTCTTAGCAACAATTATGATGAGTGGTGAACAACTTTCTCATAATATTGATATACTTTCAACTTCTGCAAACTCACTATCAAACTCAGCAAATGCACAAGCTGCTAGTTTAGAAGAAACTGCTGCTGCTGTTGAAGAGATTTCAAGTAATATTCAAAGTAGTAGTGAAAATGTACATAAAATGGCTGTACTTTCAGATGAAGTAATTGAGTCTTCATCTCAAGGTCAACAACTAGCTGTAAAAACCGCTTCATCAATGGGTGAGATAAATCACCAAGTAACAGCAATCAATGAAGCAATAACTGTAATAGACCAAATAGCATTCCAAACAAATATACTTTCACTAAATGCAGCAGTAGAAGCAGCAACAGCAGGGGAAGCAGGAAAAGGGTTCGCAGTAGTAGC
>JGI997J19993_1000505_pt1 | contig 10701 bp, 11 predicted proteins | sample Etolagbewater25m_FD_19993 | JGI IMG/M metagenome (IMG submission 19993)
AAACTAGACTTAGCAGATAGAACTGGAATGGAAAAACTATTTTCAGAAGAGAGGTTTGATGCAGTATGTCATCTAGCTGCACAAGCAGGTGTAAGGTACTCACTAGAGAATCCTCATGCTTACATAGATAGTAATATAGTAGGGTTTATGAACATACTTGTTGTAGATGTAAAAGAGTTAAATACATCTGTTAAAAATAAAAGGTTGATGTAAGTTGCTAAATAAACTAAAATCCTTACAAAACCACCAAGGCTTTATGAAGTATTTTAGTAATTCAGTATGGCTTCTGCTAGAAAAAATATTAAGAATAGTAGTAGGTCTATTTATAGGTGTATGGATTATTAGATATTTAGGACCTGATCAATTTGGTACATTAAGCTACATTGGCAGTTTTGTTGGTATTTTTGGATCAATTGCATCATTAGGTGTAGATGTTATATTAGTGAGGGAGTTAGTAAAAACTCATGATAGGAGAGATGAATTATTAGGTACAGCTTTTGGAATTAAACTTTTAGGTGCTACTATCTCAATAATATTATTAGTAATTGGAACAACATTTACATCAAATGACCAATATACTAATTTTTTAATCTTGATTATCTCACCATTAATTATATTTAATAGTTTCAATGTAGTAGATTTATATTTTCAATCAATAGTCAAAAATAAATATATAGTTTATGTTAATGTAGTATCTCTTTTTATATCTTCTATTATTAAAATTTTACTTTTGCTAAATGAAGCACCTTTAGAATTTTTTGTTTATATGGTACTATTTGATAGTATAGTTGTGGCTATAGGCTATCTTATTTTATATAAGAAATTGAACTTTTCAGTTTTACTTTGGAGATTTAGACTAAATACATTTAAAATATTATTAAAAGATAGTTGGCCTTTGATTTTTTCTGGTGTAGTTATTTCTCTTTATATGAGAATAGATCAAATTATGATAAAAGAGATGTTAGATTTTCATGCAGTTGGTCAATATGCAGCAGCAGTAAGACTTAGTGAAGCTTGGTATTTTATCCCTGTAATTTTAGGAAATACTTTAGTGCCTGCAATAATTAAAGCTAAAAGTACTAGCGAATCATTATATTATAAAAGGCTTCAAAATTTTTATACTTTCATGGTTTGGATTGCGATTTTTGCTGCCGTTTCTATTACCTTTTTATCAGAATTTATAATTAATATTTTATATGGTTCATCGTATAATGAAGCAATTGCTGTTTTAGTGATTCATGTCTGGGCAGGTGTGTTTCTATCTCTTGGAATTGCTTGTGGGAAATGGTATTTAGCTGAGAATTATACTATAGGTGCTCTAAAGAAAGCTATTCTAGGATTATCATTTAATTTGCTAGGTAATTATATATTGATACCTATGTATGGTATTCAAGGTGCTGCTATATCTACATTGTTTGGACATTTAGCAGCTAATTTAATATATGATATTTTTGATAATAGAGTTCGAGGACAATTGAAATATAAAATAAGAGCATTTTTTCCAGTTTATCTTTTGAGGAGTTATTATGCTAAGTAATGTATTAATAGCTATGGGATCATTTAAAGATGTATATAATCCAAAAGAATCTGTAGATTTAATAAAAAACATTATTCTGAATTTAGATGAAAAAATTAATATAAGCTCTATTTCTATTGCAGATGGAGGTGAGTATTCTCATGAAGTAGTAAAAGATAATTTAAATTGTAAAGAAATTTATGTTCATGATGTAGTAACACCATATAAATCAAAAGTAATTTCAAGTTACTTAGTATTTGATGATAATAGCGCTTTTATAAGCTCGTCTCATATTTTAAGAATATTACCAGAGCTTGACAAGTATAAAAATCCTCTTAATCTTACATCATATGGATTAGGACAATTAATAAAGAATGCAATAGATAAAGGTATAAAAAAGATTTTTATTGGGTTGGGTGGTACTAATACCATTGATGGTGGGATAGGTATGCTACAAGCTTTAGGAGCTATCTATAAAGACAAATATAATAATACGATAATTCCAAATGATAATGAGTATTTTTCAGGATTAGATTTAATAAAAATAAAATCAATAATACACAATGAAAAAGAACTTTATAATGATATCGACATCGTATCATGCTGCGATGGTATTATTTCAATAGATGAAATGAGTACACCAAATAATCAGAAAGTAGGGGTAACATATAAAGCTAAACATAAACAAATTATTGTTCAATTAGAAAAAGGCATAAATAGTTATGCTCATATAGTAAATGCTAAAAATAGTGATGAATTTTATGGTGTAGCAGGTGGAATCAATCTAAGTTTAAGTTTTTTATTTAACACTAAAATGCAGTTAGGAATTGATTTTTTTATTGATTCATTGAAATTAGAAGATAAGATTAAAAAAGCTGATTTAGTTATAACTGGTGAAGGTAAATTAGACAACTCATTTGGTGGTAAAACACCGATTGGGATAAGTCAACTTGCTAAACAATATAATAAACCTGTTTTGTATATAGTAGGTGATGTAGAAAATCACTATAAAAAATTATTTGATAAAGATACGGCTTATAATTTACCAGAGCATATTCAAGATAATGGAGTAGATGCAATAATTAGTTGTCATCATTATAATGATAGTGATGAAAATAAGAATAAATTATTGCCTAAAGTGCTTATGTACAGAAAAAACACACAAATAGTACTTGAAAGTGCAATAGAAAAATATTTTATAAATAAAGGATTAACAAAATGAAAGTAGTATTTTTAGTTGCAGGTAAAGGTAGAAGATTAAAAGAGCTTACTCAAGACAATCATAAAGCCTTAATCACTCTTGATGATAAATCTTTATTACATCATTTAATAGAAAATTGTATTTATGCTGGCTTAACTGATTTTATACCTATAGTTGGACATTGTTCAGATAAAATTCTTGATGAATTTAACCGTAAATATTCAAAGGATATATCAGTATATCATGTGAAAAATGAAAAGTATAACGAAACAAATAACTTATATTCACTTTATTGTGCAAGAGAATTACTAGAGGGAGAAGAGTTTATATTATGTAATGCTGATATTATAATTGATAGAGAAATCATTAAAGGTATTTCATCTATGAAAGAGCATTCAGTGATTGCAATAGATGACTTCGATTATGATGAACCAGTTGATTCTCCTGGTATTTTAATGAACGAAGATAAGATATCAGATTTAGGACGACATATTTCATTTGAAAATAATACAGGCTATGCTATAGGGGTATATAAGTTTAATAAAGAACTATCTAAAGAATTTTTTAAAGAAGCAAAAAAAATATTAGACAAAGATATAAATGCAGGTTTTCATGACCCATTATCCAATTTGTTTGACAAGTTTGATATTTTTAAATACAGAACAAAAGAATGCTTATGGACAGATATTGATACTTATGATGATATTGAAAAAGCAAGAAGTATTCATTCTAAGATAAAACAAGATTATAATAAAAAACAAAATGCATATTATTCTGATTTAAAATCTAAAACAGTTGTAGTTACAGGTGCAGGTCAAGGAATTGGAGAAGCAATTGCAAGATCTTTTTTAGAAAATGGTTCAAAAGTGATATTAATATCAAGAAGTAAAATAGCATGGCTAAAAGAATATCATCCTTCAAAATATATATTTTTACAAAAAGATATTCAAGAAATAGAATTTTTTGTACAATGGTTAGAAGAGTATGAATTAGAAAAAAATAAAATAGATATATTGATAAACAATGCTGGGGTAATTGGTCAATCCAAATTAATGGATACCACCACAGAAGAATGGAACGAAATAATCAATATTAATAGTAAAGCAACATTTTTTTTGACTCAAGTTTTTGTAAAACATATGATAAAAAACAATTCAGGTAATATAATTTTTGCTAGTAGTTATGCTACAAAGCTAGCTTCATTTTCATATGGCATTTATGCTGCATCAAAGGCGATGCTACTATCCCTTAGTAAAAGTTTAGCGGCAGAACTTGCACCATATAATATTAGAGTAAACTCATTTAGTCCTGGTGTAATAGAAACTAAAATGACAAAAAAAGCAAGAGAAAATAATGGTGTAGAAATGTTAAAGGATATCTCTTTAAATAGATTTGGAGATACGGATGAAGTAGCTCAAGCTATTTTATTTTTAGCATCAGAAAGTTCATCTTATATACATGGTATAGATTTAGATATAAGTGGTGGCAAGTTTATAATACAAAATTCAAATATGGCATATAAAAATTAAGGAAAATAAAAATGTTAAAAAAAATAATAAATAATACTTTAGGGAAATTTGATTTAAGAATTTCAAAAATTGATGTTTTTGAAGAATACTGTTTAGTAAGTGATAAGCCAAGGTCTAGAATGTTACATACAACGCTTCAAATGATTGTTGATAATAAAATTGATGGAAGCTTTGCTGAGGTGGGTGTTTTCAAAGGAGAAACAGCAGTTATAATAAATAAGTATGCAAAAAATAAAAAATTATATTTGTTTGATACTTTTGAAGGTTTTATGGCACAAGACTTAAGCAAAGAAGTTTTAGATAAAAATAAAATTGATGATTTTACAGATACTAGTGAACAATATGTTTCTGAAAAGTTAGCTAATACTAGAGGATACGGTGAGGTGGTTATAAAAAAAGGATATTTTCCAGAAAGTGCAAAAGGCTTAGAAAATGAACATTTTGCATTTGTACATTTAGATGCAGACTTAAAAGAACCAATACAGCAAGGACTAATTTATTTTTGGCCAAAACTAGCTGAAGGGGGGGGTGATTATAGTGCATGATTATATAAGTAAAAAATACCCAGGTGTTAAAATAGTTGTTGATGATTTCTTTAGTAAAAAACAGGAAATAGTCTATACATTAATGGGAACAGTAACAGGTTCCGCTATTATATTTAAGAACAGGGGACAATAATTATGTTTAATTTGAATAACAAAGTTGCTATAGTAACTGGAGCGGCAGGTGGTATTGGATTAGAGCTTGTAAAAACATTTTCTAAAATGAATGTTAATGTAATAGCAGTTGATAAATCTGATAAATTAGATAAAACAATAGACACAATTGGTCTTGATACCTCAAAGTATATATCAATCATTTCTGATTTAACACAAGATGATGATATAACTAATATTTTAAAGCAGACAATCGATAAATATGGAAAAGTTGATATTTTGGTTAATTGTGCAGGTGTGAATGTACGAAAAGAATTAAAAAATTATACTAATGCTGATTGGGATTTAATTCAAAATGTCAATGTAAAAGCAATTTTTAATTTTTCAAATAGAGTCTCAGAAATTATGAAAAAACAAAAAAAAGGTAGAATTATTAATTTAAGTTCAACTCAAGGTGTTACTTGTTGGAACGGAAAAGGTAGGTTTTCTTTAGCTCCTTATTGTGCAAGCAAAGCTTCTGTAATAGCTTTAACTAAGGCATTTGCTTTAGATTTGGCAAAATATGGAATAACAGTAAATGCAGTGTGTCCAGCATTTGTAGATACTGAATTAGTAAAACCAGTAAAAGATGATAAAGAATTATATGAAGATATTGTAAGTAGAACGCCTGTTGGAAGATTTGCTACTATTCAGGAGATTGTTGCTCCAATAATATTTTTATCATCTAATGAAAGTAGTTTTATCACAGGGCATTCATTGATGGTTGATGGAGGATGGACAATTGAGTAATTGGAAATTATGTATAGCTGATATGGTTATAAACTTTGTTCCAGGTAGTGGAAACCCTATGGGTGAAAATACAAATAAGTGGGAAAGTTTGTCTGAAATTGAAAGATTATCGAAGGTATTATGTGAAGTCTCAAAATCTAATTTTAATTATCTTGAATTAGCAATACCTTGGATTAATAATTTATCAAATAATTATACTTTTGAGAATGTCACTTCCTTAATAAAAGAATATAATATTACTATTAATTCATTTTGTAGTCTTATGCCATCAAGTATTAAAACTGTTGGTCCAGAATTTGATCAAAAGTTAATTAGAGGTTATTTAGAAGAAGTATTTAAAAACTGCAATAAACTTGGTGGAAATATTATTGTTTTTGGTAGTGGTGCTTCAAGAAATATACCAAATAACTACTCAGTTGATAATGCTAAATTAGATGTTATTAAGTTTCTAACTATTGCTGACTCTATCATTAAAGAAAAAAAATATACTTTTAAAATTGTAATTGAACCTTTAAATAAAAAAGAATGTAATTTTATAAACTCTACCTTAGAAGCTTATGATATAGCAAAAGAAATTAATTCAAATAATGTAGGCATATTAATAGACACTTATCATGCACATTATCAGAATTCTAATATTATTAATGATATTCCTTATGTTAAAGATAAATTATTTCATATTCACTTAGCTCAGCCTCAAGGTCGAACCTGGCCAGGGTCATTAGAAGATAGCAATGAATTTAGCTTTAGTGTTTTTTTTGATAAATTAAAAGAAGTTTCATATAATGGTAATTTAACTGTTGAATGTAATTTTAATAATTTACCATTAGAAATAGATAAATGCTATACATTTTTGAAAGAAAGAATAAAGCAAAGGCAAATATTATGATAAATTATTCTAATTATGAAAATATAATATTTGATTTTGATGGGGTTATAGTAGATAGTAATTTTATAAAAGAAAAATGTATATTTGATGCTAGTAAAAGTTTTTGTAAAAATGACTTACATCTTAGATTTGTTGAATATTTTGTTAAAAATAATGGTATTCCGAGAGAGATTAAAATAAATAAATTTTTTTCAAAAGTTGATGCGACTAAAATATTAGAAAAATATAATATAAATTTATCTAAACAATTAAATGAAATTAATACAACTAATGGATTTGAATCATATATAAGCTTTTTACAATTAAATGAAAAGAAATTATATGTTTTATCTGGTGGCACTCAAGCAGAGGTTTTAATGGTTTTAAAACAAAAATCAATAGAAAGTTTCTTTTTAAAAGTCATGGGGGGACCAAAAACAAAAGAAGAAAATATAAATGAAAGTTTCATTGATGGTAAAACTATCTTTATAGGAGATAGTTTAAAAGATTATCAAGTAGCTGAAAAATATGGATACGATTTTATTTTTATGTATGGTTACACACAATTTAAAGAGTGGAAAGAGTTTTTCAAAGACAAAAATATTTTAATGTCTATAAATGATTTTACAACTTTAACAAAATAATAAATTAAAAGGAAGAAAAAATGAAAAAATTAAGAGTAGGTATAAACGGATTTGGTAGAATTGGTAGAGCAATACATAGAATAAATGAGTTGCAAGATGCATTTGAAGTTGTAGTAATTAACGACATTAACCCTGATAATCATAATATAGCATATTTATTACAATATGATACAACATATGGTAGATTTCATGCAGAAGTTACTGCTGATGATAAGTCAATATCATATGATGATAAAACGATAGACATTTATCATGAGAAAAATGTATTGGATGTACCTTGGGATGATTATAATATTGATGTGGTTATAGAATCATCAGGTGTAGCAGAAAACTTAAATAGCATTAAATTTAAAAATGAAACAAATGTAAAACACTTTATCACAACAAATGCAGCAGGAGATGGTGTTAAAACAATCATTTTTGGTGTAAATGAAGATGAACTTAATATTGATGAGCATAAAATAATTTCATCAAGCATATGTGATACAATTTCATTATCTCCTATATTAAAATTGGTTAAAAATACACATAAAGTTTTAGGTGGATTTCTAACTACACTTCATCCGTACTTAGGGTATCAAAATCTTTTAGATGGTCCTTCTGCATCTTGGTCAGTTCCTGGAGATATAAATTCTCATTATGCATTAGGACGATCAACTATAAATAATCTTATGCCAAAAGCAACATCAGCTGTATTTGCTGCAGATCATGTATTTCCTGGTCTTTCTGATAAACTACAATCATTCTCATATAGAGTACCCACAAGTATAGTTTCTTCTGCTGTATTAATATTACAACTAGAAGAAGATATAGATGCTGAAGATTTGAAAAAAAGATTTGAAGATTTTGCAAGTAAGCAGAAATATCATGTAATTAAGAATAGCACTAAGCCATTAGTTTCTATGGATTATGCGAAAGAAGATTACTCTGTAATTATTGATCACAGATGGACTAAAGTCGAAGGTGGAAAATTATTAAAGATTGTATATTGGTATGATAATGAATGGGGATATAGTAATAGAGTTGTTGATATAGTAAAATTAATTTCAACAAAGTATTAAGAGAATATTATGCAACCAATACTTAAAAAATTTGATTACGACAATTTACTTATTAAAGAATATAAAAATTGGTACTTACTTCTTAGAAAAGAGCAAGTGACTCTTGGTTCTTTAGTTTTAATAGAAAAAAGTTTTAAGACAAAATATAGTGAAATATCAAATGAAAGTTTTAGTGAATTTGGAATTATAATAAAAGAGATAGAAAGTGCATTGAAAAGCCTCTTCAATTATGACAAGATAAATTACTTGATGCTTATGATGGTAGATGATGAAGTACATTATCATATTATACCAAGATACTCTCAAGATATAATTTTTAATAGTATTAGTTTTGTAGATAATGGATGGCCTGCTTTACCTGATATGAGTTATATAAATCAAGTAGAAAAAATGATATCTCAAAAACTTATAAAAGAAATACAAAACAAGTTAGGAATAGTTTAATTGAAAGAATTAATTAAAAAAGTACCACTGTTAGTATATCTTGTTAGAAAAGTAAAAAGATTTATAAATAGTTTTGATAAAAAAGAGTATCTTGTTATTCAAAAAAACTATCAAAATATATTAAAAAAGAAAATAGATAAAGTAAAAAATGGTGAAAGAATAAAAGTAGCTTTTTTTGTAACGCAAAAACAACTATGGTGTTTACAATCAGTTTATGATAGCTTTAAGGATAGTGAATTATTTGAAGTGTTAATTGTTGCTTTCCCTAATGAGGAAGATAAAATACATTCTCTTGAATATACAGCTAAAGATAATTATGAATTTTTTTATGATCTAAAACTAAATGTAAGTTTAGGCTATAATAAAAAAACAAAAAAGTATTTAACTTTTGAAGAAATTTTACCAGACATTATTTTTTATGATCAACCCTTCCCGAAAATTACAGAAGAACTATCACATCAAGAAACTTGTAAAAAATCATTAGTTTGTTATGTTCCTTATGGATATAAAGTAGCAAATGCATATGAGGGGCATTTTAATATGCCTTTACAAAACAGTTGCTGGAAGGTTTTTTCAGAAAGTAATTGGCATACAAAACAGTTTGAAAAATATGGAAAATTAAAAGGTAAAAATGTAGTTACAAGTGGTTATCCTAAGCTTGATATTTATAATAAAACATTAGTTGATAATAATACTTGGAAAATAAATAATATAGAATCTAAAAAAATTATTTGGGCACCGCATTGGTCTATAGGAAGTGAAGTCAGTAGTTCTACATTTCATACAAATTACAACTTATTTAAAAAAATAGCAAGAGAGAATCAAAATATATCATGGATATTTAAACCACATCAGCGTTTACGGTCTTATTTAGAAGAGATTGGTTTCATGACTAAAAAAGAGATTAATGATTATTATGATTTTTGGGATAGTTTGCCAAATACAAAATTTTATAATGAAAGTGACTATTTTGATATTTTTAAAACATCAGATGCATTGATCACAGATTGTGGTTCATTTTTAGCTGAGTATTTACCTACTAAAAATCCTATAATGTTGCTAGTTAATCAAAAAAGTATAGGTTATAATGAAGTTGGTAAAAAGTTAGTTGAAAATTATTATAAGGTGTATGATAATGAAGATATTGAGAAATTTATAAATGATGTAATAATAAATGAGAATGACTATATGAAAGAAAAAAGACTAAATCAGTTACATTTAGTTCAACCTAATACAGGCGGTGCAGGAAAATTTATAGTTGATTACATACAAAAAGAACTTGGAGCATAAAATGATAGAAAATGTAATATACAACGAAAAGTTATTATCAGTGATAATTAGAGCTAATTATAAGTCGGATGGGATAGAGTTTTTTACACCAGATGACTTCTCCCAACAATTAGCTTATATGAATAGAGCAAAAGATTATGTTATACCTCCACATGTTCATAATGCAGTTCAAAGAGATGTTCACTTTACTCAAGAAGTATTAGTTATAAAAAGTGGAAAAGTTAGAGTTGATTATTATGATGATGATAGAAATTATCTAGAGAGTAGAATTTTAAATCAAGGTGATGTAGTGCTTTTAGCTTATGGTGGTCATGGGTTTGAGATGCTTGAAGATAGTGAAATTATAGAAGTAAAACAGGGTCCATATGCAGGTGAGATGGATAAGGTAAGATTTGAACCAGTAGCTAAAGAGAAGTTGGAGGTAAAGTAGATGGTACCAGTAAACACACCCCTTTTAAATGGAAATGAAAAAAAATATCTAAACGAATGTATAGACACAGGCTGGATAAGTTCTGAGGGACCTTTTATAAAAAGGTTTGAAGATGATATGGCTTCTTATATCGGTAGAAAGTATGCTGTAGCATGTGCAAATGGAAGTGCAGCACTAGATATTGCTGTAAGAGCTTTGGGCCTTGGTGAGGGTGATGAAGTTATCATGCCTTCTTTTACTATCATCTCATGTGCTCAATCACTAGTTACAAAT
>JGI997J19993_1000506_pt1 | contig 10700 bp, 6 predicted proteins | sample Etolagbewater25m_FD_19993 | JGI IMG/M metagenome (IMG submission 19993)
TAATTGAGTAAGTTAATGTATCACCACTATCTACATCTGCTCCTGTTGGTGTAAAGCTATATGCACTATCTTCTGCTACTGATGTTGCAGGAGTTCCACTAATTGTCGGTGCATCATTAACCGCTGTTACATTGATCGTAGCGGTGTAAGCTGCTGTTGAGTTATCTTCCCCGTCATTGACTTTAAAGCCAAATGTAGCATAAGGTGAACCATTGGCATTTAAAGCTGGGGTAAATGTGAGGTTGGCAATATCGGCTACTAAAATCTGCTGATTGAGTATCACATCGACACTATTTAGCTTTAAGCTTCCGGCACTCTCTAAAGTTGTGATATAGATAGAGTGTAAGCTATCGCTATCTACATCACTAAAACCAAAATCATTGCTTGCGAAAGTTTTGGTGGCGTCTTCATTGATGGTAAAGCTTACATCTGATGCTGTTGGGGCATTGTTGCTTATGGTGATTTGGATATTTTGCTCTACGGTTGAGCTTCCATCTGTGATGGTGAGATTTAGATCGTGTGTCCCTTTGGTAGCAGGGGTGGTTCCTGTGTAGGTAGCTGTTCGGCTTATTTTTCGTATGCTATTATTTCCAAAATCAACAACATACAGATTGTCATTGGCATCTATCATCACTCCACTTGGTGCGTTAAATTGCGCTGTGGTGCTATTGCCATCAGTAAGTCCAGATATACCCGTACCTGCATAGGTGCTCACTACTGGATTTGTGCTTGGGTTGGTGATCTTTCGGATTCGTTGATTGGTAGCATCGGCCACATAGAGATTTCCCTGGCTATCTACTACTAACCCTTTTGGGTAGTGAAACTGTGCCGAAGCTCCTGCTCCATCGACAAATCCAGCTACACCCGTACCTGCAACTTCAGTTTTTGCTAAATTGCTTTTTGCGATTTTATAGATCTTATGGTCATTATGAGAAGATACATAGTAGTAGTTGCTATCTGAGGCAATACCTACAGGTCCATTGATACCCGTAGCTACATCAGCAAGCTTTCGTCCTGTTTTTGATGAAAATTTCTCTATCTTATTTCCCGTGAGGCTAGCTATAAGCAACTCATCATATAAATCCAGTGCAATCCCATAGGCAAAAGTTACATCAGTTATAAAGTTATGGATCACTCTACCATCAGGTAGAATCTTACTAATAGTACTTCCACCCCCTACATTGGCTACAAAGATGTTTCCTTTTGAGTCAACTACAGCACCTTTTGGGTCATTAAACCCTGTATAGGTAGCGATATCTGCACCTGTTGGTGAAACCACTTTGACAACATGATTAGCGGAATCTGCAATGATCAGGTTTCCATTTGGATGCAATGTTGCATTATAGGGTTGGTTTAAGCCTAGAGTTCCTGGCAATGTTTGGGTATAGGTGGTGTTGGTCTCGCTTATCCATGAGGGGAGTGTTGTGCCACTTTTGTGGGTGATAGTGTAGATAGAGTCTGCGTCATTTCCATAAGAGGCATAACTAAAAGCACTATTTGGTGCTAAAGTTGTGGTGGGAGCTGTGGCAAATGATGGGGCTTGTGGGGTAACGGTGATCTTAAAATTATATGTTGCGGATGTACCTCCATCACTTACACTAAGCGTTACATCGTGGCTTCCCACTTCACTTGCGGTTGGGGTTGCGGTTATATAGGGAAGTGTGATTTTTCTAGTGGAGATATCATTTTCATTGAAGTAGAGATTTCCATCTCTATCAAATGCCATCCCGCCTGGGTTGATTGATCTAGCAGTTCCAATTGTCCCATCAACACTTGAGCCTCCAGCCAAAAGAACTGCATTACCACTTGCTCGATATTGCCATATGGCATCTCCACCATCGTAGTAGATGTTGTCATTTCTATCTACGGCTACACCATAACTGTAGTTTATTCCTGTAACTAGAGTCGTTACCACACCTGCTGGAGTTATTTTTCTGATTTTTCCCTGCGAACCTGCATAATTTCCATCAGAGACATAAAGATTATCTTGAGAGTCTATTGTAATAGCTGTAGGAACATTAAACCTTGCAGCTATTCCTGTATCATCGTGATAGCCCCCAGTACCACAAAGCCCTGCAAAATCAGACATTGTATAGGTGTTACTATAATACTCATTTGGGGTGAGTTTTTTGATACAGTGATAGTTTGGATTGCTTGGATTGTAAGCTAGGGTGACAAAGATATTGTTTTTACTATCAACTGCCACATCAAATGCATCAGCAAGTCCCGTAACAAGATCTTCTGTACCTCCTGGAAAAGCTCTAATCACTTTTCCATCTCTAGTAGCGACGATGATTCTATTATCCGCATCCACTGCGATTCCTACGGCATTGGCGATGGTGGCAAATGTGCTGGAGTTTCCTGAAGTGTCATATTTGGTGATTGTTCCACTTGAAGAGACATAAAGATTGTTATTGTGATCAAAGGTATAAAATCCAGCTGGATAGCCTGAAAGTGTGGTGACATTGGCTTCCGTAAGTCGAAAAGAAGCCCAAGTTGGCTTTGAGGTAACACTCCATGTCAGCTTATTGCCATCTGCATCTGTGGCATTGGGGGTGAAAGTAAACGATTGATCTTTTGGTACGGTGAGAAGTTGATTATCAACAACTACAGGTGATGCACCATAAAGCAATACAAAAGTAAAACTAAGCAACAAAAACACTTTTCTCAACAACATATAATCTCCTTAAACTCTTCGCAGTAGCACTATTAAAGCTATTTTAACAATCTTATCTCGTATTAAACTCGCACCTAATTGTTTTTATCCTATACTTTTATTTTGGCGAGTTTTATGCGAGTTTAACTAGCTACAATCTCTCAACTTGAAACTTAGGAATGATGATGCTTAAATACCTCAAATCACTTAATGTACTTTTAGTAGAAGATGATATAAAGATGCAAGACTCACTTAGCTCACTTTTAGGACACTTCTTTAAAGAGGTATTTATAGCTAGTGATGGGATTGGGGCTTTAAAGATGCTCAAAGATAAAAATATCCATATGATATATACAGACTATGAGATGCCAAATATGAATGGATATCAACTNATACAAGAGATAAGAGAGAAAGATAAAAAACTACCAATTACAGTTATAAGTAACTATGATGATAAAGAGAAACTACAAGCTTGTATCCCACTTGGGCTTTTGGGGTATATTTTTAAACCTATCACTTATGATATGATAAAAGAGAATATTGTACTTTTATCCCAATATTTATCCCAAAATGGGATGTTAAGATATAAATTTTCAGATATACATAGTATAGATTTTATAGATAATATTTTGTATCAAAACGATACACCACATCGCTTAACAAAGATGGAAAGTGCTTTTTTAAAGCTTCTTATCTCACTTGATGGAAGAGTTGCTACTTTTGAAACTATAGAGTATCACTTAAGTGAGTTTGAGCTAGCTGAATCTACACTATGGAATATTATCTATCGTATGAAGAAAAAATACAATTTCAATCATATCAAAAGTGTAAAAGATATGGGCTATGTATTGGATACACAATGTTAAGACTACTCTTTTTTACTCTATTTTTTTGTAGTGGATTATTTTCGAGCCAAACTTTAGATTTAGCTCATATTTCAAGCTCACAAACTACTAAAAAGTATCACTATTGTGTAATTGATACAAATAATAGCTTTAGTTTTGAGTCTATCTTGGAAAAAAAAGATATCCCTCTTCAAAAAAAATCAAATATGGGATATCTACACCATCTTGTATGGTGTAAACTAGAAGTTACAAACTCCTCTAGTGAGTTAAAAGAGTTTATCTTTTCAAATGCAAGAGCAGGTATGGACAGTATAGATCTAAGAGTTTATAAAAATGGTGCTTTCAAAGAGTATAGTTTAGGAGATATGGTCAATCCAAAAGATAGAACACAACCTAGTCTTTTTAGTAACTTCAAACTATCTCTTGGGGCAAATCAAAGTGCCACCATCATCACACGATATAAAAATATAGGAAATATGGAAGCTGGATGGAAGATAGATACTATTGAATCTTATACAAAAAATGAACTTCTTAATTTAGTGATTGTTATAGGGATGGCTGGATTTTTTATTGCGATGATGCTTTATAAATTTGTGATATATTTACATATAAGAGATAAAGTCTATTTAGTCTATGCATTGGCTATTAGCACTATTTTTATATCACAAGCCTCTTTACACGGGATAACATACTATTTTTTTTATGAGTATATAGATCTATTTACTATTACACTAAGTATCTGGGTATTTACCCACCTTTTTTTAGTGTTTTTATGGATATTTACTTTGATGTTTTTTAATATAGATAGATCAAGTAGATTTTACTATCCGTTGATGATAGTGATTATTTACAATATCGCTGTGACACTTTTTTATGCGAGTGCTTTTTTTGGAGTTGAAAGTTTAAAATATACCTCAATTATTGCTCTTATTGCTTTAATTGAATCTATCCTTTTGCTTCTATTTTCTATAGCTATGTATTTTTATAAAAAACCAGGGTCTGGATATTTTCTTATTGGGCATTTTTTATATATAGCTGCTGTTTTTCAATATATATCAACTTTACAAGGGGATTTTGAACTAACAATTTTGCAAAGACATATGAGTGGATTTGGTATATTTATTGTTGTTTTATTTATGTCTATTTCACTTAGTCGAAAATTTAAAACTATCAAAGAGGAAACAAAAAAACTTAAAGAGAAAATTGAAGAAAATAAACAATTCGTCACCATAGGAAGCACCATAGCGTATGTTTCACACCAATGGAAACAACCACTAAGTGTAATGGGACATAATGTTGCCTCTATTATGGCAGATATTGACCATAAGCCCCATTTAAAAATAGAAACTCTAAAACCAAAGATAGAACTTCTTGAACAAAGTATTGTAGATATAAATAATATTGATAATGATATAAGATTGCTTTTTTCTAATAATAAGAATATTGATAAGAAATTCAATTTACTTGAATCTATAACTTCTACCCAAAAATCACTTGAGACACAGCTTATAAAAAATAATATACAACTAAATATTGATTTATCACAAGATATTTTAATCTATGGAAATTCAAATCTTTTTTCACAAGTGCTAATAAATATTGTACAAAATTCAATAGATGCATTTGATGATTCTATACACGATAGATATATCAATATAAATGCAAAAAGCGATGAGAAAAATAGAATAATTTTAACTCTTGAGGACAATGCTGGTGGGATTAAAATAGAGCCTATTGAAGATGTTTTTAAAACACAAATTACAAATAAAATTTATGGAAAAGGTATTGGACTAGTTCTTGCTAAAAATATAATTGAAACTAAATTTAGTGGAGAGCTAGAGGTGGAAAACACAAAAATAGGAGCTAAGTTTAAGATATCCTTTTGCTTACCTAAAACTTAACACGGGATTATTCTAAATTAAAGATAAAATTATCTAGTTTTAGAAAAAGTAATACAATTTTTGATACAATAAGTGATAAATAATATTTAAGGATATATATGCAAACACTTACACTAACTTCACCTTTTGATATGCACCTACATTTAAGAGATAACGATATGCTTAAACTTGTAGCTCCACTTAGCTCTTCAACTTTTGCAGGGGCTATAATCATGCCAAATCTTGTACCACCAGTTGATACAAAAGAGGCTGTAGTTGAGTATAAAAGTAGAATAGTAGAAGCTATAGCAGATGATCATTTTAAACCTTTTATGACACTATTTTTCAAGCCATACACAAAAGAGTTTTTAGAGTCTGTTAAAGATGAGATAAGTGCCATCAAGCTATACCCTGCAGGGATCACAACAAATAGTGAAGGTGGAGTTGAATCTATAGATACAGTTGCATTAGCTCCTACACTAAATGCTATGAGTGAGCTTAATATACCACTTTGTATACATGGTGAAACAAATGGTTTTGTGATGGATAGGGAGAAAGAGTTTATGAGTGTATATGAAGCACTTGCTAGTGCTTTTCCAAAGCTTACAATAATAATGGAGCATATAACTACAAAAGATGCTGTTGATATGCTTGATAGATATGATAATCTATATGCCACTATAACTTTACACCACCTTTTAATAACACTTGATGATGTAGCTGGTGGTATGCTTCAACCACACTTGTTTTGTAAACCAATAGCTAAACGATATGAAGATAGAGATGCACTTTTAAGTGTAGCTTTAAGTGGTCACCCTAAAGTTATGTTTGGAAGTGATAGTGCACCACACCCTCAACATGCAAAAGAGGCTTGTGGTTGTGCTGCTGGAGTATTTACATCCCCTATTGCGTTGCAAGTTTTAGCTCAACTTTTTGAAGAGAATGGAAAGTTACAAAATCTACCAAAATTTTTAAGCGATAACGCGTGTAAAATATACAATATGGAACCATCATCTAAAACTGTAACTTTAGAGAAAAAAGATTTTACAGTTCCAAGTGTATATGAGGGATTTGGTCAAAAAGTTGTACCAATGTATGCAGGTGAAACTTTAAAATGGAGTATTAAAAATTGATCAAACGTTTTTTAGCCAAAGAGAACTTTACACTAGAACAATTTAGAAGTGAGCTTTTTAAAAGAGAGCTAGATAATGAGCTTATAGAAAAGATATATCTAGCTTTAAAACTAAATCTAAATACTTTAGATGATAATGGTAAAACTTTACTTCATGAAACAATAGAGAATAAAAGATTTAAAAGTGCAATTTGGCTAATAAAGCACGGTGCAGATATCAAGATCAAAAATAGATATGCTCAAAATAGTTTTGATATCGCTATTGAGGTAAATAATCCAGAATTTGTAAAATATCTTTTAGCATTAGAAGAGATAGATATAGAAACTAAAGATCAAGATGGGAGAACCTATCTACAAAATGCTGTGGTTTTGGGATATCACGATATTGCTAAAGTTTTAATAGAAGCTGGAGCAAATATCAACTCAGAAGATAAAAATGGAAGAAATGTTATCTTTGATGCCCTTTCATATGGAAATGAAAAGTTTATAGACTACCTACTTGATTTTAAAGAACTTGAGCTAAATAAAATAGATGTCAATAAAAACTCTATCATGCACCACCATGAAGTTATAAAAAATGATATTTTGGCAAAAAAACTTATCCAAAGAGGTGCAAATACCACTATAAAAGATAAAGATGGTAAAACATACTTGTGCAAAACAGCACTAAGAGGTATCGACGCATATGACCTAATCGATACTGCTCTTAAAAATGGTGCAGATATAAACTCACGAGTTGCAAACAACAACACTATTTTGATGGAACTAATATCTGTATCTTCAAAATTAAATGAAACTGAAAAGGATAGAAGAAAAAGTCTTTTTGAGATGTCAAAAAAAGTTGTTTTAAATGGTATAGATATTGATGCTATTGATATAAATGGAGAGACTGCCCTATTTAGAGCAGTTAGGCTAAATGATTTTGAATTAACAAAGTTCTTGCTTGAATCAAAAGTAGATCCAAATGTTCAGAACAATAACTTGCAATCTGTTTTACATATTGCTGTATATCATGGGATCGAGTCTATTGATATACTTTTGCTACTATTGAGATTTAATGCAAATCCACTTGTTAAAAATAAAAGTGATCAAACTATCTATGAGATTTTAAATGAGATCATTTTACATACTCATGGTAAAAAAAATATGCACGACCAATTTATACTTTCACGAATAAAGCAAGATGGTCAATATATCAGGATCTTAAAAGAGCTATTAGAGCACAATAAACAAGATCTTAACTTTTTAGATAGTTATGGAAATCCACTATTTTTTACACCACTACTAAATGACCATTTTCCATTATTTAAACTATATATTAAATATGGACTTAATATTCACAATCGAAATATACTAAACCATAATATACTTTTTGAATATATTTTAAGAGTTTTTGAAAACAACAAAGAACTTAGTAGTTTTCAAAATAATATAAGTATGCTTTTAAGCAATAAACTTGAACATAATATTCAAGATGAGACAGGATACACAATAGTTCACAAAATATTATCAACCCCTTGCAATATCCACCTTTTTGATATACTTACAGATGTGATACTATTTGATTATACTTTAACAGATAACTTAGGAAGAAGTGTGATACATACAGCAGTTTGGCACGAACAAAATATGATTATGAAACGTATACATAATATAAATAAAAAGATAGTAAATATACCTGATGAGTATGGGATATTGCCACTTACATATGCTGCACTTCTTGGAAACCAAACTTTAGTTTTACTTTTACTAGAACTTGGCTCAAATGTAAAAAGTGGTGTTAATATATCAAAAGCTGCAATTGAAAAGTTTAAACCGATGTTGAAGAATCTAGAGAAATTAAAGAAAAATGTTGAAGATACTAATACATTGAGAAAAATGGATATTTTAATCGATCAAGTCAAAAGAGACTTTCACGTTATTTGATTATTTGGTAAATATGGTTGCCTTAGTGGCAACCACACCCACCATCTCCATCTCCACCGTGGCTTCCACATCCACCACTTTTTTGTACCGCTTGTGCTTGTTGACCCTGTGTGCTACATGCACTTACACCTGCAGGGAGTGTAGGTTGAATAGCTTCATTTCCTATAGCTCCATCTTGATGTGATTGTTGTATATTTTCCCATAAAGCCTCTGCTGCTTTTAGGTATCTTTTTGCTGATGCAGACTCTGGATAGAAGTATACTATAGGTTTACCCTCATCCCCACCAACTCTAATAGCAGGTTCAATTGGTATATTTGCTATAACTTTAGTACCATACTCATCTGCTAAATCATCACAAGTTCCTGCACCAAAGATATCTGACTCTTCACCACATTTTGGACAAACAAACCCAGACATATTTTCAACTATCCCTGCTACTGGAATATGTAGTTTTTTAAACATATCTAAACTTCTTCTACTATCATCAAGTGCTACGTGCTGTGGTGTTGTTACATTAACTCCAGCTGCTACTGGTACACTTTGAGCAAGGGTAAGTTGTGCATCACCAGTTCCTGGAGGCATATCTATAACTAGTACATCTAGTTCACCCCATTTGATATCTTGAAGTAGTTGTGTTATAGCTTTCATAACCATAGCACCTCTCCACATCAAAGCTTGACCTTGATCTATTAAGCTCCCCATAGACATCATCTCTATACCATAAGCTTGAAATGGGATAACTTTGTTGTTTTCTATTGTAGGTTCACTACCTTCAAAACCTAACATTCGAGGGATATTTGGACCATATATATCTGCATCTAGCAGTCCCACTTTTTTACCTTGCATAGCTAATGCAATAGCAAGATTAACTGAAGTTGTTGATTTACCAACTCCCCCTTTACCTGAACTTACCATAACAAAGTTTTTGATTTGGGGTGCTATGTTTTTCCCACTTACACTATTGCTTTGTTGTTTTGCAGGTTGTGGTTTTTTTACTATCGTTTGGATATTTTTCAATCCTAACATAGATAACTCTTTTGCTATATCTACTTTTAAAGTCTCTTCAACTTCACTAGCACTAGATGTGATCTCAATATCGACAATTACATCTTCACCATTTAACTCAATATTTTTTACAAATCCAAAATCTACAATAGATTTTGTAAATCCAGGATATGTAACATTTTTAAGCTTCATTTGAATATCTTCAATTGTTGCCATAATTTTTCCTTTTAATAATTATAATATATAATTTGATTTTGTACTGGAGGGATTATAAATCAAATAAGATAAAAGTTATCTTATTTGAAAATATTTGTTTGAGAAGTTTATTATTTATCTATACAGTAGACAGATTATTTTTTACCTAAGTATATACCAACAGCTTGAAGTTGCTTACCTTTCATATTTCCACATATACCACTTTTAGCTATATACCCTTTTGCTTGTGCAATTGAAGTGAAGTTTTTATCTGTAGGTTTACACATCTTTTTATAAAATTTTTCACCCATTTTTGCCATTTTTTTCTGTTTTGCATCTATTTTAGCTATATCTTTTGCTAGACCTGATTTAACTTGCGCATACACCTCATCAAAACTCATAATCTTTCCACCAAACTTAGATGAAAACTCTTGGGCACTTTGTTTTGAACCAAATGCATATTTGCTAATCACACTCATAGTTCCAGGTTTACTACTTCCAACTACAAAATAAGCTTTTTGTGAATCTATAAACTTTAAAGTATCGTTATCTACAACTCTAAAGTTTGCAAGGTCATTTTGATTTACCTCTTTATCTTCTGCTGCACAATGGATAGAGCAGTATTGTTTATCATATCCGTTGTGTGACGCTACATGATTTGTTTTATAAAAGTGATTTAAGGTCATACCACAAACTGGACAGTAGTGTTTAGCTTCACCTTTTTGAAGTATCTTTACTTTATCTATTGAAACAAATCTATAGTCTGCCATTTTACCTTGACCCATCCCATTACCCATACCTTGACCCATTTTTGACATAGGAGAGTTTACATTTCCTTTTGCCATTTGACTATTTTGAGATGTTGGAGTTTTTTCTATACTTGATGATGCTTTTTGTTCATCTGTACACCCTGTAAATAAAAGTGATGCAACCGTTACTGCTAATATTGTCTTTTTCATCTTAATCCTTTTGTTTTTATAATAATATCTTATTTGTGTTAATTTTAAGTTAAGTAATTTTTTAAACTATAACCATATATTGTCTATCAATCTTGTTGTAC
>JGI997J19993_1000507_pt1 | contig 10660 bp, 7 predicted proteins | sample Etolagbewater25m_FD_19993 | JGI IMG/M metagenome (IMG submission 19993)
AGGGGGGTGTAAACTTTTCGCACGTTCGTGGCAAAACACTGCCCGCTTCTGCAACGGCGCATCGACCAGAGCTCGCCGGTCGTTCATTTCAGGCATTGGGGGTTTCTTTGGTGATTCACCCGCGTAATCCGTATATTCCAACTTCGCACGCCAATGTTCGTCTGTTTATTGCCGAAAAAGAGGGCGAAGAGCCAGTTTGGTGGTTTGGTGGTGGGTTTGATTTAACCCCTTATTACCCGTTTGATGAAGACGTTGTTCATTGGCACCAAGAGTCTAAAAATGCTTGCGCCCCATTTGGCGATGAGATTTACCCAAAGTACAAAAAGTGGTGTGATGAATACTTCTATCTGAAGCACCGTGATGAAACTCGCGGTGTGGGCGGGCTATTTTATGATGATTTAAATACCGAAACTTATGGTTGGGACTTTGATAAATGTTTTGCCTTTATGCAGTCAGTTGGTGACCACTTTATTAAAGCGTATCGTCCGCTTGTGGCGAAACGTAAAAACCATGAATACGGGGAGCGTCAAAAAGATTTTCAGTTGTATCGTCGCGGTCGTTATGCGGAGTTTAACTTGGCGTTTGACCGAGGCACCATCTTTGGTTTACAAACGGGTGGTCGTACCGAATCGATCTTAATGTCGATGCCGCCAATGGCCACGTGGAAGTACAACTATCAACCCGAGCCGGGTACCGAAGAGGCGCGCGTTTACGATTATTTAACGCCTAAAGAGTGGTTGGTGGACTAAAAGAACGAAAGATAAGGTATGTCAGACATGGATAAATTGCGTGTTGATAAATGGTTATGGGCCGCACGCTTTTTTAAAACGCGTGGTGTGGCACTGGAAGCGATTAAGGGTGGTAAGGTTGAACTAAATGGTTTTAAACCTAAAGCCAGCAAAACCTTGAGTGTGGGCGATAAGCTTAAAATTACCCAAGTGCATCGTCGGGTTGAGGTTACCGTTTTGATTGTCAGCGATAAACGCGGTGGTGCTGAGCAGGCGTTAACCCTCTATCAGTTAGACAGTGAGGTGCTGAGTCAACGCAAACCAACTGCGGATATGGCGTTGGTGGGGTATCGTGAAAAAGGTGCAGGCCGTCCAACTAAGCGCGATCGCCGTAAGATAGACTCGTTATAATCATGTTTATGGACTTTTTACACTACATAAAACCCACTTTAGTGGGTTTTTTTGTGACTTTTTAATGGTTTAGCCTGCCTATTATTGCAGCGCAAAGATTAATTGATTATGTTGAGTGAACGGTTTGCGTTTACGAAATAGATAAGGATGTTAAATGAGTTTATACCATGTGTTTTATGATGCGGCCAGTTTAGAGGTTTTTGAAACGGATGTTCANCCTTTACTGGAAGGCNACAACCAGTTTATCGCNTATGACATTGACGCTAGTGCTTCACTGCCAATTGATAGCAAGGTTTTGACATGGTTGAGTGATGATCTACTGCATACTTTTTTACCCTATGCTGCTGAGCAGCAATGGCAAGTGGGCTTTTTACCGCATCCAGAGATGAAGCGCTTTTATAGAAGTTTTCCAGTCGCTAAAAAACTGGAAGAAGCGTTGTTGGATATTAAAGAAACTGAACAAGCCGTGTTGGCTGATCTTCTGTTTTGTAATCAGCAATTGGTTTTGGGTTCTGTTATGTTGGGCAACCCTTCTATTATGCGACCAGCCACCAATATTGATAACAATCTTTGGAGCAAATTAAAAACCCTTACTTTATTAACTTTTAACTTGAGCCAAACGCACCTTTTTCCGTACAAGATTGAAACCGAAAAAGGGTATGTCTTAAATACCGCAGCCCTCGGTATTACGAGTGTTTATAGACCAAGTGGCAGTGAATTTACCAAACGGATTGTGACAGAAACAACCGAAGACGAACCCTATTTAAACGCGATTATTTTGGCGCCAAGAAGTCTCTCGGAAACGGTTCGATTTTTGTTTAAAAGTCTCTTTCCAAGTTCTCAAAAAGCCAAAGGTTTAAGCGATTATATTGGGCATATTAAAACCCATAGTTTAACCATATCCGCTAATAGTGAAATGGCTTTTAGTGTTGACGGTCATCATCAAAAAGCAGAAAAGATTGAGTTAGAAGTTAAAGCCGACGCTTTAAAAGTGCTTAGTCAAATGCTGCCTGCTAAATTAAAAGAAAATGAGCCAAAAGAGTCGGTGCGTGTAGCATGCTTACCTAAAGGGCAAGCGGTAAAAGAGTTAATCAGTCGGCCTCTGCCCTGGATTCATCACGTTGACCAGGATGAAATTAAAGAGATTTTTCTAAATTTAAAAGAAAACTCACGAACCTCGGAAGCCTATTTAGTGTTGATGGTTTTGTCGACTTTATTGGCAACCGTTGGGCTTTTTGCTAATTCCGCTCCTGTGATTATTGGTGCGATGATTTTAGCACCGTTGATGTCACCGATTATTTCGCTTTCAATGGGCGTGCTACGGCAAAATTCAGATTTAATTTTCACCAGTTCTAAAACCCTTTTTACCGGCATAGTCGTAGCCTTGGCATTTGGGACTTTATTAACGCTTTTAATGCCATTACACACCGTTAATAGCGAAATTGGCGCACGTTTGAGCCCCACAATCTTAGATTTAGCCGTGGCCATTATTTCTGGGATTGCCGGTGCCTATGCCAGTGCTCGTTCTGATGTGGCAAAAAGTTTGGCCGGTGTCGCAATTGCGGTGGCTTTAGTCCCCCCTTTAGCCGTGGCAGGTATTGGTATTGGTTGGTTAGACTGGGGCGTATTTTGGGGTGCATTTTTACTGTTTATTACCAACTTATTTGGCATTGTTTTAGCCGCATCCATTACCTTTTTGGTGATGGGTTTCAGCCCGTTTAATTTAGCTAAACGAGGTATGTTTTACTCTTTGCTAGTGGTTGGAGTTATCAGTGTTCCATTAGTATTAGCATTTAATACCATGGTAAAAGAACAGCGGGCTGTTTATGCGCTGGATGGCTGGAAGAGTAATGAGGTAGAGGTTAGAGTGATTAAGGTATTAAACGCCAAACCAATGTATGTTTCGGTCAAGTTAGTCTCAGAAAAACCTCTGTTGTCTAAAGACATTGATCTTATAAAAATGGATATGGAAAAATTGCTCGAGCAAGAGATTGAATTAGAAGCGACCACCGCTATCATTCGTTAAGATGAGTTGGTTTAAAAATCCAAAATAACGTTAATCTTAAAGGTTTTTATAAAGTTAGCAGGCCTGCTAAAGTTTTTTATGGGGATTCATAGTTTATGATTTTGCTAAATAATTTATTTACTTCTGGAGGGTTTTTAATGAAAAGATCAATACTTTCGGTTGCGATTTGCTCTACTTTGATTGTCTCAACTCATGTCTCTGCGTCAGAAATGGGTGGCGTTAGTGTCAGCGTGAACTACGGTTTATTGGCTGGTCCAACATTAGAGTTAACTTACCCGATTAATAAAACCTTTCAACTTCGTGGTGCTTTATCATCCGGTATGGGTCTAAGTGAGACTACGAGCGATACTGACATTGATTATCAAGTAGAATCGAATGGCGGTATTAATCGCTTAGCCGTTGATTACCACCCTTTTGACGGTACATTTTTCTTGTCTGGTGGCTATGCGGTTAATAATTTTAGGTTTGATGCGGTTGGAAGCAGCGCTTCGAATGAAACCGTTCAAATTGGTAATGATGAATACATCGTTGATTCAGCTTTAACCTTAAACGGCAATTTGGACTGGGACAGTGGCCCGACATTAAGTTTAGGCTGGGGGCATTCGCCATCTGAAGGTTGGGGAGCGTTGTTTGAGATTGGCGTGATTTTTACCGGCTCGGCTAAGGTATCTTTGTCTGGTAGTGGTACCGTTACGAACACCGATACGGGTGAAACCTATGATGTATCAGAGAGTCAGGAAGTTCGTGATTCTTTAGATGCGGAACAGAAAAATATCGAAAAAGATGTGGGTGACTACACGGTGTTGCCGATTTTCCAAGCGGGTATTACCTATCGATTTTAATGAATTGGTTTGATTTCAGCTTCAGAAAATCCTGTTTTAACAGGTTTTTTTGTGTCGCTTAAATGGAAGTGAGTGTTTTTTTAGGTATAAAAAAACCCCGTCAATTTGACGAGGTTTTTGAATCACTTAACGTGTTAATCGTTTTTTTAAAAAACGATTAAGCGCCTAGTTTAGCCATGGCTGCACGTTTTTTAGCGATTAGGTTTTGGATGATTGGTGTCATCATTAAGTCCATTGCTTGAACCATGTGAGATCCACTGCAAACCAAAGTTTCTGGGTTTTGCAAGAAAGCACCATCAATCTTAGTTTTGATTTCTTCTAGATTAACGTCTTGGTGACGAACGTGACAGATGATTAATGAATCTTCTGGCGCAGGCCCCATTGGTGCATCTGGAGACATAGTTGAGAACGGATCAGACGTATCAATTAACGGTACACGGTGGAAGTTAATGTGTGTACGGTGGAACTGAGGAACAATTGTTTCAATATAGTCAGGCATACGCTCAAGAATGGTGTCACGTACCTGTTGAACTGAATATGGACGTTCTGCTGTATCACGGTAGATTTTCTGCATCCACTCGATGTTGATAGATGGTGCTACACCGATTCCTAGGTCAACATACTGTGCAACGTTGTGCATGCCTTCTTCTGGACCGTGGTCCATACGCTTAACCATTCCGTGAAGCCCTTCATAGAAAAGAACGTCAGTGTCTTCAGGAATCGCTTCCCAAGGTGTAAATTCACCTGACTGGAAGTTTGTTCCACCTAAACGAGCATTGTGCTCAATGGCTTCTTCATCACTGTGGATGTAGTAACGACGTTTACCCGTGGCAGTCTCTTTATACTCTTTAAAAAGGGCTTCAAGTTCACCGAATTCGTTGGCTGCTTCAGCAAAATGCGTTAGTGTTGGGCCACCACTCGCTTTTGATTCAGCAACTTTTTCTTTCATTTCAGGACGACTGTACTTGTGGTAGCTGTCACCTTCAACGATGGCTACGTTTAGATTTTCACGATCAAAAATCTTTTCTACAGCGCGTTTTACAAAAGAGGTACCTGCTCCAGATGAACCAGTTACGGTAACGATAGGGTGTTGTACTGACATGAACTGTCTCCTAATGTTTCAAAATGATCTGTAATGATCACTTTTTTAAAGTTTTAATATTTTAGCTTTAGACTAATAGGTGAGTATTAGAAACTATTCGTTGTGGTTTTTCAAAATTTAATTTTACGGGTAAAGCGTTAAGCCTCTGTTTTTAAGAGAACTTTCCCGAAGGAAAGCTGCTTATTTAAACATCTAGGTTTTCAACTTGTAGCGCGTTGCTTTCAATAAAGTTACGACGAGGCTCAACTTCATCCCCCATTAAGGTTGTAAACACTTGGTCGGCGGTAATCGCATCACGAATGGTGACTTGCAAGTAGCGACGCGCTTCAGCGTTCATGGTGGTTTCCCAAAGCTGCTCTGGATTCATTTCACCCAAACCTTTATAACGCTGAATGTTTTGTCCACGTTTGGCTTCGTTAAATAACCACTCAATGGCTTCTTTAAAGCTTTGCACGTTTTCGGTTTTTTCACCACGTTGAACATAAGCCGATTCGCTTAACAAGCCTTGCATTGATTTACCGAGTTCAACCAGTTGCAAATACTCTTTAGAGTTAAAGAACTCGATATCGTAAGCTTGTGCGCTTAAAGTACCGTGTTCACGCTGTTGTAAACGAATCTGGAATTTGGCTTCGCTTTCCAATTCGGTCGCAGGTTCTACGCTGATTTGGTACTCTATCTTGTCTTTTTCCCCCATCGCTCTAAGGTGCGGCAAAATGGTATTAGCCCATTCGGTCGTCGCATCAAAATCGTTTAAGGTTTCTAAGGTAATAGGTGGCGCTTCAACCATTAGGTTTAAGAAGTTTTTATTGTAACGACGTGCTAAACGACGAATGGTATGCTCACCTTTAAAGTACTGTTTAGATAGGTTCTCAAGGGGAACACCGGTAATCGATGGTCCTTGTGCGGATACCCAAAGCGCGGCTTTATCAATGGCGGTTTGCAGTAGGTAAACTTCCAGTTCCATGTCGTCTTTTAGATAGGTTTCTTGCTTACCTTTTTTCACTTTATAAAGTGGCGGTTGAGCAATATAGATATAGCCCTTCTCGACCAATTCTGGGTACTGACGGTAGAAGAAAGTTAACAGCAGTGTGCGGATGTGCGAACCATCCACGTCGGCATCGGTCATGATAATAATACGATGGTAACGCAGTTTTTCTAGGTTGTACTCTTCACCGATTCCGCAACCTAATGCAGTAATGAGAGTACCGACCTCTGCTGAGGCAAGCATTTTATCAAAACGGGCTTTTTCAACGTTTAGGATCTTACCTTTAAGCGGCAGGATGGCTTGCGTACGGCGGTCACGACCTTGTTTGGCCGAGCCACCCGCAGAGTCCCCCTCCACCAAGTAAAGTTCAGAAAGCGCGGGATCTTTCTCTTGGCAGTCGGCTAATTTTCCTGGCAGGCCTGCAATATCTAATGCGCCTTTTCGACGGGTCATTTCACGCGCTTTACGCGCTGCTTCACGGGCACGTGCCGCGTCGACAATTTTACCGAAGACGGCTTGCGCTTCTTTTGGATTTTCTAGCAGGTATTCAGACAGTTTTTCGTTCATGGCGGTTTCAACCGCACTTTTCACTTCCGAAGAAACCAGTTTGTCTTTGGTCTGAGAAGAGAATTTAGGGTCGGGTACTTTTACCGAGATAACCGCCGCTAAACCTTCACGTGCGTCATCACCTGAGACGTTAATTTTGTATTTTTTGGCTAGACCTGAACTTTCTGCGTACGAGTTCATTGAACGCGTCAGAGCGGCGCGAAAACCTGAAAGGTGGGTTCCACCATCGCGCTGAGGAATGTTGTTGGTAAAGCAGAAAATGGATTCTTTATAGGCTTCTGACCACTGCATAGCCACTTCAACCGTGATGTCGTCTTTAACGGTTGAGAAGTAGAACGCTTTTTCATTGATTAACGGTTTATTGGTGTTGATGTAGTCAACAAACGCCTTAATTCCGCCTTCGTATTGAAAGACTTCGTGACGATCATCACGCTTATCAATCAACTCAATGTGTACGCCTGAGTTTAAGAAAGAGAGTTCTCTTAAACGCTTTAATAGGTAATCGAAGCTAAATTCAGTTTGGGTAAACGTCTCTTTACTCGGTAAGAAACGAATTTCGGTACCGGTCTCAGATGTGTCACCGATGGCTGCCATCGGCGCATCAGGTACACCGTGCGTATAGGTTTGTTTCCAAAGATGCCCTTCACGTTTAATTAGTAGGGTCAGTTTTTCAGACAGGGCGTTTACAACCGAAACACCCACCCCGTGAAGTCCACCGGAAACCTTGTAGGAATTATCATCGAACTTACCACCCGCGTGCAGTACCGTCATAATAACTTCGGCGGCAGATACGCCTTCCTCTTCGTGAATACCCACTGGGATACCACGTCCGTTATCGGTTACCGAAACTGACCCGTCAGTATGAATGGTAACGACCACTTTGTCGCAGTGGCCTGCTAAGGCCTCATCGATACCGTTATCCACCACCTCAAAGACCATGTGGTGTAAACCGCTTCCATCATCCGTATCACCAATGTACATACCTGGACGTTTACGGACGGCATCCAGTCCTTTTAAGACCGTGATGGAGGAGGAATCGTATTGTTGTTCTTCAGACATAAAACTCAATTCTTTTATGGAGATGTTCAGTGGTTGCCACTGTCAATCTCAAGTTATTTTTTATAGCAAAATATTTAATGAATCTTACCATAATTACTTACTAAATGCATGGCCTTAATTGGTTGTTATTTATCTATATTAATCAGTATGTTAAGTGAGTTATTGCTGGGATTGATTATTTTGGGTTTGAGGGGGTAAAAAGTACCCAATAGAGGAGTTTTTTTGAGAGTTGGATTTAGAGGACACCGCTTTTTTTAAATTCGCAATATAAAGTTGTTTTAAATCAACTTCTTGAGAATATACCCCATTTGGGTGATAGAGCCAATAAAAGGGGAGCGCTATTGTAATTTTAGATTGTCGAAACACAGTCTGTAAATCAATAACAGATATGAGGATTGAATTATGAGCATGTCACTCAGTAAGTGGGAACCTTTTAAAGAGTTAAAAGAAATTGAAGAACGTTTTAATCAATTGTTTCCGAGGGGGGCTGAAATGGAGTCGAGTTTAGTCGATTTTTCACCTTCCGTGAATACCCGAGAAGGGGATTACGCCTATCATATTGAGGTGGACTTGCCGGGTGTTAAAAAGAAGGACATCAGTGTTGAGGTTAAGGACAGCCGACTGATTATTTCAGGTGAGCGCAAATCCAATAAAGAGGTTAAAAAAGAAAACTATCACCGTGTAGAGAGTAGCTACGGTAAATTTGAGCGCAGTTTTAGTTTGCCAGATAATGTGGATGCTGAAAATATTGATGCTCAGACCAAAGATGGTGTATTGGAAGTGATTGTCCCTAAAAAAGAGCGTACTAAAGCCAGTAAAAAAGTGGACGTTAAGTAGCTAAAGAAAGTTAAATTGAGCTAGTAATTGAAAGTAGGCCGTTAAAGGCACAGAGTTGCGGTTTAATTGCTTTAGTAAAAGAAGGGTAGTCGTGAGGCTACCCTTTTTTTATGTGGCTAGCAAAGCAGGCCTGCCAATTTTTAAACATCATTTAAAAATTTTTTCTGTGAGCTTACCTTCTTTTATATGCCATATTTTACTGTTTTCTGGGTTCAATATAGGAATCAGGGATTCGGAGGTGCTGGTAATTAAGTGCTGAATATTCAGGACTTGCAGTAATTCTAATAGTTTCAAACGGTGGTTCTCATCCAGTTCCGCCGGTAGGTCGTCAATCAACATAATGACTGGTTCATGAACCACCTTTTCGTGCAAGCTCGCTTGCGCTAATAGCAGGGCACAAACAAACAGTTTTTGTTGGCCACGTGAGAGGGTATTCATGGCCTCTTGGTTACCAAACTTAAAGCGAATGTCGGCTCGGTGTGCGCCATATTGGGTGTGCCCCACTTGACGGTCTTTAGCATAGTTGTCAGCCATTAACTGCAAGAGGTCATCGGTACTTTTAGGCCAACCAGCCCGATATTGGCAAACCACGGTTTCGTCTATTTCTGGCATAAGTGCTTGGCAAAAAGTCAGCAGGTACGGTTCTAAAGCTTCAAGGTAGGCTTGTCGAATTGCATCGATTTTAAGTGCGGTTTCAACCAGCTGATAATCCCACAGTTGAATTTGCGCCTGCGGCAGTTGTCTTTTAAGCGCATAGTTTCGCTGCTTTAGGGCACGCTGATAGAGTCGCCACTGCTGAATAAAGTCATTGCTCTGATAAAAGCAGCCCCAATCCATAAATTGACGACGTGCTTTGGGGCCTTCCTCCAGTAAACGGTGACTCTCTGGGGTCAGCAGTTGTACCGGAATTAAACTGGCTAGATGAAGTTGGCCTTTGACCGTCTCGCCATCGACTTTTAAAACCGTATTGGACGCACTTTTTTGCATGCCCAATTTGTGGGTTTTATCGGCATTGTGACTGGAGGTGACTTGACTAAAAATAACGCTTTGAGTTTGTTCATGTTGAATCAGGTGGTGCGATNTTGAAGTACGAAATGAACGACCGGTGGCCAGCAACCAAATGGCTTCAATAAATGAGGTTTTACCGGCCGCGTTATCGCCCACAAACAGNTTAAGCCCGGTGCTCAATTTGCATTGTGCTTGAGTGCAGTTTCTAAAGTGTTGTAAATGCAGTTGGGCGATTTGCGTCATGTTAAAAACATTACTCTTTACCCCAAGTATGATGTTCGGGATCATTGTGCAGACTAACCGGTTCTTGGTGAATCATCACGTCCAAGTTATCAAATGCGTTGATTAATGCGGTGGTGACGTTTTCAGAAATTCGATGGCTCTCTTTTAGTGTGAGTTTATCGTCCAACTCTAAATCAACTTGAACAAAACGGTTGGGTCCCGACTGATAGGTGCGTAAATCATTAAAGCCTTGCACTTCGGGCGTGGCCAAAATAATGTTTTGAATCTGTAGACGAATGTCTTCCGGCAGTTCTCGATCTAGGAGTTGATTACTGGCTTCCTGCGCAATCTTAAACGCGGCATATAAAATCCACAACGCAATACCCAAGGCTAACAGCGGATCGAGCCATAATAGATGACTTAACCATAGGCTGATTATGACTAAGATATTGGCCAAAATATCCGAAACATAGTGTAGCGAATCGGATTTGATGGCTGTCGATTGAGTTTGCAAAATAACATAGCGTTGAAAAGCGACGAGCGCAAACGTTAAGGTCAGAGATACCAGCATAATCCACAGACCAATATCTGGATTGGTTAAAGATTGTGGATCCATAACGCGTTCAGCGGCATAAATAATTAAATAGATTGCGGACCCCGTAATAAACACACTTTGCGCTAAGGCCGCTAATGGTTCGGCTTTACCATGTCCAAAACGGTGTTCATGGTCAGGCGGCATTTGCGCAATTTGTACAGCCACAAGAATCAAAATGGACGCGATAATATCGATGGCTGAGTCGAGAAGCGAAGCCAGAATACTCACCGAATCCGTTTCCAGCCAAGCATAAATTTTTAACAGCAGTAAGCTCACCG
>JGI997J19993_1000509_pt1 | contig 10637 bp, 11 predicted proteins | sample Etolagbewater25m_FD_19993 | JGI IMG/M metagenome (IMG submission 19993)
GTAGAACACCGGACTGTTAATCCGTATGTCGCTGGTTCGAGTCCAGCATCGGGAGCCATATTTTAAACCCTAGTTATTGATATAACTGGGGTTTTTTGCTTTCTAGGGTTGGCGATTTCGTTGCCAATACCCAATTACCTATTCCACCGGTCTTCGCTAAGCGAATCCATCATCCATTAATTAAGCTTGGTACTGGCTTGAGCGGTATTGGATTTTGCATCCATCTCTCTAAGTGCGTTTAAATAAGCCAATGCTTCGGTGCGCAAAGGTTCGTCTAACTCATTTGGATCGTAGGTTTCTGAACGCAACATAATGTGACCACCGTCGGCACTGATCTTCCTTTTTAAGGCCAAAAACTTCTCTCTTTGAAGCAGCCAATCTTGTAGCTCGGGTGACATATCCATTTCACCGCCTCCTAACCTATCTTCTGTGTTTACTGAACGAATTTTATGTGAATTCCACCGGAGTGTATTTAAAGCTTCCTAACAAAATAGTAGGCGAACAATAGCAATACTGCTGTGGGCAAAAAAGCGCCCACAACGGCTGGAAAGCCGTAAATAATACTGACGTTTCCAAAAATTTGGTTAAACAGATGAAAGCCCATGCCTATTAAGACACCAATAAATATGCGTTGACCTGTATTTGCCTGACGTTGTAAACCAAAAATCAGCGGAAACACGATGGCTACCATACCGATAATCACCAACGGATTGGCTATTTTTCGCCAAAATGCCAATTGGTAATCCAGCGCCCCTAGCTCGTTCTCTTTAAGAAACTGAATATAGTAATAGAGATCCACAACACTCATAAAGCGTGAATCCATATTCAAACTTTGAATNACATCGGGCTGTAGCGGAAACTGAAACGCTTGCCGTTCGATGGTCTTAGACTGCCAATCTAAAAGCGTGGTTGTCTCCGGCAGTGCGGCAGTTAAATTTGCTAAATTGGGCACCGGATAAGGTGTAAAAGTTAAGTCTTGTTGATAACCGTGCAGCAACACCCACTCATCATCAATGTATTTTGCTTTTGGCGCACTAACCAGCTGACTTAGGTTTTCACCTTGTTTAAGGTAGATGGTCACGCCTTGTAATTCGGTGGTTGAAATAACTCGCTCTACATGAATAAATCGGTCGGGTTCTTTAAGCCAGAGGCCGCTCTCATTACCGATGGATATGCCCTTTTGTAAGATTTCGCCACGAAACTTTTTAGCATACGATTCACTGGCAGGAGCAATAAACTCGCCAATAAACGTCATAAGCAACAACAGTAATAAGGTTGTTTTAAGCACCGCGTAAAAAATTCGACCCACAGACCAACCAGAGACTCGAATCACCGTTAACTCAGACTGGCTTGCCATACGCCCTAAGCCCATTAACATGCCAATCAACAAGGCCACTGAAAAAAGCTCAAAAGCATACATCGGCACTCTTAAAAGCACGTATAGAGTAATGTCACCTAAACCATAAACATCCGACAAACGGCCAAGTTGAGAGATAAACTCAAAAAAGCCCATGATCACCACTAACACAAAAAGAACCAGTGCTGCGTGTACTAAGACAACCCGCCCTAAATAGCGTTCGATACGATTCATGCGGCCTCCGAGGTGCTGTTTAATTTTGCTTTTTTAGCGCGCGGCAACCATAAGGCGTAGACCAGGAAAATAACAGGAATCGGCCATAAAGCGACCTCTAATGGCACACTCTCATTGAGAGCCGATTTACGTAACACAATCAATAGTTGGTTGTAGACGATAAACAACACAATCGCAATAAACAACTTAGCAAAGCGCCCTTGCCTTGGCTCTGTTTTACTTAACTTCAAACCAATCAGCCCCAACACAATCACCCCCACGGCGGGCAGAATTCGCCATTGCAGTAACACTTGGTCGGCCAATTGGTCGGATTGCAGTAATGTCATGGTAGGGGTGCCGGTCTCTTTATCACGCTTTATGGCGGACATCTCCAGCTCTGGCAGATACCCTTCAAAACGTTCAAAACTCTGCACACTAACATTTTGCTCTTCTCTGGATAACCCTTGGTAACTTTTGCCGTTCTCTAACACTAAGGCGAGTTTTTGGTTGATCCACTCAAAACGACCCATTGGCGCCATTAACACCAACTGTTTTCCATCAGTCTCATACTGCAACCAAATATCCAACATGGTGCCATTCGATTCAATTTTACGGGCGTACAGCACCCCTTTTTTGCCCGGCAGAACATTAAATTTTCCAGCCGAGAGGCCTGCAAACGGCGCGCTGGTTTGCGCTTCCATAATCAAAGACTGCTGTTTTTCGTAACTCCAAGGCGTGACATACAAGGTAATCCAAGCGGTTAACAGAGCAATCGGCAGTAAAAACCAAAAGACGACTTTTTGAAAATAACGCGGTGAGATTCCACAGCTGTTCATAACCACCATTTCGTGATCTTGATAAAGCCGACCGACAGCAAGCGTGACACCCAACAAGGCGACCAAAGGCAAAATCACCTCTAAGACGCCGGGCATTTTTAAAAACAGCACTTCAAAAACCAACGAAGCTGGAATTTTACCTTCCACCGCCAATCTTAGGAGCTTAGTAGTTTCAGTACCAAAGGTAATGAGCAACAGCACTGCCAATACAGCCAAAAAGGTCGCGAACAACTCTTTTAATAAATATCGGTCTAGAATTCGCAAAACCATCACCTAAAACTTTAAAATGGTAAAATCAAACGCATTCGCAGTACTCACGACAACTTGATGACAACGCAATAACGTCCAGAAAATCATCATTTTCAAAGTCAGCAGGCCTGCTCAATGGCATTATACAAAACAAAAGTCACCAATAACCGTAAACAAAGGGTTTTTACCAGATGAAACGCATTTCTTTTCGCTTTGACACCACTTACAACTCCGATTACGACTCATTGATTATTCCGGTCTTTGCTGAAGGGCAACTTCCGCAAGCCTGCGCCTTTTTAGATACCGATTCTGAATTGGCCAATTTAGTGAAAGAACTGAATGATTCTGCCGATTTCACTGGCGCTTCAGGCAAAACCTTAATGGTCATGCAACCAAGCAGTGCGTCAATTAAACGCCTACTGTTTGTTGGGTTAGGAAAAGAAGAAAGCGTGACCTCTAAGAGCTATCTTGAGGCGATTAAGTCAGCCGCTGTCGCACTGGAAAACACCGGTGCCATCGACGTATTAAACGCCTGTGTTTTGGTAAAACCTGCCGAACGTTCTAGCGATTGGGCTGTGCGCCACAACGCTCAAGCCTTTCAACAAAACGTTTACGATTACGCCCATGTTAGCCGTGGCGAACACTCAACCAAAGAACCTAAGTTAGAGAGCATGGCGTTTACCGTTGAAGCTACGCCTACTGCGACGTTTGCAGCAAAACAAGGTCAAGCGTCGGCCTTAGGAATGGCAGTAACTCAAGACTTAGCGAATATGCCAAGTAACTTTTGTACGCCTGCGTATCTAGCGGAAACCGCCATTGAATTAGGCAAAACCTACGGCTTTGAAACAAATGTTCTAGATCGCGCCGAGATGATTGAAATGGGCATGGGTTCGTTTATGTCTGTGGCACAAGGTACCGACACGCCACCAAAAATGATCTGTCTGTCTTACCAAGGTGGTTCGGCGGGTGATGCGCCTATCGCTTTAGTGGGTAAAGGGGTTACCTTTGACACCGGCGGTATCTCGCTAAAACCGGGGGCTTCTATGGACGAGATGAAGTACGACATGGGCGGTGCGGCCACGGTACTAGGCGTATTTAAAGCCTTAGGCGAACTGAAACCAAACATTAACGTAGTCGGCGTGATTCCTTCAACTGAAAACATGCCCGCTGGCAATGCCATTAAACCGGGCGATGTGGTCACATCACTGTCAGGACAAACCATTGAAATTCTAAACACCGATGCCGAAGGTCGTTTGATTTTATGTGATGCCTTAACCTACGCACAGCAAACCTACAAACCTGCAAAAATTGTCGACATGGCAACCTTAACCGGTGCGTGTATTGTCGCTTTAGGCAAGCACGTTTCAGGTCTGTTAGCCAATAATCAACCCATGGCCGACGCTCTATTAGCCGCTGGCCAAGAGACTTATGATCGCTTCTGGCAGTTACCGCTTGGCGAAGAGTGGGATGAGCAATTAAAGTCAAACTTTGCAGACATGGCCAATATTGGCGGGCCTGCTGGTGGCACCATTACCGCGGCGCAGTTCTTAGCACGTTTTGTAAAAGACGTTGATTGGGCGCACTTAGATATCGCCGGAACCGCTTGGGTCAGTGGCGATAAAAAAGGCGCGACCGGTCGCCCAGTGCCAGCGGTTTTACAATATCTTTTAAGTGAAATTAAATAGGTCAATCGTCCGCTATGTCCGATTCTAGCCAAACGGCCGATGTGCTTTTCTATGTACTCAATAGCACTGAGCCTGCTAAGCGTGAGCGGTTTTTAAGTAAACTGCTTAAAAAGATTCAAAGCGAACAACGCAAATGTGATGTGCGCTTTGAAAATCAGCAAGAGGCCAAACGCTACGATTTAACCCTGTGGGATTATCAACCACAGAGTTTTATTATTCACAGTCTAGAACAGGCTCTGCCGGCACCGATTCAACTGTACGGCGAGCAGATCCACAAACCGTGCAACGATGTGCTGGTGAACTTGCACCCCGAGTTTCCAGCGCTGTTTGCAGGCTATAAACGTACTATCGAAATTCTTGATCAAACTGAGTATTTAGTGCAGATGGGACGTGAACGTTGGAAGGCTTACAAAGCCAAAGGCTTAGAACCGACCGTGCATAAGATAGGCTTTTAAGCGCCGTTAAATAATAATTTGAGACCTTTGCACGAGATAGGTGCGAAATAAAAATGAGGACAAATTTGCCTGATTGCGGCGGAAAACGCAGGGAATAGCTAGCTATTCGCCAGTTTTTCAACAAAAATCAGGTGAATTTTAACCATTTTTACTCGTGCATACTCTCGTGCAAAGGTCTCAATTTGGCAGGCCTGCCAAGTTTTATGAGCGCTGTAACGCAAAAACCCCGCATGACGATCATAGTCATGCGGGGTTTTTTTAGGCTTTCGATTAAGCGACTTAGTGCTTTTCGTAGGCTTTGTGCGATAGATATAACGCACCGGCTACCAACATAATCGCTAAGGCGTAATACAACAACTCTAACGGCCCCGTTGGTTTTAAGAAAATCGCTTGTTCAAAGAACATAACAATCAAAATCATCAAAATAACTTTGGCTAATTTGTCTTTTAGATCGTCTAACGAGTTAATCATTAAGATTTTACTGGCCGTGTTTTTACCGTCAGCCACATCAATTGGCGAGATAAACAGCTCATACAGACCCAAAGAGAAAATCAACATGACCGTTCCTAATAAGAAACCATCAACCGAAGCGACCACGTGTGCTACCGTTTGTGCTTTTAAAACCGCACGCTCTGCATCGGCTAACTCATGGTAATGGCCTAAATGCGAAATGGTGTAAAACACGTCTATCGCCGTTAAATAAAACACGCCAATAGCCATAATTAAACTGGCGATCACGGCTAACAAAACAATAAAGCGACTATTCCATAATGCGCCCTCAAAATAACGCTCAACTGCGCCCTGCTCTTCAGGCGTTTTTAAGCACGTATTAACGGGGTTTTCTTTCTCTGTACCGGCCATTTTTAGTCCTTCGATAATTCTTCAATGGTTAAATTGTGATTGGTGTAAATACATAAATCAGCGGCAACGGTTAGGGCTTTTTCAACCACGTCACGTGCCGACAGTTCGGTGTTTTCCATTAAGGCTTGTGCCGCAGCGTGTGCGTAGTTACCGCCAGAACCAATGGCAATAAAGTCGTGTTGCGGCTCAATGACATCACCGGTTCCAGAAATCAGCAACATATTCTCTTCATCGGCCACCAGCATCATCGCCTCTAATTTACGCAAAGCGCGGTCGGTACGCCAATCTTTGGCCATCTCTACCGCGGCACGCATAAGCTGACCGTTATGCGTTTGCAAGCGCCCTTCAAAACGCTCAAATAGTGTAAAGGCATCTGCTGTGGCACCCGCAAAACCGGCAATCACTTGACCGTTATATAAGCGACGAACTTTGCGCGCATTGCCTTTCATGACGACATGCCCCAAGGTGACTTGACCATCGCCACCGATAACCATTTTTCCGTTACGTTTAGCGCATAAAATTGTTGTTCCGCGAAATGACATTTCCAACCCTTGTATTACGAATGAATGCCGCACATTCTAAATCAAAAGCGTTGAATAGACGAGGTTTTTGCTGAAAATGCCGTACTCAAAAGGGAATGTAAAAGTAAGTAGGCCTGTTGATTTGTGGTCATGTTTCTTAGATTGGACTGTTGGGTTACAGTTTCATGCACAGTTGTGAACCATTTAGTGTGTACTCAACATCGCCTTTTGTGCGCTCACCTTCGTCCATTTGCGCTTCTATATGTTGTGCCAGAGCAACCTCAATATCGGTAATACACAACTGATTTTCACCGGCAATCAAACCGTAATCGTCTCCGCTACGGCCACCCCAAGTTGCTTTAAAGGCGCTGCCAATTTCGGGTTGTGGATTTAAACGCTGGCTAAATCCCGCTTGGTAGATATCAAAGAAATAGCCTGTTGTTGGTGCTTCTTCAGTGGATAACACGGTTGCTAGCCGACCGGGATTGGATGAGTCTTCGCCTGGCAAACGAGATAACCGATCTTTGTAAAGCAGGGTAATAACTCTAAACTCGTTTAGTTTTTTTATATCCGAGCGAATTTGGGCGTTCTCGATGAATGCTTTTCCTTTGAGCATTCCACCAAGTAACAACCCAATAATAACCAATACCATACTCAGTTCAACCAGTGTAAAACCACGCTGTTTTCGTACCATAACGCCGCCCAAAAAACTAAAGTCGATTTTTAAAATACGTAATTTATGATAAGCAACTAACTAAGTATTGTCACGTAAATAGACTTAAATCAATTAAGGGGTTATTTTTTAGCTCTAGGGTGCGCCTCGTCATAAACGTGTGCAAGGTGCTGTAAATCGAGTTTTGTATAGATTTGTGTGGTTGATAAATTGGCGTGGCCAAGCATCTCTTGCACAGCACGCAAATCACCGCTTGATTCTAATACATGCGTGGCGCAGGCATGACGAAAACGGTGCGGGGACATTTTGGTGGGCAACCCCGCTTTTAAGGTACGTTGATCGAGCCGTTTTTGCACAGTTCGCACCCCAATGCGATTACCACGCTGGTTAACAAACACAGCCTGCTCATCTTCTTTTGCATAGTCATGGCGAATCGCCAACCACGCTTGCATGGCTTGTTGTGCTTTGGAGCCCATCGGGGCTAAACGGGCTTTTTGACCTTTCCCTATCACAGACACCCAACCGGCTGCCATTTGATCCAAACCGGGCGTCAGGTCTAAGTCGGTACATTCAGAGAGTCGCAGGCCTGCTGAATAGAGCAGTTCGTAAATAGCTTGGTCACGCACGTCTTGCCACGTTTCGAGGTTCTGTTCTAACAGTTTACGTGTCCAGTCTACATCTAAACTTTTGGGCAGTGGCTTGGGTTGTTTGGGGGCTTTAATGCCTTTAGCGGGGTTTTTTAAAACCACCTCTTCTAAAATCAGGTAGTCGTAAAAACTGCGAATGGCCGAGAGTTGTCGAGCTAAGGTGCGCGCACTGATGCCTTTTTGCACTCGAAAGCCCATAAACGCACGAATCGCTTCCGCATCAATTTGTTGCCAATCGGAAAACGTTAAATTCGATTCCAACAGGCCTGCTTGTTCGTCGCCGGCCAAGTAGAACCTCAAAAATGCTTGCAAATCTTTTTGGTAGTTGAGCACGGTATGGGGCGAGCGATTTTGCAATTTAAGTTTATTAAAATAGGCGGTGAAGTGATCCATAAGCAGCACTCAAACAGTCACATTAGTGAAAAAGGTGTTGCAGACGAGCGGTTACCATCTCGGCCATAATTTTTAAAAAGTAGGTTCCAAGGTCTGAGTGAAAACGAGCCGAGGTACTGCCCAACGCCAACACGCCCCACACATGCTGTTCGCCCAATGGCAACAGACACACCGACTGCATCGGTTCTGGCGAATGAAAAAGCCCTTTTTGCCATTCGTTTTCTAACACACCACACGCCGGCTCATCAGCGACCAAGGTCGCTTTTAAGGTTTGTACCCAAGTCTGGCTCACGCCCAACTGGGTGACCCCGTGCAAACTGATATCCGGTACATCCCATGTTACTAACGCCACGGCTTCGACATCAAAACGGGTTTTCATCTCATCAATAATACAGTCCACCGCCGCTTGTTCGGAACGCGCTTCCATAAGCTGTTTGGTAAAGTCACCAACCTTATGCAAAAGCCGGCCATTTTCGCCGGCAATATCCATTAAGGTATCCACTTCCACTTTTAACTCGTCACGCTGTTGGCGCAGTTGGTAAATTTGGCGTTCTAATAACGACACCGCCTTGCCAGATTCTGGGTGCGGGATACTCAAGTCATCCAGCAGAGCCGGAAAAACATGAAAGAACTCACGATTTTTATTCAAAAAATTGGCAACGTCTTCCTCTTTTAAATCGTTTAATAGACTAGACATCTTCAATCACTCCTTCAAACACGGTATCGGCGGGGCCAGTCATCCAAACCGGTTGATCACGTTGACCATTCCAGGCCACGGTTAAATCGCCACCCGGCAGAGAAATCGTCACGTCATCCGCCACTTCGCCCCAATTGCGAAACACCACCATTGCCGCACAAGCACCGGTTCCACAGGCAAGCGTTTCCGCCGCGCCACGTTCGTAAACACGCAATTTAATGTGCGTTTCATCCACCTTTTGCGCAAACCCCACATTCACGCGTTCCGGGAAAGCAATGTGTGACTCTAACCCTTCACCCAGCAGTTCAACCTGCGCGGTCGCCACATCGGCCACCTTTAACACCGCATGCGGATTGCCCATGGACACGGCACCCACTTGAACGTGTTCGCCATGCACCGCCAACTCATACAACGGTTGTTCTTGTTCTGCAGTCAGTGGCAGACTGCTTGGTGCAAAATTTGGCGGCCCCATATTCACTCGAATCCAACCGTTATCTTCAACGTACAGCACAATAATACCCGACGCGGTTTCCACAGTAATTTCGGTTTTATCGGTTAAGCCTTTGTCGTAAACAAACTTGGCAAAACAGCGCGCGCCATTGCCACACTGCTGAACCTCAGAGCCATCGGCATTAAATATACGGTATCGAAAATCCACGTTGGGGGTTTCGGTCGCTTCTACTAACAACAATTGGTCAAAGCCAATGCCAAAATGACGATCCGCCCAACCTTTAACCAGGCCTGCTGATAATTCCACGGTTTGATTGATGGCATCAATCACCATAAAATCATTACCTAAACCGTGCATTTTGGTGAATTTTAAAGCCATGAACCGCCCCTTGTGTGTCTAATAGTGGATTATAAAATACGTTAAAAAAACAAATGTATCACGCACACAGTCAATACGCAAAGCGTGACGTTTTCCTTTATAATGTATCGATTATTAAAATTAAGATTTAGGACAAGCATTCACCATGATGACACCCAAAGAGATTGTTCACAGTTTAGACACCCATATCGTTGGCCAAGCCGATGCCAAACGCGCCGTAGCCGTAGCGTTGCGTAACCGCTGGAGACGCAGTCAACTGGGCGAAGAGTTACGTCATGAAGTCACGCCAAAAAACATTTTAATGATTGGGCCAACGGGGGTGGGTAAAACCGAAATCGCTCGCCGTTTAGCGACCCTATCCAACGCCCCTTTTCTAAAAATCGAAGCCACAAAATTCACCGAAGTTGGGTACGTTGGCCGCGATGTTGACTCGATTATTCGTGATTTAATGGAAAACGCGCTAAAAATGGTGCGTGAACAAGCCACCAAAAAAGTCCAACGCCAAGCCGAAGACGCCGCTGAAGAGCGAATTTTGGATATTCTTCTACCCCCTGCGCGGGGTCGTGAAGAGGAGAGTTACGACAATATGTCGGAAACCCGCCAAAAATTCCGCAAAAAATTGCGTGAAGGCGACCTAGACAATAAAGAGATTGAGATTGATATTAATGCCGCACCTGCGCACGTCGAGATTATGGGCGTACCGGGCATGGAAGATATGACTCAGCAACTGCAAGGTATGTTTGAAGGGTTGGGAAAAGGCAAAAAAGAGAAACGTAAGCTGCCGATTAAAAAAGCGCTTAAAGCGTTAACCGAAGACGAAGCACAACGCTTAGTGAGTGAAGAGGACATTAAAGCCCAAGCGGTTGAAGCGGTTGAGCAGAATGGTATTGTGTTTATCGATGAGATTGATAAAGTCGCCAAACGTCAAGAAGCCAGCGGTGGCGATGTCTCTCGTGAAGGGGTGCAACGTGATTTATTGCCACTGATTGAAGGCAGTACCGTCTCCACCAAATACGGCATGATTAAAACCGATCACATTCTATTTATCGCCTCGGGCGCATTCCATGTGTCTAAGCCATCGGATTTGATTCCTGAACTGCAAGGTCGTCTACCGATTCGTGTGGAACTTAAATCACTGAAAGTGGACGATTTTGTACGCATTCTAACCGAACCCAAAGCCGCACTCACCACGCAAGCGATTGCTCTAATGGCCACCGAAGG
>JGI997J19993_1000510_pt1 | contig 10626 bp, 14 predicted proteins | sample Etolagbewater25m_FD_19993 | JGI IMG/M metagenome (IMG submission 19993)
TATCGTCAAATTGATTACCCTTTTCCACAACGGTGAAGTGAAGGCTGAGAACATTGAGGTAGCTAGCAATCCAAGTTTAACTGGCGTTCGTATGACCGTCACGTTCCCTGAATTTGTAAAAAACAGCGGGCAAAAAAATACCGCTTAACAGGTACGCTGTTAAGCGGTATCAATTGAACTTACGTTTTTGGCCCTCGGAGACAGAGTGACGACTCCTTTTTTAAGGCAGCTTACTTGTAAGGTCTTTCATTTTGCGCACCCATGGCGCGATGCCAAATTGCGCTTTAATCTTTTTGGCCATTTGATTGGCTTCATTTCGATTAACATAACTTCCGTAAACTAAAACGTAACGCATTGAACTATCACGCGTTTGTTCTACAATACGGCTGTCTTTAAGGCCTTTTTGGTTTATCATCTTTAACAACGCTTGCTTATCCGTCATACTGGCTAACTGTAAAATATAATGTTGTTCTGGTTGAGCTAATAACCATTTCACATCTTCACTATAACTTGCTTTTGGCTCAGAAACCGCCGGTATAGATGGCGAGGCGATGGATTCAACCATTTTAACAAGCGGTTGTTTAATTCTTGGTGTTGTTACTACAGGCTCAATAGGTTGATTAATTACTGCTTCTGGTTGACGTGCTGTGTCACCATTCAACAAGACTTTATCCTTCAATTCTGACTGCACGTCGCCTTTCATTAACACGTCTAAAATCATCGATAGTTTTTCATCAATTCGACTCTCTAAACCACTAGTATAAGCTTGTAGTTTACGATCAAGAATCGATTCAGTTACAGCTTGGTTGGCATTACCACCTGAACCATTGATCGCTGAGACAGCTGCTTCATCACCCCGTAAGTTGTCGGCAACTGGATTAAGATTGGTTTTGTCAAGACGTGCGAGCAAATCAAGTTGTTGTGTTTGAATCATTTCAAGCTGTGCTTCTAACTCCATTACGCGCTGTTCTAACGCAACAAAACGTTCTGGTGTTCCGCCAGTGGCGATGCTTTCCTCTAGTTTATTCATAGAGGCTTGAAGTTGCACCGTTTCATCTTGGCTGATTTTTTTAACTTCCTGCACCTCTTTAAGTTCACTATTTACGGTACTGTAAGCAATGTATAAAACGCCTAAAATGGTCAATAGTAAAGATAATAAAATAATCACGCCAAAGAACGAGGCTTTATTACGGGGCGAAGCAGCGGCTGATGATTGAGTAGTTGATTGTGTGTTGCGTGTATTGGACTCGGTTTTATTTGGCATAACTTCCTCTGCGGCATTTAACCAGTCTTTAAGGGTATGACCTTCTAGATCAGACTCCGTTGTTCGACTAGATGAGATGTGTTGAGCCTGATCTTGAATCGCTTTGAGTAATTCAGCGCGTTCTTTTTCCAGTTCTGAAATGGTTTGGGCCATAAAATTAAGACAATGTATAAGCTATAAGTGGAAATTATTGTAAAATGCTTTGCATCAAAAAGATACATACAATAGATAGGAATCTATAAAAATGCCAGATATGGATAGCGTTGGATCAGCTTTACTGATTACTTTGGGTTTTTTAACCGTTTCCATTGCGGTAGTAGGTGCTGCTATGTGGTGGCTTTATCGTTTTTTTAAAAATAATGAAGATCAAGATCACGATCAACAAAAATAGTGCTGTATTAACGTTAACCACACTTCTTTTTTTTGATTTTTTAGCGAAAAACGGTCTGATCAATATTATTCGATAAATCGGCCATCTAAATACACCCAGTGCTGGTCATTATTTTTTATAAAGGCACTTTTTTCGGTCATCGATTCTTTAGCTAAGCTCAGCTGATAAAATGCAGTAAACGTTACCCAGCCTTGTTTATCCTTTTTACGACCTTTCTTAGTTTTTAAAATCTGCAGACCTTGCCAGTTCAAGTCCTTTTCAAACTGGATATTAGCAGGCCTGCTGATTTCCGCCCACGTTTCCAAAAGATAAGCTTCCAAGTGTAAGGCATACGCCACATATCGCGATCGCATTAATTGCTCTGCCGTTTGAGGATAGTGTTTTTTGAGGTGAAATGGTTCGCAACATTCTGCGTACCGTTTTACAGAACCACATAAACAATTTGTATTTAAAGCATCAAGCATTTTCAAAACGCACCCTAAGCATTTTCTTTAATCTAAGCGACAATAAGATGGCCGCTAATAATAACCCTAAAACAATTCCTAACCAAAAGCCCTTAACACCCATAGGCTCGGAAGTGATCCAATCAGTATAGGCAAACACATAGCCCCCTGCTAGCCCTATTCCCCAATAACTGATAAAGGTGACTACCATGGTAATCTTGGTGTCGTGAAACCCTCTCAAGGCCCCTGCACACGTAACCTGAACCGCATCAAACACTTGATAGATTGCTGCAAAAACCAGCAGTGCACTGGCTAAAATCAAGACCTCCGGATCCTCTGTGTAGATTCCGACAATCTGTTGTCTAAAACCATAGCTTACAATGGATAACATAAGCCCGACTAAGACAGCCAATCCAAGCCCGACTTGCAAGCTCAAAATGGCATTGGAATAACTGTTTTGGCCATAAGCGCTGCCCGCTCGAACAGTTAAGGCCATAGCCAAACTTAAAGGAACCATAAAGCTCAGAGAGGTAAAACTGATTGCAACTTGATGGCCCGCAATGACGGTTGCCCCTAACTGGGCAATAAAAAGAGCGATAAAACTGAATAAACTCACCTCAAATAAGAGTGCAAACGAATTTGGAACACCAAGGTTTAAGATATCTTGAATACCTGTTTGCCACTTGGGTAAGGATAGCTGCGACAATTTGGCTAAAGCCGTTGTACTGGCTGATTTTGTAACAAACGCAATGCCCACAAAAAACATTAACCACATAACAATGGCACTGGCTACACCACAACCTGCAGCCCCAAGCCCCTCAATTGGCCCATAGCCATAAATAAACAAAGCATTTAAAGGTACATTAATGAGTAGCGCAATAAAGCTAATCCACATGGTTGGAAGCGTGGTTCCCAACCCTTCCCAAAAGAAACGTAATGCGTGATAGAGCGCTATGGCTGGCAGCCCAAAGGCGATGTAAAACAGATAGTCTTTAGTTAACTGAAATACTGTTTCTGAGAGTTTAAGTTGGTTTAAAACCCAGTCTAAATTCATCAAAACAAGCATGCTAATTAAACCAAGTGGAAGCGCTAACCAAAGACCTTGGTGAAGATATAATGTAACTGAGTCGTTCTGCGCCTCTCCAAATTTTTTGGCTACTAAAGGCGTAATGGCCAGCAAAACGCCCGTTGAAAACATAAACACCGGCAACAGAATGCTCGAACCCAAACCGATGGCGGCTAAATCGTCGGTGCCAACCCAACCAGACATAATGGTATCCACGACACCTAAGGCTGTTAAAGCCAGCTGCGCAAGTAAAATAGGAAAAGCCAGTTTAAGTAACAGGCCTGCCTCTTTTTTATAATGCGCCCAATTTGAGGGTAATATCATTTTCAATTAAGGAGAGTCATTAACGTTCTTGATTCAATTTTGGTGTATCGCCTTGCTGGCTGGTCACTTTATCACCCAGTACTGCTTTATCCTTAGACTCACTATTACAAGAGTCTTTATAGCAGGCCTGCTCATTTTTATTTTCATTTTCATGTTCATTTTGCCAATATTCATCACCATACTTTGCCTGTAGAGCTTCTTCTAACTCAGGGTCTTCTGCAAGCTCTGATTGAGTATCAAATTCAGAGGCTGGCATAATGGCTTGCGGAAAGAGGTACACAATGACAAGTTTTAAAAACCAGTAAATCGTCGCATAAACCACCACTGCCAACATCAATACTAAGGGCAGACCAAAAAGCAAATCAACCAAAATGGCATCACCCGCAATCAACTTGAAAATTAATTCTTTCTCGATAAAGGTGAAGTTAAGCCAAATGACGACGCCTACCCAAGCAGCAGCCACCAAAAAAAAGTTTACTTTTGGGTAAAGATGAGAATTTTTAAACAAACAAAACATAAGGTAATCAACACATTAAGAAGAACATTGAAAAAGGAATTAACAACAGATAATCACAAACACTGTGGCAGTTTTTGATAAAAAAACCACTGCAAAGAGATAATCGTACTACTGACATTAAATTGTCCAGTCATTAATTTTGATTGAGCTACATTAAACGGAATTTTAACGATTTTAATATCTTCGTGCTCTTCCGCTAACCCCGAATAGTCAGGCAGTAAATTGGAATCAATTTCAGCCGCGTAAACGTGCAAAACTTCATCACAACCACCTGGGCTTGGGTAGTATTGACAGATATATTCAAGTGAACCAAGTGTGATTCCGGCCTCTTCGCGAGCCTCACGAACGCCAGCTTGCTCAGGGGTTTCAGCATGATCAATCATGCCTGCAACCGGCTCAAGTAACCAGGCCTGTTCACTTTTGCCTGCTGTTTGCGCATGCCGTATTGCGCCAGCTCTGCATTGTTCAATTAAAATAACAACCTCTTTAGCGAGGTCATATAATAAAACCACAACCGCTTGGCCACGTCCGAATAGTTCTCTAGAAATGGTTTCCGTCCACCCTCCCGCATAAAGAGTATGGCGATATTTTAAAAGATCAATTCTAAAAAAACCGTTATAACCAGATTCTATACGCTTGATTTCAAAGCTTTTTTCAGAAGGTTTGCACATGCAGTTTACTTAACCTCAATAATGGGAACACGTTGGGTAACGCCACATAATAACTCATAACCAATCGTTCCAGATCGCTGTGCAACATCATCAACCGTCAATTGATCGTCACCCCATAAAATAGCAAGATCCCCCACCTGAATGGTTTTTGCCAACTCCGTCACATCAACGCAAATCATGTCCATAGAGACGCGTCCAACCAACGGCTGTTTGTGGCCATTAATCAGAACCGGTGTACCATTAGGCGCATGACGAGGATATCCATCTCCGTAACCAATCGCAACAACCGCAATATAGGTGTCTCGAGGGGCTTGCCAAGTATTGCCGTATCCGACAAATTCCCCCTCTGAAATCCACTTTAAAGAGGTGACCTCGGAAACCAACGTCATCACTTGTTTTAGATCTGGCTTGAAACTGCTCAATTTTCCAGCGCCATACAACATAATGCCAGGACGAACCCAGTCAAAGTGTGTCTCTTTAAAAGCTTGCAGGCCTGCTGAATTTGCTAAGCTTTTAGGGTAATCATATTGCGTGGCAACACTGTTAAAAACCGTGATCTGCTTATCGGTAAAACTGGCCGACTCATCAGCAGAGGCTAAATGTGACATAAGGTGTATTTGAAACGGTTTTTGACTTTGTTGCAACTGGTCAATCACCCAATCAACCTCATCCAAGTGAAAGCCTAGGCGATGCATTCCCGTATCAATTTTGACCCAGACATTGATCGGCGTACCGAAAGAAGATTCCAAAAGCCAATCCAATTGATAGCGCGAATGAATCGCTAGATCAAGGCGGTGTTGATAAGCCAAATAGAGTTCATCTTTACCAAATACCCCCTCTAACAGTAGTATGCGATGTAGAAACCCTTCTTGTCTAAGCGTTAACGCTTCGTCAATAGAGGCCACAGCAAATCCATCTGCGGAACTCAAGCTATGTGCAACTCTAAGCATGCCGTGTCCATAACCATTTGCTTTAATTACCGCGAAAACTTTACTATTTGAAACGCTGGATTTAATCACGTTTAAGTTGTGACGTAGTGCGGGCAAATGAACATAGGCTTTGGTGGGACGGTACATTATCAATTACCCTAATACTGATCTTCTGGCGTGAAGCCAGCGTAATTGTCAAAGCGAGTGTACTCACCAATAAAGGTTAAACGTACCGTGCCAAGCGCACCATTACGATGTTTCCCTAAAATGATTTCAGCAATGCCTTTGTCTTCACTCTCTTTGTTATAAACTTCATCACGATAGATAAAGATAATAATATCGGCATCCTGCTCAATCGCACCTGATTCACGTAAATCAGACATAACTGGGCGCTTATTGGGACGTTGCTCCAAGCTTCGGTTCAACTGAGAAAGCGCAATAACCGGAATATTGAGCTCTTTTGCGAGGGCTTTTAAGCCACGAGATATCTCAGAGATTTCATTAGTACGGTTTTCAGATCCAGCCGAGCCACGCATTAACTGTAGATAATCGACAACAACCAAACCTAAGCCGGTGACTTTGGAATCGGGGTCTTTATCGCCGGCTTGAATGGCCTCTTTGCGTTGAGTATCCCGGACGTCTTTATCGATTCGTCTTGCACGAGCACGTAATTCAGTAATCATAAGTGCGGGGGCATCATCAATATAAACTTTGGCTTGCGATAACACATTGATTGCCTTATTTAATTTAGGCCAATCTTCTGTTTCGAGTTTTCCGGTTCTCATACGACCTGCATCAATACGACCAATAGAGCTAATCATACGCATCGTCAGGGATTCACCCGGCATCTCCATACTGAAAACCGCTACGGGAGTCTTGTTTTTGGTTGCAATGTTTTCAGCCATATTCATCGAAAAAGTGGTTTTACCCATCGATGGACGGCCAGCTACAATAACCAAATCGCCCTTTTGTAAACCGGAGGTAATTTCATCGAATTCAGTTAAATGAGTGGCTTCACCGGTAATGGTACCTTCCGTATTAAACAGCTCATCTATTTTGTTAATTGCCGATTCAAGCAAGACATCCATCGTTTTGTAATGTCGTTCTTTTCCTTCACCGTGTTCAGCGATGGCCATAATTTTAGATTCTGCAATATCTAAAACTTCTCGAATGTCTTTACCATTTGGAAAATAAGCCGTTTCGGTGACTTCATTACTGGCTTGAATCAAACCACGAAGTATCGATTTTTCACGCACAATCTGCGCGTAATACATAATGTTTGCTGCACCTGGCGTGTTTTTAACTAATTCTGCTAAATACTCTTTATCACCGGCTAATTCTAACTGGCCTGTCGATGTTAAATATTCAACCACCGTGACCAAGTCAAACGGTTTGTTAATTCGACTAAGTTCATTAATGGTGGCAAAAATAGCTTTATGTTGTTGCGTATAAAAATCCGTTTCATTCACAATGACAACTAAATCATCGAAGACATTATTGGCAAGCATTAAACCACCTAAAACAGATTGTTCAGCATCAATAGAGTGCGGAGGCACTTTAAATAGACTTTCTGTTGATTGAGGTGTACTGGATTTCTGCAGATGCGCATTCATAGTTAAGTGAGGATTTCTAATAGTCTAAAGGGAGATTATTATAAGCTATAAATGGCAGTCAAAGGATGACTTAAATAAGAATGGTCAGGGTTGAATTTAAGACATAAAAAAAGCGATGTCACATAACATGACACCGCCTCTTTTAAATTAAAACACTATCGAAGCTTATAAATTAAGCTTCAACGGCTGCCTTAATATCAACCGTAATTGAAGCAACTACATCAGAGTGTAATTGAACATCAATTTCGTAAGTACCAACGTGGCGAATTGCACCGTCTGGCATACGAACATTGCGACGTTCTACTTCAAAACCTGCAGCCGCTAATGCATCAGCAATGTCTTGCGTTCCAACAGAACCAAACAATTTACCTTCATCACCAGCGACAGACTCAATAGCAATTACTTGACCGTTTAGGTTTTCATAAGTGCCTTCTGCAACTGCTAATAACGCAGCGGCTTCTTTTTCTAGCTCAGCACGAATCTTTTCAAATTCTGCAACGTTTTCTTTTGTTGCTGCTTTTGCTTTTCTTTGTGGAATTAGGAAGTTACGAGCAAAGCCAGCTTTAACTGAAACTTGTTCACCTAATTGTCCTAAATTTTGTACTTTTTCAAGCAGAATAACATTCATCGTTAGACCCTTAATTTAATCTTGCACCCACTTGCTTCTAAAGTCAGACCAGATGTCTAACAAGCCAATGACTGCGAGTATCAGCATTACCTGAGGAAATATAAACAGTGCAACATATAACGACACTAACCAAGCAGTATGAAGTTTTTTAACCGCTACGGTTTGATGAGCAATGGCAAGGCCCTGAAACATCAAACCAGAGATAACAACCCCCGAAACATCGAAAATCAATCCCTGCTGATTACCAAAAACGGCACCTAAAATAGCAAGAAGTATTGCTATATAAGCGACCGTTTTAGGTAACGATAACTGGTAAAAGTCAGATTGGAACTGCCCAGGGTAGTACAAACTTCCCTGCCACCAACGTGCGGTCATCAAAATCGAAAACCACAAAATCAAAACAAAGCTCGCCAATAACATGGTAAGCATTTCCGTTACTTTTTGAATATTCTCAGGGTTGTATTCAACTTGAGAAGCATCNAATAACGGTTTGATTTGTTCGTTAAACAGAACCAACCACCATTCTGCCGGGTTGGCGACCATTAGATGAAATCCAATGACNCCTAATCCGACAAGAATCATTGCCAGTTGTAGCGTTGTNGCTAANGAGTTGGTATTTCTTAATACCACCGCNAATAACCAAATAGGCAACATGAATTCAATTACAGAAACCCATGCCGGTAGATAACTACCCGTTAATGCGACCGTTAGGCCAACATTTGCCAACATACTCCATACGAGTACTTTAAAGCCATCAATTACTCCCACGCGAAGAGTAACCAGACCGATGATTGCACCAACCAGTAAACCAATTGGCGCGAACCACACAGTGAGTATCGAAAGTAGAACCGCTGCAATCAGTGCCTGATAAGGCCCTTTCATGACAAATTTAGCGAGTCCTAGCATTTAGCTACCTTCTATTTTTAAATCTTCAACAATTAATTATTTGTGTTGATCCGTATATGGCAACAATGCAATATAACGTGCACGTTTAATTGCTGAAGACAATTGACGCTGATACTTAGCACTCGTTCCAGTGATACGACTTGGAACAATTTTACCTGTTTCAGTAATGTATGCTTTTAAAGTATCTAAGTCTTTGTAATCAATTTCTTGAACGCCATCAACTGTAAAACGACAGAATTTCTTTCTTCCAAAACCTCTAGCCATTTCTGTTCTCCCTAGTATCTCTAGAATCTCTAGAGTCTTTAGCTGCCATCATTACTGATGGTTCAGTAATCGCAGTTTTCTTTTTAGTGAACATGCTACGTAACACCGCATCGTTGTAGTAAAAAGCATTTTCTAATTCATCTAATGCTTCTTGAGTACATTCGATGTTTAGAAGGATATAGTGAGCTTTGTGTACCTTGTTAATAAGGTAAGCAAGTTGACGACGTCCCCAATCTTCAAGACGGTGGATAGAACCACCAGACTGTTCGATAAGAGCGCGGTAACGTTCTAGCATTGCAGGAACCTGTTCAGACTGATCAGGGTGCACTAGAAGAACTTATGGATGATAAAGTCTCCTAATCATCAAGATGGATGACAGTGAGACAAGGATATTCCAAGCAGCATGCTTGAAAGGCGCGAATTATAACCGAAATAAACCCCATTTTCAATTATTTAAATACTGAATTCCAGTTTGAGAAAAATCAACTTGAAAGGCCTGTAAGAAAACAAACCTAACCACCTGATATACTTGAGTTAATTTTCTTTAATACCCCTATTGGGTCTTCAGATTGTGTAATTGGACGCCCTACAACCAGATAACTTGAACCTGCATCCATCGCCTCTTTTGGCGTCATAATACGTTTTTGATCATTTACGTCACTGCCAGCGGGTCGGATACCTGGTGTTACTAAACAAAAATTTTCTTTAATAACATTACGAATTTCAGCCACTTCTTGCGCAGAACAAACCACACCATCTAACCCCGAGCTTTGAGCCAATTTGGCTAACCGCAAGACATTTTCTTTAGGTGAGCCCTGCAATCCGATTTCAGCTAAATCTTGCTGCTCCATACTGGTTAATATCGTGACTGCAATTAATAGAGGTTTACGTTCAACATCCACTTCTTGCAGGGCCTTTTGCGCCGCAGTCATCATTTTACGGCCACCTAATGCATGTACATTTACCATCCACACCCCTAACCTAGCCGCCGCTTGCACTGCTTTAGCAACAGTGTTTGGAATATCGTGATATTTTAAATCTAGAAATACATCAAAATTTAAGTCTATCAAACGTTTAACAAAATCAGGACCCGCAACGGCAAACAACTCTTTTCCGACTTTTAGTCGGCAGAATATAGGATTTAACTCAGCTACAAATTTTAGTGCAGAATCGGCATCTGCAAAATCTAAAGCCACTAAAACTTTGGGATCAAACTTATTTTCACTCATTAATTTAACCTATTGATTTTATTTATTTATCAAGCAGAGCCTGACGGTTTTTATCTAAGTTAGACAGCTTTTGAAGACTGGCTTTTTTCAACTGCAAAATTTGCTCCGCCTGCTTTTGATTAACGCGCTTTTGTTTAGCAAGCAGCCATTTAAGCTTGGTAATTTGAACAAGCATAATAGAAGCACCAATGAGCATACCAACGATAAAGACAACAGCCATTAAAATACTCAAGGCCAACTCTTGTTTAAACCAAACAAGATCTAGGGTCACTAATTGTGGTTAAAGACACCAATGGTCGTGCCTGCAATCAAAAAAAGAGCGGTTAATACTAACGATATTAATTTAAACATTTACGACAAGTTCCTTTTAAAAGCACTGCA
>JGI997J19993_1000511_pt1 | contig 10595 bp, 4 predicted proteins | sample Etolagbewater25m_FD_19993 | JGI IMG/M metagenome (IMG submission 19993)
GCCTTTGAAACCCAAAACGGCATTATGATTACCGATGCAAAGGGCGTTATTTTGCGGGTTAACAAATCTTTTACCCGCATAAATGGTTACGAACCTGAAGAGGCCATTGGTCAAACCCCCAAAATGCTTAACTCTGGCCGCCAATCTGCTCATTTTTATAATGAACTTTGGAACCATCTCATAGAGAACAATTTTTGGGAGGGTGAAATTTGGAATAAAACCAAAGACGGCAAAGTTTTTTTAGAGTGGCTCACCATTACAGCTGTGCTGGATACTCACAGCAAAATCACTCACTATATTGCCAACTTTTCAGACATTACAGAGCGCCAACTGAATCAAGAAAAAATTGAAAAATTAGCCTTTTATGACTCCTTAACCAATTTACCAAACAGACGATTACTAAAAGACCGTCTGGATCAAGCGGTTCGTTATACCAAGCGCACCCATCAATGCGGCGCTTTATTCTTTCTTGATTTGGATAATTTTAAAACCTTAAATGACTCCAAAGGTCATATGATAGGTGATATTCTTTTACAGCAAGTAGCCGAACGTCTCAAAAATACGATTCGTGAAGTTGATACCATCGCGCGCATAGGAGGCGATGAATTTGTTATTTTGTTAGAGAATTTAGGCGAGTGTAAAGTCGACGCCATCCACCAATCTGAGAAGATGGCGTTAACCATTTTAGAAGCGTTTGATACGCCCTTTATGCTCAGAGAGTACAGCCACCACTCGAGTCCCAGTATTGGGGTCGAAATTGTCCACCCAGAGAATGGTGGCTCAGACGTGATTCTTGCGCACGCCGATTTAGCGATGTATCAAGCTAAAAAACAAGGGCGCAATACGGTGCGTTTCTTTAATCCGTCAATGCAAATAGACATTGAAAAAATGGCTGAATTACAAGCCGAATTACGACAAGCCATCTCCAATAATGATCTTGAACTTTACTATCAGCCTCAAGTAGATCAATACACCAATATCATTGCAGCGGAGGCTTTAATCCGCTGGAACCATAAAGAGAAAGGCTTTATCTCACCCGCTGAATTTATACCGTTAGCCGAACATTCGGGATTAATTATTCCGCTGGGTGATTTTGTTCTCTTAACGGCTTGTCAAACCTTAGTTAGCTGGTCAACTCAATCCGCACTTAAACACATTAAACTGTCCGTGAATGTGAGCGCCAAACAGTTTGCTGAACCTAACTTTGCCCATAAAATTAAGCATGTTATTTCCGTTACCAATGTGAATCCAAACAACCTCAAATTAGAGCTTACCGAATCGTTAGTGGTTGCCGATGTTGAAACCACCATCAAAACCATGAATGAACTTAGAGACATTGGCATCCGCTTCTCAATGGATGATTTTGGTACCGGACACTCATCCTTGTCTTACATCAAGCGTCTGCCATTGTCGCAGTTAAAAATTGACCAATCCTTTGTACGCGACCTAAACACCGATTCAGACGATGCGGCTATTGTTAAAACCATTATCGCCATGTCCAACACGCTCAACTTAGAAGTGGTGGCTGAAGGCGTTGAAACCGTCGAGCAGAAAGAGTTCTTAAAAAACAATAAATGTTATATCTACCAAGGTTATCTATTTAGCCGCCCAATTCCATTAAACGAATTTGAAAACTTGCTTAACACCACGCATGAAATCAACGATTTTGATTTTGAACTGGATGCTTAATCCATCCAGTTTCAAATAGCTTATTCTTCCAAAACCTCGACCCAACGGTCTACATAACTAAAATATAACACCCATTTCTGAGCGCGAGCACCGCCATCCAAAACATCAAATAGCGCACCGTAACGCGCCAATTGCGAACGATACACTTCGACTTTTTGGTTTATAAATTCCGTTACTTGCTGCTTTTCACCGTCAAACACACTGGTTTTATAATCCACAATCCAACGAACCCCGTGTTCATCAATATAGGTTCGATCCACAATATGGTTGGCTATGCCTTGATTATCGGCTTCCAATGAGGTTAACGGATATTCGGTTTGAGACGCTTGATGACTGCCATCCAACGCCCAACACACCCTTGGGTTTTGCACAGCGTTATTTAACGATTGTAATGTTCGACGCAAACCCTCTTCGAGTAACTCACCTGCTAAACCTTGTTGCGCTAGCCACTGTTTATAAGCATTGCTACGACTGGCCACTAAATCGCTGTTCCAATGTTCAACACCCTCGTGTACCGCCAGCTCTAAGGCCATGTGTACCAAGTTCCCCACTGAGGTATTTAGCAACGCCTGCTCGGGCGTTACCTCGACTGCAAAGCCTTCTGATTGTTCGCCTTCTGTTAACTTTTTGTCCACACCCACTTGCGGTTTTTCAAGCGCAACGGGGGCTTTGAAAGCTTCAAACGCTAACAGCGTTTCAAATCGTGAACGTGCCAATGGTAAACGACTCACTTTGGGTAAAATCGTTATCTTTTCAGATTCTGATTCATTGGTTTCATAGGCGTAACACAGTGTTTCAAAGTCTGATTTTACACAGGGCCATAACGCTTCCAATAGGCTGGCTTTGGTCGGTGCGATACGCGCCTCTTTTTCCGACTCTTTATAAGTAATCGAACCAAACAGATGCAGTTGCGTTTTGGCACGTGTTGCCGCGACATACAATAAACGCCCTAACTCATTACTCGATTTAATCTGTTCAAAGCGTTTTAGCAGGCCTGCTAACAGTGAACTTTCTTGGCCTTTTTGATCAATCGGTGCAATCACTAACCATTCGTGCATTTCATCGGCTTGCGCGTGCATTTGTGGCCCTAAAAACTGCAACCAAGACACCAACTGTTTATCATCTCCGCGTGGCTTACGGCCTAACCCCGGCAGAATCACGGTATCAAACTCCAAGCCTTTGGATTTGTGCATGGTCATCAACTCAATCTTTTGACTGCCGTCAGATGCATCTGGGCTGGCGTACAGGCGCTCAATCAACGCATCCAAACGATCGCCGACTAAGGTTTCACCATCAAACTGAGTTAAGGTCTGAATAAACACCTCCACGTTCTCCAATGCAGTCGCACTCTCAACCGTTTGCGCGCCATCCAGTTGCAGCCACACCTCTTTGACTAACCACGAAAACGGCACGCTGTGTAAACGTTGCAAGGCGGTTTTTAAAATCGGCATAGCCACCGCACACTGTTGCAAACCCGTGTCACTTAAACCAATTTCTTCAAGCGGTTTGGCATTCATTAGCGCCCAAACCGGCTGATACAGGTCGTGCCCCATCAACGCATGCAAATCGTTTAACGACAACCCCACTAACGGTGAACGCAATAACGCAATCCAAGCAGGCCTGTCGGCTAGGTGCAATAGGGCACGACTTAGCGCCAAACAGTCTTGAATCTCTTGGCGGTCTTTTAACCCCTCTAACTCCACCGCTCTAAACGGAATGCCCTGTTTTTTAAGTAGCAACGCAATGCCCATTAAACTGGAGCGCGTGCGTCCCAGTAAGGCAATGCTTTTGGGTTTAGCGTCTGGCGCATTGGCAATCTCAGGCAAACGCGATTGAATCAGCTCGAGTATCTGTTGTGCTTCCTGTTCGGCAGTTTGATTGACTTGCCAATGCGTGTAAATCGCCTGCTCATTATGGTTTGAAAAGGCCGACGCTTTGCTAAACGCAACCGCCCCCGTTTGAATATTGTTCTGCTTGGGGAACACGATTTTAAAACTTTGATTGACCCAATCCACCACCGCTTGACTAGAGCGGAAGTTGACCTCTAGGTTCAGTGGCGTTAAAGCGACATCGGCGACTTTGCCCTCCCACGCTTTCAAAAAGTTCCCCACTTCCGCCTCACGGAAACGGTAAATAGACTGCATCGGGTCACCCACAATAAACAGGGTTTTACCGTCCCCCATTTGCCAACCGGCCACGAGCTTTTCAATCAGTTTAGACTGTTCGCTACTGGTATCTTGAAACTCATCTACTAACAGATGTTCGATTTGATAGTCCAACTGCTGCGCCAGTTCGGTGGGTTCTAAATCGGTACCCAACGCTTGGCTGGCGGCTTGGGCAACCTCAATAAAATCGGCTTGCCCCGCACTGCGAAACACCACTTTTAGATAACCCGCCGCCATAGTTAGCAGATGAATTAACCACTGTAAATTTTCCCATTGAGTTTCCGTGTACTCAGGGTCGGGTAAGCCTTTTAATACTTGCAAACTTTGCAAAACCGTTTGAGCGTGCAGGCCGTCACGCAGTTCAGCTAACGCATTTAAAAATTGATCTTTATGCGCTTTGGCTTCGCCTTTTCCAGCGGGAAAGCCCTCGTTTTTGGTGACCGACTTTCGTACCCCTTTCGCATCTTTGGTCATTAACCAACCGCCGAGTGCACGCCAAGCGGGTAGGTGTTCGGTTTTGGCTTGCAGAGGCCAACAGCCTATTAAGGGTTGTAAATCAGTTTGGCCATTTGCCACCGCATAATCGGCAAGCTGCACAATCTCTTGCAAAGCATCGCTTGCCGATTTCAAATGTGCCGTGGCGGTGGTTAACTCTTGCTCAACCAATAACTGCAAGGCAAATTCCAGATGTTCACGAGCTTGTTCATCACGCATCTGCAATACGTTGCCCATCCACTGGTCCCGTTTATGCAACATGCTCACCAACAACCCTTCGGCTCGGTTGTAACGACCGTTCACCAAACGCAATAAACTGCCGACTGCATCATTGCTATTGGGGTCTTTCAGGGCTAAACGCGCAGCCTCTAAATACAACGCTGACGCATTATCGGTCATCTTAGGTTGTGCGCCCATTCTGGATAACAGAGGCATTTGCCCCACCAAAAAGCCGTTAATTCCATCAATGGTTTTTACGCGTAATCGGTTTGGGTTTTGCAAAAGTGACCAGGCCTGCTCAGAATCACGTTGCAATACTTGACGCGCTAACTGCCACGTATTGACATCAAATACACTCTCACTCGGCGGCGTTGGGCTTAACCCCAACTTTAAGGCGCTCATAATACGTTCACGCATTTCTGCCGCAGCCTTTTTGGTAAAGGTCATAGCGATGATTTTTTCAGGTTGGTCAACACGCGACAACAGTGCCAAAAAACGCTGCATTAACAACGCGGTTTTACCCGAACCCGCTGGTGCTTGCACAATGTAGGATTCAAAAGGATTAATCGCGTCAAAACGTGCTTGGCCATCCACCAACGTTTTATCAACTTGCAAACCGCTGTCGCCATTAAACTGCGTTGGCGATGTTGCAGCCCTCCCTTCCACAGCCTCTTCAACAAAAGCTTCAGAGAGCGAGTCGGCAAACATATCGGTTTGATAATCACCCATCTCAGTTTGCATTTGTGCAAACATCTCTTCGTTCATTACATCGTTCATTGCGTCATCAATCGCATCATTCATCGACTTACTCATGCTTCTTCCTCCTGCCCTATACCCGCTTCTGCGAGTTGACGATTGACCTCGGGCAGACGCAAGGCTAAGTGCCCGGCGGCATAGGCGATATCAATTGATTTATCAAATGTCATATCAGCCTCGCCTTGCTGAATCGAGGCGGCTAAATCGAGTACCTCTTGACGTAAACTGGCTAAAAAATCTGTCCAGGCCACTTCATAAAAATCGCCCCCCTCTTTTTCAGAGAGTTTTGAAAACGCAGAAATACTGAACAGTTTGTCTCCGTACTTGGCATCAAACACACTTTCATCTTCGGCAATCGCGCTGATTTTGACCCCATCATCGGAGTGCAACAAACCGTAGCCTAATCCACTCACCGCATCGTCATTGGTAAACAGATAAACCGCCAATTGCGGTGCTTTAATCGGCATGCTAAGTAGATTTTTGACAGTCGCTTTACCGGTTTTATAGTCCAAAATCACTTTCTGGCCTTCAACCAAATCAATCCGATCGACAATCACGTTAAACTCAATTCCCGCCAACACAATTTTCTTCTCTTGTTCGGTATCTATAACACTAAAAGCAGGCCGTTTTTTCTCAAGTTCCATCCACTGACACAACAGCTCAAAAATACGCGCCTGCTCTAAGTTTAAATAGTGTTCGTCAAACGCATTCGACAAGCCTTCAAACCGTTCTGAAATGTGTTTTTTTAAGGCTTCCTGTAAAGCATCATCACTCAGCGTGAACAGTTTGGATTGGTTTTTAAACTCCAACCAAAAGTGCTCTAAAATCTCGTGAATCAAGGTTCCCTGATTGGTCTGTTGCAAACCCTCTTCGACCGTTTTAAGATTGTTTCTCGCCCCCAAGCGGTAGTCAATAAACGCCATTAACGGACATTGACTTTGTGCTTGTAAAATCCCAGTGCCACCGGGGGCTTTAACCGGGTTTTGATCATCAATTGGAATCTCTGGACCACGATTATCTAAGACCCACTCCAGTGCTTTGCGTTGTTGGTAGCTGGCCTGCGCCAGCGTTTGATAAGGTTGGCGAGAATAGGTCACAGCATCACGAAACCGTTCGGTTTCCAGTAATGGGCTGATCAGCATCTCTGCCTCGCCTTGTTGTGAGGCGTAACTCCAAACCTGTTGCGCCGCTGAAGCAGACAAACGTTCGGTGACTTGTTGCGCGTACAGCAGTTCTTTTTGCGCATCACAGCGCGGCATTTTGTGGGTGCGTTGCAGTAACATCGGCAAAAATGGATTGGGGTTGGGCACTCTTGGCCAGGCTTCGTCAGTCAAGCCCATCACCCACAAGGCATCGAACTGCTGACCACCGGCTTCGAGCATTCCCATGACCTGAATGGGTTGTAGGCCTTTACTTTGCGACTGGTGTACCGCTTCGGAAACAAAACGTTGCAACACCATCAACCAATGTGAAAGCGGTTGTTTGCCCTGCGTTTCCGTTAAACCGGCAAACTGCTCTAAGGTTTTAAACCAGGCCTGCTGTTGCTGATGTTCATCACTGCTTAGAGTTCTGCTTGAACACCAACCCAGGGTTTTAAGACACTCCGAAACCAAACTCACAAACTCTGAAACACTGAGCTTAACCGTCGATTTTTCTTCAATAATCGATTGCCACTCAAGCAAGGTTTTCTTGAGTTTATCTGGTAACGCATCCGATATATCCGATGCCACTAAAGCCGGCCACTTAAAACTTGTCCATTGCTTGGTGCGTAATTTCGAGTCGGCTTTTTGACGTTTAACCAAATCGCCTTGGGTGTAGGGCGAAATCAGCCAACTACTCCAATCGGCATAACTGCAATTACGTTTGGGTTGGCAAAACAGTTTTAAGGTCAGCAGTGCATTTTGCACTAGGGGCACTTCAGTCAAAGACACCCCCAAGGAGACGTTAAACAAGGATTCTGTCGCAGTATTATGCAACGGCAGATGTTGCTGTTGCATCAAGGCCAGTTGCTCGTTTAAAGCGCGCGTTAATGGGGCTTTGTAATCACTTAAGTTGGGTGCAACCACTCCAATTTTAATGGTGTGTGCCGCTTGATTTTGTTGACGCATCAACCATTGCTGCACCGCCCACAAGGCAACTTGCTGAACTTCATCTTGTTGATCGAGCGCTTTATATAACGCAACACTTTCAGGTGACTGTAGCGCATCATTTTTGTGCTCTATCACCTTACAACCAAATGATTCTAAGCAGGCCTGCCAACCTTGCATAAACGGGGTGATTTCATCAAAACCGTGCAGCTCAAAATGCGTTGGTAAACTGCTTCTGCCTTTGCCTTCGGCTAACCACTGTAAGCTCTGCTCTTGATGCAGAACCGCATCTTGCCAGTGATGTTTATCTAACGCTTCTTGGTAACGTTGCAGGGCCGTTTTAAACAGCTCGACCTCTTCGGCGTCTAGATGTTGATCGGCCATGGCGGCACGCTGTTCAGCATTTAACCAACCCATCCAATAGCTCCACGCTTGATAGAGCTGTTTGGCGGTACTAGACAGATTTAGTAGGTTAAGCGGTTGGCCGTTTTCATCTAGACGTTTTTGGCTTTCGGTTTCTAAAATCGCCTCCCAAATCAGTTGCGCTTCAAACTGTGACAACACTTTTTTGGGTTGCGCGTTTAAATCAAATTCGCCACGAAGTAAGCAGGCCTGCTCCCACTGTTGCCACCACTGCGCAAGCGTCATAATAATCGGCGTTTCGGCGACACTAAACGTCTGCTGAGCAAACAAAGCCTGCTTTAACGTTTGGCTTAAACGGCTATTGGCGGTGAGATGAATAACGGACATAAAGGTGTTCCAAATAAGAGTGATGGTTGGATTTTAGGCAAAGACTAGAGGCTTACGTTAACAAATTACCTCAAAAAATTACTTCAACAAATTACGCTATAAATTTTGAGTATGTAATTTTTTTGATTAGTCATAGACTTTTTTGCTCGTTTGATTGTGCGCATTTGTATTGAGGCCAATCATGTTTGCCCAATGTTCATTTCTTTGTCCTGACAAAGAAACGAACCAAAGAAAACAGCCCCTGCTCCATTCGCCAAGACCCTCTAACGCTTGTACTCTGGCGATTTCGAAACTCGCAAACCTAGGTTTACTCAAACAGTCTCATCGCTTTCAGAGTCCTGCACGAAGAGGGACTAAGGCTCATTTCAAAGGGGGAATGGGTGCATATCCGTTCAAGTGTTTTTATCCTATAAAAAAAGCAAATGCAACGACGATATTTACACCCCCTAAGATTTAACTTAAAAATCCAATTAATCGATGTTGATGAGTTTTGAGCCAACGCTTTGCTTCTTGGGTTTGCGGATAGTGGGTTTCGACCAAGTTCCAAAAAGCGGGTGAATGATTAGCGTGTTTTAAATGACAAAGTTCATGCACAATCACATAGTCAATGACCCAAGTGGGCGCTTGCAGGAGCTTCCAGTTAAATTGAATGCGACCATCCACATAACAACTGCCCCAACGCGATTTGTAATTTTTTACCTGAATCGCGGTGTACTCAACACCAATCTGGTTAGCGAAAATTGGCATTTTCTGTTCAAAATAGGTGACGGCTTGTTGCTTGTACCAATCGCTTAAAACAGGCGTCAAAAGTGTTTTTAAATGCGCAGCGTATTGATTTTCATCCGTTGTTTCTGGGTATTTTTTAGACGGGATTAAAACCTGAAAGGCCTGGTTCTCAAGCGCAATCTGAACACGTTTAAAAGATGTTGGTGCTTGCGGCTGAAAAGTGTAAGTTTCCCCAAAAAACAGTAACGGTTCATCGACTTTAAATTCAAAACGGTTAGGACTGCGTATGATTTTGGTTTGGTGGTGTTGCAGGCGTGTTTGAATCCAACTGGCATGGTCATTCAAAACCTGACTTAAAGCGCGATTAGAGAGGTGTTTGGGAACGTGAAGTTCAAAAGAGTCGGCCTTTGGTTTTAGGCCAATCGATTTTTTACGATGGCTTTTCACAATGGGCAGCGTGTGCCCACCCACCGTAAAGGTTTGCATGGCGGTCGCTTTAGGCGATTTAAGCGGTGTTTTAAATAACAAAACTAGTCAACCTAAGGCATTCATTGGGCATTGGGCCAGCTTACGCCGCATTGCCAAGGCTGGCGATGGTTTTGCGCGCCCAACCGTTAGCCGTCATATAGCCTGACGAGATGGCCATAATATCCATATTTTCAATGCCTGCCATAATCATGTGCGTGTTCCCTTGCTCAAGCGCACGGGTCACAAACAACGCTTTACCCATCGCGCCTTTTTGGTCAACCAACGCTTGTTTCACTTCGTCGGATAGTGGCAGTTCGTCAACAATATCCACCATCGGGGCTTTTAAGAAGGCGTTTAAGGTTGAGAACAGTCCGACCATAAAATAACGGTCTTTGCTGTCGGCTTTACCCATTTTTTCAGCTATATTTTCAAGGAATTTAGCGCGCACTAAGGCCGTGACTAATAGTTCCATCGGCACATCGTCAACATCCGATAGCATGAGCATATTCACCCAAAACTTCAGACGTTTTAGCCCCATGAAGTTCACGGCTTCTTTAAGCGTTTCAATCACATGTGGCAAACCGTTAGACGGGTGGTTAATCGCCGACAATAACTTGTGCGTTAAACTGACGTCCGAACCGATGGTTTGCGCTAACACATCAAACTCAATATCAGGGTCATTTACCTCGGCCAACAATTTCAGCATGGCTAACTTGCTACCAGCCACCTCTTTTTGCGTAGAGACAATCGGGTTGGTAAAGAAGTACCCTTGAAAGTAGTTCGCGCCCTTGTCTTTTAAGGCCGAATAAACTTCTTCGGTATCCACATCAGTAACAATCACTTTTAAATTTTGTTTGTGCAGGGTTTCAAACACCTCTGTCAGTGAGACATCCCCCATGTCTTCAACGTTAAACTTGACCAGTTTGGCGATGGATAACAGCTTGTTATTGGCTTCGTTTGGCGCATAGTTTTTTACGGCTATCTGCACTCCGGCTTGAATCATCTCCTTAACAGACTGCAACGCGCCTTTGTTTTTTAACAGCTCAATATCCACTTCAACAATCAAATTTGATAGCGGTTCAATATTTGGTAATAGCGCTAATTTCAACGCTGCCAACGGGGCTTGATAAAAAATCGGTTTGCCGGCGGTTAAACTTTCAAAACCAATGTGCTCTTCAACCCCTAACCATAAAGCGTTAAGCTCTGTTTTCCACTCTGCCTCAGATAGATTTTTACCTTC
>JGI997J19993_1000515_pt1 | contig 10557 bp, 12 predicted proteins | sample Etolagbewater25m_FD_19993 | JGI IMG/M metagenome (IMG submission 19993)
ACTCCGGGTCACGTTGACTTTACTATTGAAGTTGAACGTTCTATGCGTGTACTTGATGGTGCTGTTTCAGTATTCTGTGCTGTTGGTGGTGTTCAGCCTCAATCAGAAACAGTATGGAGACAAAGAAATCGTTATAAAGTTCCTTCAATTGTTTTCGTTAATAAAATGGATAGAACTGGTGCAGACTTTTACGAAGTTGAACGTCAAATTCGTGATAGACTCAAAGGTAATCCAATGCCAATTCAATTGCCAATTGGTGCTGAAGCAGACTTTGAAGGTGTTGTTGATTTAGTTACAATGAAAGAGATAGTTTGGGATATTGATGCGGCAATGGGTTCTAACTACCATGTACAAGAGATTCGTGCTGAGTTACAAGAAAAAGCTGAAGAGTATAGAGAAAAAATGCTTGAGTCTTTATCAGAAGTTGACGGTAACGATGATTTTGCAGAGAAATTTCTAGAAGGTGAAGAAATTTCTGAAGAAGAAATTAAAGCGGCTATTAAAGCAGCAACAATAGGTATGGCTGTTGTTCCAATGACACCAGGTACTGCATTTAAAAATAAAGGTGTTCAGACTCTACTTGATGCTGTTGTTGCTTATCTTCCATCTCCTGTAGAAGCACCAGCAATTGAAGGTACTTTAATGGATGATGAAGAGGCACATGTTGCTGTTCCATCAACTGATGATGGTGATTTTGCTGCTCTTGCATTTAAAATCATGACAGATCCATTTGTTGGTGTACTTACTTTCATCCGTGTTTACCGTGGTTCATTAGAAGCAGGTTCATTTGTACACAACTCAACTAAAGATAAAAAAGAGAGAGTTGGCCGTATTGTTAAGATGCACGCTATTAAACGTGAAGAAGTTAAAGAAATTTATGCTGGTGAAATCGGTGCAGTTGTTGGTTTAAAATCAACTACTACAGGTGATACTTTATGTACAGGTGAGGAGAAAGTTGTCCTAGAAAGAATGGACTTCCCAGAACCAGTTATCTCTGTTGCAGTTGAGCCAAAAACTAAAGCTGACCAAGAAAAAATGGGTATTGCATTAAGTAAACTTGCTGCTGAAGATCCATCTTTTAGAGTAAACACTGATGAAGAGACAGGTCAAACTATTATCTCTGGAATGGGTGAGTTACACCTTGAAATTCTTGTTGATCGTATGAAACGTGAGTTTAATGTTGAAGCTGAAGTTGGTGCTCCACAAGTTTCTTACCGTGAGTCAATCAAAGAAGAAGTACAGCAAGAGTACAAATATGCTAAACAATCTGGTGGTCGTGGTCAATTCGGACACGTTTATCTTACTGTTAAGCCAGGTGAACCGGATACAGGTTTCGTTTTCCATAATGAGATTAAAGGTGGATCTGTTCCTAAAGAGTATATTCCAGCTGTTTCTAAAGGTTGTGAAGAAGCAATGGCTAATGGTGTTCTTGCAGGTTACCCTATGGAAGATGTTGATGTTACACTTTATGATGGTTCTTACCATGATGTAGATTCAAATGAGATGGCATTTAAACTTGCTGCTTCTATGGGATTCAAAGAAGCTTGTCGTAAAGCAAAACCTTCTATCTTAGAACCAATGATGAAAGTTGAAGTTGAAGTTCCTGAAGAGAATATGGGTGATGTTATTGGTGACCTTAACAGACGTCGTGGACAAGTTAACTCAATGGGTGACAGAGCTGGTAATAAAATTGTTGATGCTCACGTACCATTATCTGAAATGTTTGGTTATTCAACAGACCTTCGTTCAGCAACTCAAGGTCGTGCTACATATGCGATGGAATTTGATCATTATGCTGAAGTTCCAAAAAATGTATCTGAAGAGATTCAGAAAAAAAGAAACGGTTAATCTTTAACCGTTTTAAAAATATTATTTCTAGTAGCAACGTATAGTCTTGCTGCTAGAAAAATAAACCTAGCTTACTTCTTTCTTTTTATAAACTTCATTACGAAACCAAAAATAGCTCTGAAAAAATATAGTATTAAATAAGCAAAAAATGAATATAGTAAAGGGTGTATATAGTTTTCATGCTCTTGCATTAAACCTAGTCTCATTGTCGGGTTGCTTAGCATATCAGGATGTATTAGAAATATTAATACAGTTAGTATTGCTGTGTAGATTGTAAGTTCTTTTTTTAATATATTGTTCATAGTGTCGATTTTAACATTATTATTCTGATATAATTACAAAAAAATAATATATGGGCTATTTTATGAAAAAAATTATTATTATGTCTCTTTTAGCAACAATTATGATCGGGGGAGAGCTGGACTTTAATAATAGTAAATCATTTGATACAAATACAAGCCTCTCGCTAGACGTAAACGCAACAAAAAATCCAAAAGTATATGCAGCACTTGGCGATATAATATATGGTAATGTGGCAAAAATTAAAAAATTAACAGAGATAGAAGAATTTAAAAGTTTTAGTGAAAAAATTAGTAATTATTGTGATGAAGTTGAAAAAGCCAAAGAGATAGGTTTTGAAATTGAACGCGGCAGTAAAAGCGTAGATGAGCTTGAATATTTAAATACTCTTAGAAAATTATCAAAAGATAATGATTATTATATTAGAAGCGTAAAAAGTGCTTACCATTCATCAATTGAAAGAGAAGATAGTATGCTCTTTTCTGAAATTGTGAACAGCGGCTTAATGGATACAGATAATCATAAAGATGAAATTATTACTTATTATCTTTCACACTCTATGGATATTAACGCATCAGGTGTAATACAAAAATTTTTAGATGATGAAAATACAAAGTCTAAAAGACAATCATATACTTACGAACAAGCTAAGAAGTTACGTGAAGAAGCAAAGATAAAAAGAATTAGAGAAGAGGATAAAAAGAAACAAGCTGAATTAGAACATTCTCTTGCCGAAGAAGTTAAGCAAAAAAAGATTGAAATTAGAGAAAATCAAAAAAAAGAGTTATTTAATTAGTTCCAAGAAAAATCTTCATATTCGCTAGGTCGCCCATTGAGTGTTACATATGGTTTATACTCTGCCTTATAGGATAGTGATGGACACTCTTCTACATAGTACCCCAAATAAATCCATTTTTTATTACTTCGTGATGCAAACTTAATTTGATTGTAAAGAGAAAGTTTACCTAATGAATATGCACTATAATCTGGATCATAATAAAAATATATAGAGGAAATTCCATCTTCTAAGATATCTATTAAATCAACACCAATGAGCTTATCTTCATGAAAGTATAAGACTTCATAACCAAATTCATTATGACCTGTAACAAAAGACTGATAATAGTGTTCTGGTGTTGTTTCGTTATATGTCCAATCTTTTTTATCTTTCATAAAAAGATGATATTTTTCAAAGAGGTCGAGATGTGCTTGAGATAGGGTTGGAGTTTGAATATAACTTTTAATATCTTTTGCTTTTTTTAAGATTCTTCTTTGTGATTTAGAAAATTTGAAATTATTTACATCAATTTTAATACTTTGACATTCATGACAGTCCCCACATATAGGTCTAAAGTACATTTTTCCAAATCTTCTATATCCACGTTCTATTAAGTCTTGACAGTTTTGCGTTGAACAATTTTCAATAACTTTGTAGTGCGTCACTTGCTCTTTATCTTTGAGATATGAACATTTGTCATTTAAGGAAAATTCTTTAAGTAGATTCATATTGTGATTTTGACATAATTTGCATTATAAAAAGCAAATAAAGAGAAGTTAATGGAAATTTTTTTAAAATATAAAATAGTTATTTTAAGAAGTTTAGGCACTTTCATGCTGCTTATTGGCTTTGCGATTCATTTTTGGAGTACACCAAAAGAGGGCATAAGTGCTAATGAGAGGGCTGCTGCCAATATTGCAAGAATGGAAGCAAGAGTTGCAGGATCTAGTTCACAACAAAGTAAGACTTCAGTAAAAAATGATTCTAAATTCTTAGATGAACTTAAAAATACTCAAGCTAAACAGATGAAATATCTAACTATTATTGCTATGATAATAGGGATTGGCTTTCTTGGATATAGCTTTATGCCCAAGAAAAAAAATTGATATTAATAGATTTTAATATCTTCTAAATGAGGATTATTCCTCTTAAGATTTGTTTTGTGCTATAAGCACTCCTTCTATCATCTTATCGATGTCACCATCTAGAATCCCATTAACATTTGAGTACGCTTCATTACTTCTGGTGTCTTTTACTTGTTGATATGGTTGCATAACGTAGGAGCGGATTTGATGTCCCCAGCCAATTTCACTTTTGGCTATACCATCTTCTTTGGCTTTTTGCGCTTCAAGCTCTAGCTCATATAGACGTGACTTTAGCATTTTCATAGCAGTCGCCTTGTTCTTGTGTTGACTTCTATCGTTTTGACACTGAACGACGACGCCGGTTTCTATATGTGTTAGTCGTATTGCCGATTCTGTTTTATTAACATGTTGTCCACCAGCACCACTGGCTCGGTAAGTGTCTACTCTAATATCTTTATCTTCTATAACAATATCTATATCGTCATCAATTTCTGGAGAGACCATAACGGAGCTAAAAGATGTATGGCGTTTTGCGTTTGAGTCAAATGGAGAGATACGAACGAGTCTATGTATTCCATTTTCTACTTTGAGGTAACCATAAGCATTTTCACCTTTTATCATAATGGAAACATCTTTGATTCCAGCTTCTTCACCATTTTGATAATCTAATACATCAACTTTGAAGCCACGTCTCTCAGCCCAGCGTTTATACATTCTTAAAAGCATCTCCGCCCAGTCTTGACTCTCAGTTCCTCCCGCTCCTGGATGAATAGAGAGTATCGCATTGTTAGCATCACTATCGCCACTTAAAAGAACTTCTATCTCCATATTTCGAATAGAGTTTTCTAAATTTTGTGCGTCATCATAAAGAGCCTCAATAGACTCTTCGTCGTTTTCTTCTTTTGCCATCTCATATAACTCTTTTGTATCGATTACAGTATTATTAGCTATATTAAATTTATTGAGTTTTCTTTGGAGTTGCGTTTTTTCTTTTTGAATTTTTGCAGCATTTAATGCATCATTCCAAAAGTCTTGCTCATTCTCCATAGATTCTATTTCATGAAGTCTGTTTTGTATTTTTTCAGGTTCTACAACACCTGTGATATTTTTCATCTTCAAGGTGACATTTTTTAATAGTTCTGTATATTCGTAATTATCCATAAAGTAGTCCATATATTGTATAATACGATTATATTAAATAGAGGCTTAAAATGAAGATTATCTCAGATCCATTAGAGTTAAAAGAATACCTAAAAGATAAAAACCAGACTATTGGTTTTACTCCGACTATGGGAGCTTTACACGAAGGACATATCTCTCTTATTAAAAAAGCTAGACAAGAGAATGAAATAGTAGTTGTTTCTATCTTTTTAAATCCGACACAGTTTTTAAAAGGTGAAGATTTAGACAAATATCCTTCACGAGATGCAGCGGATAAAAAAATATGTGAGATAAGCGGTGTAGATATACTATTTTTACCTACTGCTACAGATATGTATGGAGAGGATGAAGTCTCTATATTGGCACCTAAGGTTAGAGGTTATGTTTTAGAAGGTTTCTCAAGACCTGGCCACTTTAATGGTGTACTAACAGTGGTGGCTAAACTTTTAAATATAGTCTCTCCAACGAGAGCTTATTTTGGAAAAAAAGATGCACAGCAATTACATCTTATAAGTCTCATGGTAAAACAGTTGTTTATGAGTGTGGAGATTGTTCCTGTAAATACCGTTAGAGAAGTAGATGGATTAGCTTTAAGCAGTAGAAATGCTTATCTAACTAAAGAGGATAGAAAAGAGGCCTTAAAAATATCTGCATCTTTACGTATAGCTGCTAAAATGCTCAGTACTAACATGCTTGTGTGCAGTGAGATAATTGAGCGAATGAAGGAGACTTTATATCCTCTAGAAATAAGTTATGTAGAAATTTTGAATCGTGATTTTGAAAAGATAGAATATCTCGAAGCAGGCAATAGTGTTGTATTGGTTGAAGCAATTGCTGGAGAAACAAGATTACTAGACAATATTTGGTTATAAAGATGGCTTTAAGTAGCCATCTTCAATCAAAATATCAACAGCTTTTTTAAATACAGGTACCGCAGTTTGTGAAGCAAACTGACTCGTTTTTGGTTGAACAACAACTACACCTATTGTATATTTACTTTTTTTATCATTTGCTAAGCCAACAAATGCCGTATTGTATTTATTGACATATCTCCCTTTCTCAACTATGTGAGCAGTTCCTGTTTTACCGCCAATCTCCAAACCTTCAGTTATTGCTTTAACTCCAGTACCTTTTAGAACGGTTTTTATAAGAATTTTTTTCATTCTCATTGCTGTTGAACTTTTGATAGCTTCAACTTGTTCTCTTTGTTCAACGAATTTTTCTTGTGCATATTCATCTATAAAACTTTTGATTATTTTGGGATAAACCATTTTCCCATTGTTATTAAATGCACTATAGGCTCGCATTAGTTGCATAAGGTTTGCTTTCATTCCATAGCCATACGAACAGGTTGCTTTATATATCTCATTTTCTAATCTTTTTGATGATGGAAGAGAACCCGCTTTTTCATAAATTAAATCAGGTGTGGATTTCTGAGAAAATCCAAACTTTTTAAGTCCCTCGTGAAACTCATAACCAGATAGTTTTTGTGCGAGTTGGGCAATACCAATATTAGAAGAGTGAACTATCACATTTTCCGCAGATAACCAATCAAACCTATGCTCATCTGTAATTAGTTTTCTTCCAATTTTAAACCTTCCGTTATGCCCATTTACTAAATCATAAGGATTTACAAGTCCTTTTTCTAGAAGAAGAGAAAATGTAATTGGTTTAATTACACTTCCAGGTTCAAAACTATATTCAATCATTCCACTGTTTAAAGAGGGGTAATCACTGCGTTTTATATCCTTTGGCATATATCTGTTAGAGCTTGCCATAGCCAAAACTTCACCATTTGTAGAGTTCATAATAGATATTATTATTTGCTTGGCTTGTATTTCAATCTTCATTTCATCAAGCATTCTTTCTATTTTTATCTGCAGTGCTACTGGTATGGTGAGTTTAATGTCTAATCCGGCTATCTTCGCCTTTGTAAAACTATTTTTATTGAGTAATATATAGCTGTTTACATCTCTATTACCACGGCTTGAACCATCCTGTCTAGCGCACAAGTCTCCATCGAATTTTTTCTCTAAACCCTTCACACCGTTAATATGTGTATACCCATCCTCTTCAAGTTTATGCGGATATCCTATGATAGGAGTTAAAAGATCACCATAAGGGTATTCTCTACTCTCTCCACTTTCAATGATGCTTAACCCATGAACAGATCTATAACCTGTCGCTGGGTTAACTAGTTCCATAAATACTTTAAACCTTCTAAGTTCGTGTGCAAGTTTTTTTAAGTACTGTGCTTGAATCTGCGGAATATGGTAGCTAAGAACTACCACTCCTTTTCTTTTTTTCAATCTTTTTCTTATTTTTTTCGGACTCATACCAGAGTAGATGCTAAAAAGCTGAACAAAAAGATCCTCTTTTTCTGGATCTATGTATTTTGTATTGACAACTGCTTTATAGAGTTTTTTAGTGGTTGCTATGTGAAAGCCATCAGCACTGATGATACTTCCCCGACCGGCTTTTGAACTCTCTTGTGCGTAGAGAGAGGGAATTTGACGATATTTCACAGCACTCATAAGCATAACGCCTAGAAATACACTAAAAGCAAGACCTATAAGAAGGTAGAGAAGTAGTATTTTTTTGCTTTTGTTTCTATTTGCCATTGTTGATTATTGCCTGTCATTGAAGCTAGATTCCAAGTCAAGCTTGGAATGAAAGAATTTTAGAGTTTCAGTCATCCTAAATTTGATTTAGGATCCAGTTTGTTATAAATTATAGTTGTGTTCTTCCTAGTTCTTTGTATGCGTTTAGAGCTTTATTTCTTATTTCTAACATAAGTTTCATACTTGTTTCAGCTTTACCTATAGCAAGTGCCGCTTGATGCAAATCTTTTACTTGTCCTGTTGCTAAGTCTGCGAGAGTATTTTCACCATTTACTTGAAGTTCATTCACTTCTCCAAGAGCAGATTTTAATTTCTCAGCAAAAACCTCACTGCCAGCACCCTCAATTTTACTTTTTTGTTTTAGTAAGTCGGCAGTTGATGTGCCGGATATGCTGTCAATTTTTCCAAATTCACTCATAATAATTACTTCCCTTCCCAAAATAAGTTATCGTTACAAAATGTAAACATTTTTACTCTTCTCTTTTTACTGTAACAGTGTTAAAGCACTGTTAGCCATATTTTTTGCACTCTCAAACGCAGCTACATTTGCTTGGTAAGAGCGCGTTGCTTCTACTAAATCGGCCATTTCTATAACGGGATTAATATTTGGGTAAGCAACATACCCATTTGCATCTGCATCGGGATGATTAGGTTCGAACTTTAACTTCGGTTCTCTATCATCACGAGAGATTTTATCAATAACTACACTCATTATAGCAGGATTTACTTTTTTCCCAAAATCACCTTCACCTAAAGGATCTTCATATTTAGCACTCTCAGTCATACCGTTGAGTGCTTTGTTGAATTCCTGGTTAAAATCAATAGCTTTAAAAACAACCTCTTTACGTCTGTAAGGTCCACCTTCTTCAGTTCTAGTCGTTTGTGCGTTGGCAATGTTTGATGAGATAGTATTAACACGAACACGCTGTGCACTTAAACCATAACCACTAATATCAAAACTGTTGAGAAAATTACTCATTTTAATTTACCTTTTGTGAAGCATCTATAACACTTGTGAAAATTCCAGCACTTTTCTTTCTGGATGCTATAAGAGCGTTAAACATAATAGAGTTTTTACTCATTTCGGTCGTTTCAACGTCTATATCAACACTGTTTCCATCATTTCTAGCCATATGTCCATCACGATAGTAGAGTTTTGCTTTAGAGCTACTCTGCTCATTTTGAAGTGCAATATGCTTCTCATCTGTTTGTGCTAAATCGAGTTTAGATGAGCCGTCATTAAAAATTTTTGCTTTTTGGGCTATAAGCGCATCTTGAAAGCTTACATCCCTTGGTTTGTAAAAAGGAGTATCAGCATTGGCAATATTAGATGCAATCATATCCTGTCGAGCTGCTCTATAGTCTAAAGCTTGGTCAATGATGGCATGTGCACGTGATGTTGCAATACTCATTTTTACTCCTTTTGAATAATTAAATTATAAAAAGCAATTTTTATTCCAATTTTACTATATTCGTATTCCAGACTTGAAATACAATCTATTTTCATAAAAATACACAATTTAAGCATTCTTTAAAGTGAGTAAGCGTACACTGCTTCTAAGGTTACTAGTGTAGCTCAAATTTTTTACTAATTAAGGAGTTCTTTATGAAAAGAGCTGGTTTTACAATGATCGAATTGATCTTCGTTATCGTTATCTTAGGTATTTTAGCAGCAGTTGCTATTCCAAAACTTGCGGCTACTCGTGATGATGCTAAGATTGCTAAAGGTGCGAGTGCTATCGCTACAGCCGTGGCTGATATGGGGGCATATTATACATCTCAAGGTGATTTTTCAACTGTTGGTAGTATGACAAATGTTAAATTTGTAACATCACAAGATGGTTCTACTGATGCTGATAATACTGATATGAATGGTAGTGCAACTATTTACTATAATGATTCAGTTGGTACATCTTGTCTTTCACTTACAACAAGTGCCACAGATGGAAACTTAACAGTTACATCGGAAAGTAACGCTTCAACGGAATGTAGAGGAATTAATACTGCTACAAGAGATCTTGCTAAACTTCACCAATTTGGTGGTAGTGGGGTTAAGTGGTAATCACTTAATACGCTTTTTCTTATTCTCAAGCTCCCGCTTGGGAATACATCTATGAATCTATTTCTTCTTTCTGAACTTTAAACTGAAATAATCTAAAAAATGTTAACATATAGAATTCAATAAATATGTTATTTATTAAAAGGAATTTTTATGCAAAAATCAAAAAATGCTTTTACTATGATTGAGCTTGTATTTGTTATTGTTGTTCTTGGAATTTTGGCTGCTGTAGCACTGCCAAAATTTGCGGCAACAAGAACAGATGCTCAGATATCTAAAGCCCGTGCCGATATATCTTCTATTCGTTCTGCGATAGTTACGGAGAGGCAATCGCGATTAATTAAAGGGGATTCTGCTTGGATATCTCAGCTTCATGGTTTAAATGCTGGTTATTATTTTGATGGTGTTGATGTGAATCATACTCTTTTAACTTATGGTATTAAAGCAGAAGACAAAGATGGTGGCTGGCATGGACAGGGAACATCAGGGACTTCTTTTACATATAAGTATAAACTCGGGGGTGCAGATAATACTTTTGCTTATAATCCAACTGCCGCTAGTGTTACAATTACTGGAAAAACTGTACCACCGGGTGGTTTTGTATGTACTTCTGGAACTAACTGTTCACAGTTAACTGATTAATTCATTTTTTACTAATTGATATAAATGTATTACTATAATATATCAATTATAGGCTCACCTCTT
>JGI997J19993_1000516_pt1 | contig 10554 bp, 9 predicted proteins | sample Etolagbewater25m_FD_19993 | JGI IMG/M metagenome (IMG submission 19993)
CCAAGCCATTTTGTAGCAAAAGATGCTGCTGTATGACCTGCAACACCCGCACCAAGAATAACTAATCTTGCCATATAATCTTCCCCTAAATTAATTTCTAAAAAAACTTTATCACTATTTTATCAAAAAAATATCACAAAGAATTATTAAATTATAAATAATTGTTATAGATGGGGATTATATATAAGAAAAAGCCCTGTATAAAGGGCTTTAAAGGGTATATTTTTTCAATATTTAGTTAATTTTTAAGACTTTGCTAATGATCTCATAAACATTTTTTGAAAGGGAGTGTGTAGAAAGTACACGGTTTAATTCTTTTTTCATCATCATTTTATTTGTATCATTCATTTTATCATAGATTTTAAATGCACCTGCAAGACCTGAAGCCATCTGTGCATTAATTTTATCTATCTCTATTATTTTATCTGCAACAAATTTATATCCAAGTCCATCTTTTGCATGGAAGTATTTATAGTTTCTAGCAAATACTCCAATTAAAGAGCGAACAAGATTTGGCACTTTCTCATCATATGCTGCATCATTTTGAAGCGCTATTACCCTATCTAAGGTGCCCTCTCGATGAGAAGCAGAAATAATAGAAAAGTATTTATTCATCACCAATGTGTCATTTTTATATTTTGAATAAAAATCACTTAATGCTATTTCTGATAATAAATCTGATGTATTTTCAAGTATATCCAAGGCTAAAATTCTATCTGTCATAGTTACAGATTCACCATATTGTTTAGATACTAAATCAATAATATTTTCATTTTTCAAACTACTAAGTAATCTTAAAGAACGATTTTTTAAAGCTCTTTCCCCCATACTTATAGAATCTATATCTTTGTTTAAAGGTTTATGATTTGTGATATAAAGTTCTAAAAGTTTCTTTTCATACTTCGTTGCTAAATATTTACTCAGCTTCTCTTTTGCATCATAAATAGGTTCAAAATCAACTGGATTTTGTCTCTGCATAAGAGCTGAAACCGATGGAAGTTCAAGAAGAAGTGCCTTATAGGATAAGTCAACATCTAAATCAAGTAAATGTCCAAACGCAGTGACAAACTCTTCATTAATATCCTCACCTTTCATAAGAGCTTCTAAAGTTTGTACTGCAAACTCTTGAGCAGATTCATATCTTACAAAACTGTTTGTATCATACTTCATTAAAAATGCAAATTCATTATGCTCTTGTTCTATTATTATAGGTGCCGAAAAATCACGGTTAATAGATAAAATAGGTTTTGTTTTTATATTTTCAAATGTATATTCTTCTTCCTCTTTAGAAACTATCAGTGTTTTTTCAACTATATCACTGCCTTTTTCATCTATAAGAGCAATTTTTAAAGGAAAGAAATATGGTTTTTGTTCTTTTCCATTAACTGCCAAAGGTACTTCTTGAGTTAAACGCACTCTTAGAGTATTATTTTCATAAGACTCTTTCACATGGAGTTTTGGTGTTCCAGATTGATGATACCAAAGTTCAAACGCAGATAAATCGACCCCGCTCGCCTTACTCATAGCCCATAAGAAATCATTTGTAGTTACTGCTTGACCATCAAAACTTTCAAAATATAAATCTGTAGCTTTTCTATACTTCTCTTCACCTAAAAGAGTGTAAATCATACGAATAACCTCAGCACCTTTTTCATATACTGTTGATGTGTAAAAGTTATTCATAGATATGTATGATTCAGGCTGAATCGGATGAGCCGTAGGAGAAGCATCTTCTACAAACTGTCTTTCACGTAAACCTTTTACATCTTCAATTCTTTGCACTTCAAGTGAATTTAAATCGGCAGAAAAACTTTGATCACGAAAAACTGTAAGACCTTCTTTAAGTGTTAGCTGAAACCAATCACGGCATGTTATACGGTTTCCGGTCCAATTATGAAAGTACTCATGGGCAATTACAGACTGAATTCCCATAAAGTTAGCATCAGTTGCTGTATCCTCATTTGCTAAAACATAAGTAGAGTTAAAAATATTAAGACCCTTGTTTTCCATTGCACCCATGTTAAAACTATCTACTGCCACTATATTATAAATCTCTAAATCATATTCACGCCCATATTTTTCTTCATCCCAAGTCATAGCTTCTTTAAGCGATTTCATTGCATGTGAACATTTTGACTCATTTCCTAAATCACAATAAATATTTAACTCTATATGTTCCCCACTTGCAGTCGTGAACTCATCATTCACACAACCTAAATCACCTGCCACTAAAGCAAAAAGATAAGAAGGCTTTGGATGAGGATCAAACCAAGTAACTCCGTGGCGTTCATTAAAACTATCATGACACTGTGTTTTATTTCCATTACTCAGTAAAATTGGATATCTTTCTCTTTGGGCGATTACTGTCGTTTTAAAAACAGACATAACATCAGGACGGTCAAGATATGGCGTTATACGACGAAAACCTTCTGGCTCATTTTGTGTACAAAAAATTGAACCTGATTTGTAAAGCCCTTCTAGTTCGGTATTTTTTTGAGGATATATTTTATTTATGATTTTTAATCTAAACGCAGTTGGTACATTTGTAATAGTTAATTTTTCATCTTCATATCTATAACGCGTCTCATCTAACTTCAAATCATTTAACCACAACTCTTGGAGTTCTAAATCTATACTATCAAGTAGTATGTCGTTTGCATTGTCCTCTTTAGTGATATTCATTACATTCGTAACGATAGTCTCATCTTCGTATAAATCAAAGACTAATTCAACATCTTTTATACTAAACTCTGGTTTTTTATAATCTTTTAAATATATCGCTTGCATTTCGCTCATAAATCACTTCTTTTATTTAATTGTCAAAATTATAATCAAATTTCCACTCAAAGGAGTTAAATATTGATTTGAATGTTTTATCTAAAGAGGCTTTAATAATTAAACTCTTATTTGTATATGGATGTTTCACTTCTAAAGAGATTGCATGCAGAAGCAGTCTATTGCAATCAAACTCCTTACGTATCATCTTATTGTGTTCCCCTCTTCCATATTTTGTATCTCCAAGCATATGATGAGAAATATGTTTCATATGGCGACGTAGTTGATGTTTTCTTCCCGTTTGAGGCTTTAACTCAACTAAGGAGTATCGCGTTTTATCATACTTGCCAACTTTGATATCTAGCTCTACAGTATGCAACCTCTTAAACGCAGTGATTGCATCCTGCGCTTCTTTTTCTTTCTTAGCTTTTTTATCAGCAATCTTATCAAGTTTTTCACTAAGAGCATGCTCAATTTCTCCACTTTGAGAAGTGTATCCACGAACTACTGCTATATAAGTTTTTTGGATTGTATGCGCTTTAAACTGTTCTGACATAAGCTTTGCAGTTTCAGAATCAAGTGCAAAAAGCAAAACGCCAGAAGTTGGCTTATCAAGACGATGAATAGGGTATACCCACTGCCCTATCTGATCACGAAGCATCTTCATTGCAAAGTAAATTTCATGTCTATCTATCATAGACTTATGAACTAAAAGCCCACTTGGTTTATTTATGGCAACAAGATATTCATCTTGATATAAAATTTCTAATTCATAATCTTTAAACATTTTGAAAGTATAATACAATTATGAATATATTTAATGAAATTCCGAAAAATTTAAGAGATGAACTTTTTGAAGATATTATCAATACAAAAAATGTAAAAATAGAAAGAATAGTCTCTTACGGCCATACTTCCCCAAAATCAGGATGGTATGAATCAGAACTTAATGAGTGGCTTATTCTATTAAAAGGTGAAGCTATATTATCTTTTGAAGAAAAGGAAGATGTGAAGCTAAACGCAGGTGATTATATCAATATAGCTGCGTTTAAGAAACATAAAGTCTCATGGACTCTACCAAACGCAGAGACTATCTGGCTAGCAGTACACTACTAAAGCCATTTAGTCACGCTTCGTTGTTTTACGCTTTTTTTTGATAGCTTTTAACTGCTTTTTACCCCTAGGTACACCACTCGTATTTTTGTTGTATTGACGCTCTTTTTTATCTGAAGATCGTTTATGTTCAGCTTTTAATTTCACTTCATCAACATCTTTTCTTCTAATAGTCGGATCAGGCTCAAAACCTTCAACTACCTCTTGAGGAATTTTCTGACCTATCAAACGTTCAACATCTTTAATATCATATTTTTCATAAATATCTATGAGACTTATTGCCTCACCTTGACGACCTGCACGACCAGTTCTTCCAACGCGATGTACATAATCTTCAGGAATAGATGGAAGCTCGTAGTTTATCACATAGGGAAGGTGCTCTATATCAAGACCTCTTGATGCAATATCTGTAGCGATTAAAACTCTAAAAAGACCCTCTTTAAACTGAGTCAGTGTCTTGAGTCTATTTGCTTTTGTTTTATCTCCATGAATGATTCCACATTTGAGTCCATCTTTTTTCAACTCGATTATTAACTCATCTGCACTTGCTTTTGTTTTTGTAAAAACTAAAACTTGAGGAAAGTTTCTTGAACCGATTAAATAAGCTAAAAGTTCTGCTTTTCTCTCTGTATCAACTATATATGCTACTTGATTAATAGTATCTACAGTTGTATTTTTCTTCGCTGTTTCAATAAACGCAGGCTTCGTTAAAATCAGCTTTGAGAGTTTACGTACTTTTTCACTAAAGGTAGCCGAAAAAAGAAGTGTTTGATGACGCTTGGGAAGTAAGGGGTGGATTTTTCTTATATCTTTTGTAAAACCCATATCAAGCATTCTGTCAGCTTCATCGAGAACCATTATTTCTACAGAATTAAGAGATAAACCACTCTCTATATGCTCTAACAAGCGTCCAGGAGTAGCTATTAAAATATCTACACCTTCTTTTAGTTTTTTCTTTTGTGTTTCTAAGTCTTTACCACCTACAAGTATCATTGTATTGATTTTCATATGCTTTGAGTAAGAGAGTATGTCTTCATATATCTGAATAGAGAGCTCTCTTGTAGGAGAAAGAATCACAACTCTTACATCCTTATGCTCTAGAGGACGTCTGAGTTTTTGTAATATTGGAAGTGCAAACGCAGCTGTTTTACCAGTTCCTGTTTGAGCAGTAGCAAATATATCGCTTTTTGCCAGAACTAAAGGAATAGCTCTTTTTTGAATTGTAGTTGGATTCTCATAACCTAACTCTTTTATAGCACCAAGCAGAGGTTTAATCAACCCAAGTTTTTCAAATGACATTATATACCTTCAGTAAAATAGATATGAAATTTTAGCATATTATAGGGGCTACTTAGGTTAAAAATTCATCCCTTTAAGTTTTTTGTAGTTATAATCTTCAAATATTAAAACAATAAGTATAAAAGATGATAAGAAAGACCCTTAAAAAAACGAGTAAAAGTGAAAAGTTCAAAGCTTTTTTAAAAAAATACAAAATTCCTGAGCACTATTTATCGACAAATAGAAGAATGGTATCAAAAGCAGTTTTCTTAGGGCTTTTTATAGCTTTTATCCCTATGCCGATGCAAATGTTAGCAGTTTTAGCTTTTATGCCTATTTTGAGATTTAACGTTCCAATAGCACTTGCCATGTGTTGGCTAAGCAACCCTTTTACAATGCCACCAATGTACTACCTAGAGTATTTAACTGGTTCTTTTTTTCTTGGTAGTGAGACAACACCTGTTGTAATGTCAATTGAGTGGTTTAGTGAAAATTTTGATAATATATTTATACCACTTTATGTTGGTACACTGTTTTATTCAGTAGTTGTCTCTTCTTTAGCTTATTGGGCAGTCAATCACTTTTGGCATGATTCAGTCCATAGAGATAGAAAACTTCCTCGTAACGAAAGAAAATAACTGCGTTTAAGCCTTTTTTTTACTCTTTATTGAATAAATTATAAAACCTATACCAATCAACAAAAAAGGTATACTAAGCGCTTGCCCTGTATTCAACACTAAGTCAGTAGAATAAGATGCTTGTTTCTCTTTCACAAACTCTATGAGAAATCTTGCACTAAAAAGCAGTGTTAAAAAAATTCCAAAGAGTAAACCCGGTTTCAAATTTTTTGTGTTTTTATATATCAAAAATAAAACTAGAAAAATAACTAAATTAGACACTGCTTCATATAACTGTGCAGGATGTCTTGGAATAGTATCTACACGTGAAAATATTATAGCCCAGGCGACATCTGTTTTCATGCCTAGTATCTCAGAATTCATCAGGTTACCCATTCTTACAAAAAAGCCAAAAAGAGCTGTTGGCATTACCATTCTGTCAAGTAGCCACAAAAAATTTAAATTATATTTTTTCACATAAAAGTAAAGGGCAATAATAACACCAAGTCCACCACCATGAGAAGCCAAACCACCTTCCCAAACTGCCAAAATTTTCATAGGATTTGCAAGGTAAAACGCAGGATCATAAAAAAAACAGTGCCCTAATCTAGCACCAACAACAATACCTATTACTGCGTATATAAATCCAGAATCAACCAATTCAACTGCTTTACCTTCTCTAGCATATATCCACTTCATAAGTTGCAGACCTACAAGGATTGCTGTTGCAAAAAGAAGACCATACCAAAAAACTCTTAGGCTTCCAAAAGAAAAGAGTATGGGGTCAACACTCCAAACAAAATGTTCCAAAATTATTTTCTTAAAGCCTCAGCTATTAATTCAATAGGATTTTTAAATATAGTTTTTGATTCTACACCCATAGAATTGTTTATCTGCATACGACAAGCTGAGCACTCTGCACTCACAATTTCAGCACCTGTATCTTTAATCATTGCTGCTTTTGGAATACCTGCAGCTTTTGCAAAATGGTACTTCTCAGTTTGCATAGTTACACCCCCAAAACCACAACAAGCATTAGGATCACTCATCTCAACTATATTATAATTTTGACGAATCAGGTTTCTAGGTTCTTCATGAATACCTTGCATCTTTCTAGCATGACAAGGATCATGATAAGTTACTATTTTAGTATCTTTTTTCTTTGAAGCTAAAAGAGCCTCTAACTCTGTATGATTTTGTAACCATTCAGTTGCCATATAAACCTTATTCATAATAACTCTAGCTCTAGCTTTCCAATCTGGCTGATCATGAAAATAGTGTTCGTAATCAATTTTTAACATAGCAGAACAAGTTGCTTCTGGAACTATTATGGCCTCAACATCTTTAGAAAAACTTTCAAAATACTCTATATTAAACTTTGCGTTTGCATCCACAGTATCAAAATCACCTGTAAAATATGCAGGTGCAGAACAGCATTTTTGACTTTTTGCTAAAAATGCATCAATCTCTAAAGCTTCTAAAATTTCTAAAAGTCCATCACCCACATCTTTGTAGTTATAGTTTGCCAAACAACCTATAAAAATTGCTACTTTTCTTTTTCCACCATTATCTATATTCTCAGGATGAGAATTTAAAAATGATTTTTTTGACAAGCTTGGAAACAGTCTATCTGTTTTAAGCATTGGAAGATTAAAGCGTGAATGCATAGAGTCTATGTCTGCTTTTATTTTAAATCCACAAGTCTGGAATGTCCAGCCTAATTTAAAGGCAATGTCATTTAACCAACGGTGACGAAGAAGCAGAAAAAATGCTTTTTTGTACCATGCAATACCAAATTTTTGAGCTATATCTGAACGCACTTGTTCGATTATCATATCTGTTGGCAATGATTTTGGACAAACTTCAACACAAGCAGTACACAAAAAACAAGACTCAAATATATCTTTTGCTGTCTTATCTAAGTCTAGGTTACCACGTTTATAAGCGCCTAAAAGATCAATAAATCCACGAGGTGAAGTAACCTCATCTGCGTTCACATTGTGGATCGTACAGACTGGAATACACTTTCCACATTTAACACAATCATCTTGAATTTTATCAAAACTAAAAATATCTTCTGGTTTTTTACTCATATCTACACCGTTTTTGAGAATGTCTTTTTATTATCTGCATGTTTCTGCATATAAGCATCAAAAGCCATTGCAATGTTTCTAATCAAAAGAGTACCTGTTTCGCTACACTCTATATGCTCTTCATCCATAGTTAAAAGCTCTTCTTCTGCAAAAGGTTTGAGCGTTTTTATTGCATCTGCAAAATACTCTTTAAACTCGATGTTGTATAGTTTTTCAAATCTTTTTATATCCAATTTGAAGTTACTCATAAGTTCCATGATAACATATTGGCGTATTTGGTCATCTTCATTTAAAACTACGCCACGTTCAAACGGAAGTTTTTCATCTTCTATGGCAGCTTCATAAAGCTTCATATCTTTAAAGTTTTGGTTGTAGCTGTCAACACCTTCACCTATTGAAGTAAGACCTACTCCAATTAAGTCAGCTCCGCCTTTTGTTGTGTATCCTTGGAAGTTTCTATGAAGTTCACCTTTTTTTATAGCCTTAAATAGTTCATCCTCAGGTTTTGCAAAATGATCCATACCAATCATTTTATAACCGTTTGAAGTTAGAAATTTGATAGTGTACTGCATAATTTCAAGTTTTTCATCCGGACGAGGAAGTGTAGTTTCATCTATTTTTCTCATAGTCTTTTTCATCCAAGGCACATGAGCATAATTAAATATAGCAAATCTATCAGGAGAGAGAGTAAGAGCAAGAGCAAGAGTCTCTTTAAAAGTTTCTAATGTTTGATAAGGAAGGCCATAAATAAGGTCAACATTTACTGATACCATATTGTACTTTCTAGCTAAATCCATAGCATTTTTTGTAATGTTGTAAGGTTGCACACGATGCACTGCAACTTGTACTTTTTCGTTAAAATCTTGAATACCAAAACTTACACGATTAAATCCAGCTTCACTCATAACTCTCATCTGATCTTCATCAATATGACGCGGATCAATCTCACAAGAGACCTCAGCACCATCTATGAAGTTTGGAAAGTAAGATTTAATTTCATCTATTATGATTTTTAACTGTTCTGCACTAAAAAAAGTCGGTGTTCCCCCGCCAAAGTGCATCTGAATAACTTCACGTTTACAATCCAAATGTTTTGACAAAATCTTAAGTTCACGTTTTAAATACTCAATATAACGTAGCATTTTGTCTTCTTTTGAAGTAAACACAACATTACATCCACAAAAGTAACATGCATTTTTACAAAAAGGAAGGTGAAAATAAAGGCTCAGAGGTCTTGAAGGGTCTTGACTTTCTAGTTTTTTAATATACTCATCATACTCATAAGAATCACTAAATTCCAATGCTGTCGGGTAACTTGTATAACGAGGTCCAGGTTTTGAGTACTTTAAAAATTTTGAGAAATCTAACATCTTTTTCTTTCCGCCTTAAAATAATTACTGCGATTATCTCTAAAAAGTACTAAAGAACTTATAAATTTATATTTTTAAATTTAAAACTTCCAGTATCCGAGCTCTTTTCTTAGCTTAAAATTTCTTATTAAATTCAATGGTTTTCTCTTTTTAGGCATATTTTTTCCATCCAACATTTTTTCAACAGCATCAAGTACTCTTGCGCTAGATTTTCCATCTATATATGGATGAAACTGCATTACACTTTTCTGAATATTTTCTCTGTTTATATCTAAATTGTTCAGAACTGACACTATTGTCTCTTCAAGTTTAGCTATATCTTCAACGTTGATAAAGTGAGCTTCATCTTTTTGAGTTTGAAATGTTACAACCGGCTTCAACTGTGTCAAAAATTCATAGGTAATGGAAGATGTATCACATAACATCAGATCAGACTTTTTAAAGTTTTCAATAAGTTCTGTTGACTCTACAAAGTTTACATTTGGTAAGTTTATTGACTTATACATCTCTACGATTTCTACGTCCATTTTTGGATGTAAGGTTATATACCAGTTAAAATCATACTTTTTCATCATCTCCAAAACAAGTGGATATAAAACTTTAGCTTTAGAAAATCTTGGACTAAAGGTAGAAGCGAAAAATATCGACTTCTGTTTTGAACTGTCTTTTTCTTTTTCAACAGGAAAAAGAGGGTCAAGTTTACACCAACCAGTCTCTTCCACACTAAATGAGCCATACTGTTGTGCTAATTCTTTAAACTTACTTGTAGAACTTGGACCTTGTGTACAATACAAGTCAAACATCTCTCTAATTATATAATGATAAAGTTGCCCATTTTTCTTTGCTTTAGTACTCGGTAAACCATGAAAAACCTCGACTTTTAGACCAGAAATGAACGATGGCACTACATTACCAGGAACAAAAACAGCATCTGGCTTATAGTCCACAACTGCCTGAATCTCATACAATCGTTCTTCATCTTTTTGTAAAAAATCAAAAGTGATTTCATCTCCATACAAAAACCATTTCACTTCATCACCGCGTTTTAGTATCTCTTTTTGAAGTGGTCGAAGCACTGGGAAGCTATAGTCCTGAGATATAAAAAACAGATATCTTTTTTTTTCGGTTTTAGTCATCTTTATCACTAATATTTAATCTAATTAATTTTTCATTATCAAAAATTTTATATACATTTTTCAATGCATCATTAATATCATTTTTTAAAGGAATAGGTATAAAACTAATTTCACACTCTTTATAAATAATATTTAATGTTATCAATGCTGTGGAATAGTAAGCAAGCACCTT
>JGI997J19993_1000519_pt1 | contig 10476 bp, 9 predicted proteins | sample Etolagbewater25m_FD_19993 | JGI IMG/M metagenome (IMG submission 19993)
ATATTTCTTTTATTTTTAATTTTAAACAACTATTTGCTATTATGCGTTTATGAATAAAAAATTAATAGCTGAATTTCAAACGCAAAGTTTTACACAGATAATATTTCCACACTCAAAAACTGACTGGGTGGAGTATCTTCATGAAGCAGAAGAGACCTTCATAAACATTATAAACGCCATTATAAAATACCAAAAATGCTTAGTCGTTTGTTATGATATAAACGCAGTAAAAAAGCACTTTACAGAAGATAAAAACCTCTTTTTTGTAAAGTATGAAACAGATGACACTTGGGCAAGAGACTGCTCTGTTTTGTGTGTAGAAACTGATAACAAAACAACTCTTCTCAACTTCACTTTTAATGCTTGGGGTTCTAAATTTGAAGCTTCCAAAGATGATGCGATGAACAAAGAGTTGCAAAAATACTACTCAAGTGATATGCTAGATGTAGATTTTTTACTTGAAGGTGGAGGAGTTGAGAGCAACGGCGTTGATACAATCTTAACTACTTCTAACTGTATGCACAACAAAAATAGAAACGCAGAACTAAACGCAGAGCAAATCACACAAAAACTAAACAAACTTTTTGGTGCAACAAAAATTCTTTACCTCAACCATGGATATTTAGCAGGAGATGATACAGATTCACACATAGATACTCTTGCAAGATTTATAAACGAAAACACCATCATGTATGTTAAGTGTGAAGATGAAAGAGATGAGCATTTCATAGAGTTGCGTTTAATGGAAAAAGAGCTTGAGACGATGGCTAAAGAGCATAACTACAAACTGATTTCTCTACCAATGACAGATGCTGTGTATTATGAAAAGGAACGTTTACCTGCAACCTATGCAAACTTTTTGTTTGTCAATGGTGCTGTTATAGTTCCGACTTATGGAGTAAAGCAAGATAAACTTGCCCTAGATATCTTCAAAAGAACCTTTAAAGAGAGAGAAGTTGTAGGTGTTGACTGCTCTGTTCTTATCAGACAGCACGGCTCACTTCACTGTGTTACCATGAATTTCGCTAGTAGTGTTGGCCTCTTGGTCTAACATAGCGAAACCATTTATTAAAAGGTATGTTGCCATACCAAAACCTATTGCTATTAATATCATTCTTTTTACTTTTTCAATTTTACTCATAATCAAATTTTAGCAGATTTTCTTACAGATTTAACAAAAAATTAATACTATTATAATAATATTACATTAAATCAAATATCAAGGATAGTTATATGAAAAGAATAATTCCTCTCTCATTAATAGCTGTTGCATCTTTATACGCAGCAGAAGTTCAGCTAGAAACAATCGGTGTTGAGTCAACAGTAATCACTGAAGTTGCTGAAAATGCTCAAGTATCAGCAGATTTAGCACAGACTTTAAGTACAAAAATACCGAGTATTGATATGTCCCGCCGTAGTGGTATTGCAAATGATATCCTCATCCGTGGACAAAAAAGAGATAATATTTCTATAGAAGTTGATGGAACAAAAGTTTGTGGTGCGTGTCCAAACAGAATGGATCCACCAACATCTCACATATTAGCATCACAAATCGCTGAAATAGAAGTCATCGAGGGTCCTTATGATGTAGAAACTTTTGGTACTTTAAGTGGTGGTATTAAAGTTACAACAAAAGAACCTACACAAAAAGTTCAAGGTGAACTAAATTTTGGTCTTGGTTCTTGGGGTTATACAAAAATGGGTGCTACTGTAAGTGGTGGTAACGATGTAGTGCGTGTTTTAATTAGTGCTTCAGGTGAATCAAGTGATCAATACAAAGATGGCGATGGCAATACTATGGCTGAGCAACAAATAGTGAGTAATGTTCCAACTGCAAATCAATACAAAACAGAATATAAAGATGCACAAGCATATAAGAAAAAGAGTATTATGGCTAAGGCATTTGTAACTGTTACAGAAGATCAGGAATTGCGTTTAAGTTATACAAGAAATGAAAGTGATGGTGTTTTATACCCAAATACACCTATGGATGCTGTATATGATGACTCTAACATCTATAGCGTAGCCTATAATATTAACAATATCAGTGATATCTATAAAAACATAAATCTTGAATACTACTACTCTGATGTTGACCATCCTATGGATACTGCATACAGAAATGCGAGTTCTGGAACAATGGGTGTAGTAACACACCACTTAACTACTTCTATGCAAGGTCTTAAACTCAAAAATACTTTTGACATAGAGAGTTATAAACTTCTAGTTGGACTTGATGGAAGTAAGAGAACTTGGGATGGAACTTACTTTGCTACAGGCACTGCTAGCTTTGATGGAAAAACAAGTATAGCCGATGTTCTTACTACAAATATGGCAGTTTTTACAAAAGTAGATAAATCATATGGAAACCTTAGCTTCAGTTTAGGCGCAAGATATGATTATACAGATGTGGACCCAGAAAGTACTCAAATCTCAAATGATTATAGTGCTCTTAGTGCAAATTTATTCACTTCATACAATTTAGATAAAACTAATAAAATCTTTTTAGGTTTTGGTCAAGCTTCTCGTGTTCCAGATGCAAGAGAACTTTACTTATACGATAAAGGGCCTATTGAAATAGGTACACCAACTTTAGACCAGACAACAAATAGAGAAATAGATTTAGGATATGAAGCTAAAAATGAGATGTTTAAGTTTAAAATTAAAGCATTTTATTCAATGTTAGAAGATTATATTTATTATAATCAAAGTCTTACTAACAATAAATTCGAAAATATCGATGCAATTGTTTACGGTGCAGAGTTAAGTGCTTCTGTATATGCAACTGATGATATCACAATAGATATGGGTGCTTCATATAAAATTGGTGAAAAAGATACTCTTACTACAGGGCAAACAGATAAAGACTTAGCAGATATAGCACCATTAAGAGGAAACATTGCTGCAAATTATGAATATATGAATAACTCTATTGCTACTTTAGAAGTACAGGCTTCAGATAAATGGGATAGAATAGACAGTGATAATGGCGAACAAGAGATTGATTCTTGGGCTATACTGAACCTTAAAGTAAAACATGCTGTAAATAAACAGTTTAATTTTACAGTAGGCGTAAACAATATCTTTGATGAGACATATGCTCAAAGTAACACTTATGCAGACTTAACACTTTTAAGTGGTGGTACAGTAATGCTTTTAAACGAACCAGGACGTTATGTTTACACAAACCTAGACTTTAAATTTTAAGAAAAAACATTCATTTCTCTTCTCCTCCTCCTATTCCAGGCTTGTCCTGGAATCTAATCTGTGCTTACTAACAACTAAATCCTAAGCTTAGGATGACATGATTTTTAACTTTAAAATACTAAAGCACTTCTTTATAACAAAAAAGCTAAAATCTCTTTATGATAAATAGAGTCCTAACTAAAAAAATATATGTCGGTAATGTAGCAGTTGGTGGTGATGCACCTATAAGTACGCAGTCTATGACATACTCCAACACTCACGATGTTGCAACAACTGTAGAACAGATTAAAAGACTTCACTTTGCAGGTTGCGATATAGTGCGTGTAGCGGTTCCGGACATGGAGGATGCACTAGCACTCAAGTCAATAAAAGAGCAGATTGATCTTCCGCTTGTTGCAGATATCCATTTTAATTATAAACTTGCTCTCATAGCAGCTGAGTCTGTTGACTGTATTCGTTTTAATCCAGGAAATATTGGCAATAAAGCAAAAATAAAAGAGATAGTCAAAGCATGCCAGGAACGTAATCTTCCTATTCGTATAGGTGTAAACGCAGGCAGTTTAGAAAAAGAGTTTGATAACAAGTATGGTCCAACGCCTCAAGCCATGGTAGCATCTGCTGAGTATAACATCAAGTTTCTTGAAGATTTAGGTTTTGATGATATAAAAATCTCTCTAAAAGCTTCTGATGTTCAAAGAACAGTTGAAGCCTATAGAATGTTACGCCCTAAAAATAACTATCCGTTTCACCTTGGTGTTACAGAAGCCGGGACTTTGTTTCATGCAACTGTAAAAAGTTCTATCGGTCTTGGTGCACTTTTACTTGATGGCATCGGTGATACTATGCGTGTGAGTATTACAGGGGAACTTGAAGAAGAGATAAATGTTGCACGTGCAATTTTAAAAGACAGTGGTGCTATGCCTGATGGACTCAACATAATCTCTTGTCCGACTTGTGGAAGAATTGAAGCTGATTTAGTGTCTGCAGTTGCAGAGATAGAAAAACGTACTGCACACATTAAAACGCCACTTAACGTCTCAGTAATGGGTTGTGTAGTAAACGCAATAGGTGAAGCTGCCCACGCAGACGTTGCCATCGCTTATGGTAAAGGAAAAGGTCTTATCATGGTAAAAGGTGATGTTGTTGCGAACCTTGATGAAGCCCAACTTGTCGATAGATTTGTAAGTGAAATTGAAAAAATGGCGAGTAACTCTTAATGCAGGACAATCTCTATAACCTAGCTTTTGAACGCTCTATTTTAAGTTCAATAGTATTTGAACCAAGCCAGTTTGATGAACTGAGCGTTGCTCTAAAAAAAGATGATTTTTATCTTCCTGCCCATCAAGATATTTTTGCTTCGATGCTAGCTCTTTTACAAAAAGATCAGCCTATTGATGAAGAGTTTATAAAAAAAGAACTCCTTAAAATTAAAAAATTTGATGAGCAGGTTCTTCTTGAGATACTCTCAGCAAATCCAATCTCAAATACAAAAGCTTATGTAGATGAGATAAAAGACAAATCTTTAAAACGCCATCTTCTAACATTAACAACAGAAATAAAAAGAGTAACTGTTGAAGAGGAGTTGCCATCTGCTGAAGTAGTTGATATTGTAGAGAAAAAACTTTATGAAATCACTCAAGATAATCAGACAAGCGACTTCAAAGATTCACCAAAAATGACATACGATACTATGGAGTACATCAAAGAGATGAAAGCTCGTGGTAATAGTGTTTTAGTAGGTGTAGATACAGGCTTTGCTGAACTAAACAAAATGACAACCGGTTTTGGAAAGGGTGACTTAGTAATTATTGCCGCGAGACCTGCGATGGGGAAAACTTCTTTCATTTTAAATACAGTCAATTCTCTTATTATGAATGGTAAAGGTGTTGCGTTTTTCTCTCTTGAGATGCCAGCTGAACAGTTGATGCTGCGTTTACTTTCCGTACAGACTTCTATACCTCTTCAAAAACTTCGTGTTGGTGATATGAATGATGATCAGTGGAGTTCACTCAATGGTGCGATTGACAAAATGAACTCTGCGAAACTTTTTGTAGATGATCAGGGAAGTATCAATATTAATCAACTCCGTTCTAAACTGAGAAAATTAAAAAATCAACATCCTGAGATAGAGATAGCAGTCATAGATTATCTTCAAATTATGCAAGGTGTTGGAACGCAAGATAGACACCTGCAAGTATCTGAAATTTCTCGTGGTCTAAAGATGCTTGCACGTGAACTTGAAATGCCTGTTGTAGCTCTTTCACAGCTTAACCGTGGTCTTGAATCAAGAAACGATAAACGTCCGATGTTGAGTGATATTCGTGAGTCTGGTTCAATCGAGCAGGATGCAGACATTATTCTTTTTGTATATCGTGATGATGTATATCTTTACAAAGAAGAAAAAGAGCGTGAAAAGGCTGCTAAAGCTGAAGGAAAAGAGTTTATCTCTGAATATGTAGAAAAAGATGAAGAGGCTGCTGAAATTATCATAGGTAAGCAAAGAAACGGTCCAACAGGACACGTAAAACTTATTTTTCAGAAAAAGCTTACACGCTTTGTGGATGCGCCAGCGTATTCAGCAGGAGTTGAGACTGTTTATGAAAATGTAGACACCAAATCAGCAAATATTGACATGGGTGAATCTTCAATCTCAATGCCAACACTCTAAAATGATAGAAAAAGTCTCGCTTTTCAGTTCAAAGCGAGACTATCTTCTCTTCTTTTTCATCACTGCGTTTATCGCTGTTTACGCTCTACTTATTGAATATAACAACTACAAAAACCTCACTCAATTTGATTCAAACATAGTAAACGCAACTATTTTAAAACAGTATACAAAAACAAAAACTACACATAAAGGCAAGACAAAAACATATCAAGTTTTAAAACTCAAAAGTAACAAAGGTTTTACCTTTTATAGCACAGCAAAAAACACTTTTCCCTTATCTGTTGGTAAAAAAATAGAGTTAGAAGTGTGGGCAGGTAAAATCACTTTTTATGAGTATATGACAAGTTTTTATGCATTTAGCAAACTTATACAATTAGACAAAAAAATATCCTACAAAGAAAAACTCAATAGTTTTATCAAAGCACAACACTCAGATGATAATATATCTAACACTTATCAGGCTCTCTTTACTGCAAGCCCATTAATTCCAGAGTTACAAACAAAATTCTCTACACTTGGTATTTCCCATCTCATTGCTATTAGCGGATTTCATTTAGGAGTTCTCAGTGCTCTTCTTTTTTTCCTCTTTAAGTATCCCTATACAATTTTACAAAACAGATATTTTCCATACAGAAGTTATAAAGTGGACTCTTTTATAGTGATTTTCATAGTACTCTTATCATATTTGCTTTTTTTAGACTCTCCGCCATCACTTTTACGCGCCCTAGTTATGCTTTTTATCGGCTTTGTTCTATATGACAGAGGCATAAAAATAATCTCTATGCTCACCCTGTTTTTGAGTGCAGTTTTCCTCTTAGCATTTTTTCCAAGACTATTTTTTAGCATAGGTTTTTGGCTGAGTGTAAGTGGCGTTTTTTATATTTTTTTATTTCTCATTCATTACAAACATCTTTCACGATTATGGCAATTTATATTAGTTCCATTTTGGGTATATATTTTAATGCTACCCTACTCCATAGTCATATTTGGAAATTTTAGTTTTTATCATCCCTTATCAATTTTGTGGACAACACTTTTTACACTCTTTTATCCGCTGAGCATACTTTTGCATCTTATAAATTTTGGGGATTTACTTGACTCCGTCTTAGGTACATTGATAAATATTCCAACATCTTCAGTTCAAATAGATTTACATTGGAAGTGGCTTATAGCTTATGTTTGTCTCTCAATACTATCAGCCTATAAAAAAGGATTTCTTTTTTTACTCTTTGGCTTCGCTATCGCGTTTTTCATATATTTTGTTTATTGTATGACACAGTTTTAGTCCATATATAAATATTATCCATGAAACATATATCCATAAAAATAGAAATATTACAATTGCAAAAGAACCATACATTGTTGTGTATGATTTATTTAAAAAAACATAGTATATAAAAGCATTTTTTGAGATACTAAAAACAATCGAGATTAAAAAAGAGCTAAACAGAGAAGCTTTTGGATTTATTTTCACATTTGCACTAATTTGAAAAAGAAGAAAAAAGAGTGCCCAAATGATTATATAAGGAAGAAGCGGTAGTATATTAAAACCTGATGTCAAGGTGTTGGATGCCATTAATGTCGCTATATAACCAGTAATATAAAATGATGCTCCCAGGGCTATAGGTGTTAATGTAAGCATAGTCCAGTAGGTAGTGATTGACTCCCAAAGAGTTCTCGGTTTTGCATGAAAAATTTTATTTGCAATGTACTCAAAATTTTTAAAAAACAGAAGTGAAGCAACTAAGATCATGATAAAACCTATGATTCCCATCTTCGCTGAATTAGCTAAAAAACCATCTATATGTTTCATCATAGATTCGGAATTTACAGGCATTAGATTTGAAAATATAAAAAGTTTTATCGTCTCATAGTATTCAGCAAAACTCGGAAGTGATGTTAAAAGCGTTAACATAATAAGAAGCAGGGGTATGATAGTAAAGATAGTATAAAAACTTAATGAAGCTGCAAAAAGTGTCAGCTCCTTATCTACAAAAGAGGAGATAAAAAACTTTGTGTGTTTATACAACCTCTTTATATTTGCATTCATAATATTTTCTTAGTTAAGTCCCATTTTTGCAGGATTTAAAATATTGTTTGGATCAAACGCAGCCTTTATTGATTTAAAAAGATTCATCTCTTCATCTGTAAATGCCATACTCATATAGGGTGCTTTTGCAAGACCAATACCGTGTTCACCCGAGAGTGTTCCACCTAAATCAATAGTAGCTTGAAAAACTTCTTCTATAGCCTGGTAAGCAATTTTAACCTGTTCGGGGTCACTTCCGTCAACCATAACATTTGTATGAACGTTCCCATCACCAGTGTGCCCAAAACAAGGAATGTTTACCTTGTATTTTTCTGCAATTGCATAGAATCTCTCTAACAACTCTGGAAGTACTGCGCGAGGTACAGTAACATCTTCGTTGAGTTTTTTACTTCCATAAATGCTTAAAGATGGACTTGCGTTTCTGCGTGCAAACCATAAATCTGCGGCTTCTTTAGCATCTTTTGCAACTCTAAACTCGCTACAGCCGTTCTCCTTAAAAACTTTTTCTATTTGAGTCAGTTGAAAATCTAAGTCATCTTCTAAATTTCCATCAACATCAGTAACTAAAAGCGCTCCAGCATCTACGGGAAGCCCTTTATGAAATGTCTGCTCGACGGCACGGATAGTCAAGTTATCCAAAAACTCCATAGCTACAGGAGTAATTCCGCTTGCCATAGTTTTATAAACTGCTTCCATAGCATCGTGTACCGTTGGAAAAATACCCATCGCAGTTTTTGTCATTTTTGGCTTTGGAATAAGCTTGAGTGTTATCTCAGAAAGAACTGCTAGAGTACCCTCAGAAGCTATTAAGATTCCGCTAATGTTATACCCGGCAACATCTTTGATAGTACGTTTTCCAGCCTTAATTACATCACCATTTGGTAAAACTGCACGTGTTGCCATTACATAATCTTTTGTTATTCCATACTTTGCAGCTCTCATACCACCTGCGTTTTCACTCACATTTCCACCAATAGTAGAGTAATCTTGGCTTGCCGGATCTGGCGGATAAAAAAGTCCTACCTCTTCCACAGCACGTTGTAAATCCATGTTTATCACGCCTGGTTGTACAATAGCTACCATATTTTTCATATCTATTTCTAAGATTTTGTTCATATGTTTTTCCATAGCTAAAACAATTCCCCCAGAACTTGGAAGTGCACCACCTGTAAAACCACTTCCCGCTCCACGAGGAACGATAACAATTCTATGTTCGTTACAGTATTTTAAAATCTTACTTATATCTTCTTCATTCCTTGGAAAAACAACTGCATCTGGTTCAAAATGTTCACGAGTTGCATCGTACGAATAAGCAATTAGGTGAGCCTTATCACTATAGATATTTTCATCACCAACTATTGATTTAAAATGTGCTAAATGTGTGTTATCTATCATATTAATCTCCTATCTCAAAATTATCAAGTAAATCATGGTATTTTGCATCACCATTTTTAATGATTTCATATAAGTTTTTATTTTTATTATTATACTCAACTAAAAGTTCCAAGTAGTGTGGTGCATAACTTTCTAACTCATCACTACCCTCTCCCCACCATGCAGCGTCTATCGTTTCAACTCTTGTATAAAATGGTAAAACAACATTGTCTGTAACTAAAGGAGCATCATTTACGGTTAAAATCTTAAAACTTTTGGCATCAAGCATAAAAAGTTTTTGTTCAACATATATAAATATCAAACCTACACTGCTTGCTATACTCATTGCTTCAAAGTCTTCTTTTAATGGTGTTGGATGACCACGGAAAGAGAGAATTGTAGCAAAAATATCAGGGTGAATCCACTCTATTTTTACACTTTTACTTATCTGATGATATACCTCTTCACTTGGAGCAACTAAAAGTGCACGAGAATAACCAAATGCAAAAACTGCTGTATCTCCAACCTTCACACTCCAATTACCTGTCGGTAATGCATTATTTCTCAGACCAGTATAGTCGCTCATCTCTAAAGTGGCCACTTTACTGCTTGTATCATAATCAGTAACTACTACATTTTTTAATATGCTTGTACGTTCTGGAACTATTTCGTGTACAATAAATCCGCTCATCCCAACATCAATTTTATCTATATTAATTGTCGCTATATCTTTATCGCTATCCAAACTTAATATAGGTGATTTTATGACCCCTGCGTTTAGCTCAAACAGAGCCACTAAAAGTATAAGTATGTATTTCATTTTTCTTCTTTTTTAATTATTTATATTGCGATTATATCTAACAAACCTCAGACTAAGCCAAATTTTGTTAAAGTTCCCCAATAATTTATTATAGGCTTAGAAATTGATACGATTTTTCATACTTTTTTTACTCTCAACCATTATTTTTGCAAGTGAAGTTGAACGATTTCGTTGGATAAAAGACGAAACATATTTAGTTTATTTAGAGAAGAAGAATCTCCCGGTTAAACAACTCTACTATAACCTTGATAAGGATGATCAAAGGCTAACAGAAGAGATGAGATCGGGTGCTCACTGTCAAATTTTAAAAGATGAAAACGGTGAAATTGAGCAACTTCTACTTCCTCTCAATGATGA
>JGI997J19993_1000520_pt1 | contig 10475 bp, 12 predicted proteins | sample Etolagbewater25m_FD_19993 | JGI IMG/M metagenome (IMG submission 19993)
AAAATAGAGATGGTTTTTGTAGGGTTGAAAAACTCTGTAAATCAATGTCTACCATAAAAAAGTTATAGACAAAGTTATGTTTTTTTGGACCGAATCTATTATGTATAATCTTCCCGTCTATAAATTGATGACTCATAATTCACATCCAAACTCTTGTGCAATAGTATTAGCACTATAAAGTCCATCCTCATGGAATCCATATCTCCAGTAGGCACCTGCAAAATAGGTATTATTTTTTCCATTGATGGTTTCTCTTTTTGTTTGTGCATCTATTGCTTTTTGATCAAACTGGGGATGTGAGTATTCAATTGTTTCACACACCTCACCAATACTCTGTGTTTCATTCAATGATACAAAATATTGTTTTTTAGCATTGAGATTTTGCAGTAGATTAATCCAATAAGAAAGTGTCACTGAGTCTTCATGTCCATTTGTTTTATAGTTCCATGATGCATAGGCTTTTCTATTAGGATACAAAAGAGTTTCATCATTATGCAACACTGCATTATTCTTTTTATATTCAAATGCTCCTAAAATAGTTTGTTCCTCTTGTGTTGGATTTTCAATCAATCTTAATGCATCAGGAGCATGCATAGCGAATATCACTTTATCATATACTTGTTCTCCAAGTTTTTCATCTATAACAATAACTTTATCATTATCTCTTTTTACTTTCAGTATTTGAGAGTTTTTAAATACATTACCTGATATTTTTTCTTCAACTTTGGTCACATAGTTTTTTGATCCACCACTCACTGTTAACCATTGATGATGTGTATCAACTCCTAAAAGGCCATGGTTTTTAAAAAAAGTGAGAAATGTTCTTGCTGGAAATTCATTCATTTTTTCTGTAGGCGTTGACCAAATCGAAGCTCCCATTGGGATAATATATCTCTCTTTAAAGTAAATCGAGTATGGTTGAAGATATTCTCCCAAACTCAAATTCAAATCATCAGAGTTATTTTCTAGATCATCATTTGCTTTTTTGTTAAATTTGACTATATCTGAAATCATTTTATAGTGACTTGGGCGAAAAAAGTTTCTTTTTTGTACAAACATTGTTCCTAAAGATTGCCCGTTGTAAGCTATATTTTTCTTTTTATCCCAAAATGCAAAACTCATATCGCTATTTTCAATTTTTACACCTAATTCACTAAAAAGTTTAGTTAATAATGGATAAGTTTCATAGTTGAAAACTAAAAAGCCTGTATCTACTCCAAATTCTTTTTCTTCTTCTTTTACTATTGTTGTTCTCGCATGACCACCTAGTCTATGCTCTTTCTCATAAAGATCAACATCATGTTTTTTACTCAAGAGATATGAAGCTCCTAGTCCACTTATACCTGCTCCTAGAACAGCTATTTTTAATTTTTTGTTTTGAGAGTTCATTTGTATCTTCCTTGTTTGTCTTGAGGGGTGTAAATTAGTTTAGATGTATCCATATATTGATCAAGTAGAGCTACAACCTGATCAAGTTTTGTTTGAGATAAAAATGGTTTGCGATGCATAATCCAAACGTTTTGCATTGCTTCATCTACCATCACAGCGGTGTTATAGTTATCTGAATATATGACCATATAATCTTTACTAAAAATCCAAAAGTAGGTTTTTTCTAACATAGCCATATTGTTCTTTTGTAAAGATTTTGCTGTACCGTTGTAAACGATCAGGTCTCCACCTATTTCATTTTTAAAACAACGATTCGTAACGTCATATTGCATAGATTCTGTAAGTTTATATTCAACAGTAGAAGCAACACAATCTTTTTCAAATGAATTATAGGTTCTCGCTATTTCGTACCATAACCCACTAAAACTTTTCGTATCTACAAAATTAACTGGTGATGGTTTGGCTACATTTTTCATACCGTATTCAGAGTATACGAAAGAAAATAGTATAAAAAACAATAAAACAATCTTCACCTCTAGCCCCTTTTTAATATAACACTATATTATCTTTTTGTGATATTTTGTAGTCTATCTATGTCATTTTATGAAATTATCTCTTTTTCTTGGTACCTATTGATAAAGAATAATGCTATTAATTTCAAAATAATTGGAGCCAAACCATATAATAAAGTAAGAGTCATAACACTTAGCGCTGTTAAGTTGTCTTTATCAAAACCAACTAATCCTAATATACCAAAGGTCACCATAACGGAAAAGGCTAAAGAGAGTTTTGTAATCATTGTCCAAATACCAAATAAAAGCCCTGAATTTTGTTTTTTTTCTTGTACAATGTCAGATTGGATTGATGTAGGAAAAGCCATGTCTGCACCCAATGATAAACCAGATATAATTGAAATAATACCAAATGCCATAACATCACCCTCTTTTAAAAATAAAACAAAAAAGAATGCTGTTGAAGCTAAGAGTATCGAAGAGATCCAAACTCTTTTTTTCCCTATTTTTTTTGATAAAAGCATCCAGATTGGTAGAGCTAAAACTCCAGAAAAGAAATAAAGTATGAGTATCACCTCACTGTAAGTTTTATCTGCAATAACAATCTCAATAAAAAGCAAAAATAAAGTTGCGGGGATGGCATTAGCAAGGTTATTCAAAAAATATCCAAATTGAAATGAAAATAGATTTGGATCTTGTGAATAGATTGTTTTTAGTTTAAAAAAAGAAAAATCATTTTCAATTGGGTTATTTTTAACTTGTAAAAAAAGTATTGTTATAATAAAAAATGGGATAAAGAGCACTAGAAAAAGTATATATAGATTATACAGTTTTTCTTGTATCAAATCTTCTGGAATAAAATAAGGTAAACTCAAAGCCAAAACAAGCCCTAAAATCGTTGATATCTCTCTAAAACTATTGAGTTTTGTTTTTACATAATACAAATTGCTAATCTCTGAACTAAATGATAAATAGGGAATATTTACTAAACTCCAACCAAAATAAATCAATACAGAAAATATAAACAAATATAAAGCTGGATAGTTTTCACCAGGATGTAGTAAAAAATAAAATGAAACTATCATCACTAAAAAACCTGCAAACATAATAGGTTTTCTACTATTGTATTTGTTGAGTGATATATCTGAAAGAATACCAATAAATGGATCAGTTATCACATCTGAAAATCTTGCAATAAACAAAATAACTCCCACCATTCCTATACTAACTCCAACCTCTGTTGCATAAAATGTTGGTAGATATATATACAAAGGTAAACCTACTACAGCTAAGGGCATTGCTATTAAAGAATAAATGAGAAGTTGAGCCTTCATGATTAAGCGACAATTCTACGTTTTATAAATTTGATTATCTGTGAGATAAAAGGTATTTTTTCATAAATATTTTCAGCAGAATCCCAAAAATCTATATGTTCTAAAACCTTACCATTATCATCAAACTTTACTCTACTTACTCCAGTAAAGTTTTGAACTATAGTGTCATTTTTAAATGAAAAATAAAATTCCCATTTTATGTAAGCAACATTTTCTTTTTGTATAGCTTCATAAACTTTAAAATATGGGTTATCAAGGTTTTTATACATTTTTTGAAAAACATTATATATTGCATCTATACCTTGAACTTTATGGAAAGGATCTTCAAAAACAGTATTAGGATTAAATTGTTCCTTATATTTTTCAATAGATGTATTTTGATTGATAGATTCAAAAAATTGACAATATGCTTTTATGCTATTCATAACATTTTCTTTGTGATTACCAGAGATATTTTATAGGGCAAAAGAGCTAAAATTTTTAGAAATGTACCTAATTTAAATGGAAAAGCAATCTCAAATTCACTTTCTTTTTGCATTCCTTCAAATATCTTTTGTGCTGCAAATTCTGGTGTCATCAGTTGCGGCATATCAAATTTATTCTTGGCGGTAAGCCTTGTTTTAACAAATCCATGATTAATGATTTGCATATTTATGTTTTTTATTTTAAGTTCAGGCTGGATAGCTTGTGCAAGATTTAATAGTGCAGCTTTGGGTGCAGAATATGCTCCCCCTTTTGGTAATCCAAAATATGCTGAAAGACTTAAATTCCAAATCCATCTTCCAAAGCCTTGCTTTTCAAAGTATGGCAAAATCTCTGTCATAATTTTTACTGCACCCATATAGTTTGTCTGATTCATAGCAATAAATTTATCTATATTCCATTCATCAATACCCATAACTTCATAGGCTGCAGCGTTATAAAACCATATATCTAATCCGTTATATACACTCCATGCTTCTTTAATTTGATTGTTAAAATTTCCTTGATTTACATCTAGATTCAATAAATAAATAGAGTCTTTATATGTCGATCGTAAATCTAAAAGAGATTGATTGGAAGTTGCCTTTCTAGAACTGATAATGATTTTATAATAATTCATTAGGAGGATTTTGACTAGTTCAAGTCCTATACCAGAACTACCACCAATAATCCATATTCTTTTTCTTTTGAACATAATCTAGCCTCTCTTATCAATTTTATATATTCATTTTACTATGAGTTTATATTAATTGGTAGATTTCTTATATCAGTTTATCAATAAAATTGAAAAATATAGATATTAAAAGATTTCTAATTTTTATGGTACGAATAAGAATTTTGGGTAAAACTTAAGTATTTTTTTGTATAAATCCATTAATAGTTGAATTTTTATGAGGATATTTTTTAAACCAATTTAAATCACTTTATAGTGTATAAAAAAGTGTATAATTTTTAGAAAATAAACACTCAATATGAACATTCAAGCAATAATTAAATGGAAGATATGGTGAAGATGAGTTATATGTCTAAAATAAATAAATGTTAAATATTGCCCTTATTTTTATCTATCTTATATTTGGATATATTTTACAAAAAACGAGATTTGGAACACAACCTACGGCAAATTATTTAAATAAATTTGTTATTTATATTTCATTGCCTGCGATGATATTATTACAAATCCCAAATATTTCTATTTCATTAGATAGTGTCATACCTGTTGGGATAGCTTGGAGTGTTATGACTCTAACAGCTATTATTGTTTTTATTGTTGCTAAAATATTTCACTTTTCCAAAGAGATTACAGGAGCATTGCTTTTAGTGACACCATTAGGAAATACCTCATTTTTGGGGATTCCACTTATTCAAACTTATTTATCTCCTAGTGCATTGCCTTATGTGATTATATATGATCAACTGGGAACTTTTTTAGCACTTGCAGTATATGGTACGATAATTATTTCTTTATATTCTAATACAAGTGAATTAAATCTTAAAATGATTCTATATAAAGTGCTTACATTTCCACCATTTGTATTTTTGATGATTGCTTTTATGATACCTGATACTTCATATATTGATGGCTTTAAGGATATTTTTGAAATATTAGCTTTTACGATAACACCTTTTGCTTTGATAGCGGTTGGATTACAACTAAATCTATTACTACCAAAACAGGAGATAAAATATATTAGTTTTTCATTATTTATAAAATTGATCATATCACCACTTTTAGCATATCTTATTTGTTTCTATTTTGGTTGGAATACTTTATCTAGTACAGTTTCTATTATGGAAGCAGGAATGGCACCAATGATTACAGCAGGAGCAATGGCTTCACTTGCTGGCCTTGCTCCAAGGTTAACAAGTGCTATTTTAGGATTTGGGATAGTTATTTCGTTTGTAACTATATATATTTTATCGTTTATACTTCTGTAATAACTTTACGTCAAATCCACATGTAGTACTATTGCATGGTGGAATTGATCCTGTATCTTTTCCATGGGATGATAAAAATATTTTTAAATCTTCTATTCTATTCATATAATAGTTGGAAGATAGAATTTTCACTGCCTTTGGAAGATGTTTGTGTGATTCAAAAAGTTTTTTACCATTATCTTTAAAAAGTTCATTCCAATCACTTTCAAGCAAAGTTCCAGCTACATAAAAAGCGCTTCCATGGCAGCTTTTACAATTCTTTTTAAAACTTGCTATTGCCATATCTTCATTTGCTATGAGTGTTGAGCTAAAAGTTATTAATACAAATGCCGTTACTAGTATTTTTTTCATGAAAATATCCTAAAAGTAATTTATATTATAAAAGCATAACAAATAAATTTATATTTTCTACTTATAATAAAAACAAATAATTGTAAAAAAAGTGTAAAGAAAATGTATTTTGTAGTTTTACAAATCTCATGTAGGATTCTCTTATAAAATAAGAAAAGAGAGGAATATCCCATGAAGAAAAGAATAATGATTTCATTGACTTCACTATTGGCAGGAATATTTTTTGTAGGATGTGGAGGAGGTGATAGTAGTACTTTAGTTGATGGAGAAGAAACTATTCCTTCAACATATACAATAAGTGGAACAGTACCGGGAACAATAATCGAAGCATATTGTAGTGATGGCAGTTATTATTCAACCACATCAAATGATAATGGAACTACCAAACATCCATTTTTTTTATTAATTCCAGAAAATCGAGATTGTAAGTTAGTGATGATTACAAACGAAACAGATTCCAATCCTGCAAATTGGATTATTACTCCTATTGAATTTGAAGTTAATAGTTCACTTGGGACTTATTTAAGTATTGATAAAGATATCGATTTAGGAAATGTTCCTTTAGAAACACCAGGTGCTAATAGTTGGACTTCAGGTGTGAAAACACCATTAACTATTACACTTTCTGATAAAAAAGTACATATCAAGTCTTTACGAAATGATCCTATGGATACTGATAATGATGGTATTCCAAATACATATGAAGATGATGATAATGATGGTAATGTAAATAAATATGATGCAGATAGTCATAATGATAATGATTCAGATCATGATGGGATTGAAGATATATATGACACTGATGATGATAATGATGGTGTTATGGATAATACTTCAAATACTGGAACAATAACCTTAACAACGAACTTTACTCTTAATGATGGTCGTTTATTAGGAAGCCAATGTGCACAATGTCATGGAACAAATGGTCGTTCATCATCAAATTGGGATTCAATAGCAAGAGAAGATGGTTTATATCATGAGATGAGAGAAGATGGGGGTATTATGTATGAACAAGCTTTAGGATATACCCAAAATGAAGTAAGTACTATAGAAACTTGGCTAAATAATCAATAGGAGTCAATGATGAAAACAATAAATAGAAGAGAATTTTGTAAATTATTGAGTATGTCCGCAGTGGCGTATTTAATCGCACCTATAAGTGTAAAAGCAGTAAATATTCCCGAAATAGTTGTTGTTGGTGGTGGATTTTCTGGATCTACTTGTGCAAAATATTTAAAATTATGGGGAGGTGATAGTATAAATGTAACAATAATTGAATCAAATGCAAATTATATATCTCCCATATTGAGTAATCTTGTTTTAAATGGTAAAAAAACAATAGCTGATTTAACTTTTAATTATCTAGCACATTCAAATAATTATAAAATAAATATGATTCATAAAACACTCCAGAGTATAGATAAAACAAATAGAGTTTTAACTTTAGATGATAGTTCAATTTTAAAATATGATTATTTAGTTTTAGCTACAGGGATTGATTTTACATTAGTAAATGATTATGATACAAATATTATCCCACATGCTTGGATAGCTGGGGAGCAAACTAATCTATTAAAAGAACAAATTGAAACTATGGTAGATGGGGATGACTTTGTAATGAGTATTCCAAAAAGTCCATATAGATGTCCTCCTGGACCTTATGAAAGAGCTTGTATTGTGGCAGATTATTTAAAAAATATAAAAGGATTTTTAAATTCAAAAGTGATAGTTTTAGATGCTAATGCAGATATTATTGTAGAAAAAGATACATTCTCTAATGCTTTTATATCGTATGGGATAGAGTATATCCCAAATGTTACTATAACAGCAGTGACTGGAGATACTAAAACGGTAACTTATAATACATTACTCAATAGTAATAATCAAAAAACAGCTAAAGTTCTTAATATCATTCCTGATCAAAAAAGCTCAAAAATTATATTTGATGCTGAGTTAAATAATGGGAATTGGGCAAGTGTTGATCCTATAAGTTATGAATCAACTATTGCAAATGGTATTTATCTTATTGGTGATTCTCAAGGAACAATTCAACCAAAAGCTGGTCATATAGGAAACTCTGAGGCAAAAGTATGTGCTGATGCAATTTTAAGGACAATGAACGGTCTTGCTTTATATACGAATCCTAAAACAAATTCAGCATGCTACAGTCCCATATCTACAACACAAGCATCTTGGTTAACAGCAGTGTATGAATATGATAGTAGTATCAAAAATATGAAATTGGTATCAAGTGGTAATTATCCAAAATCAGGTGCTCCATCAACGAGTAATTATCGTGATATGTTTTCTTGGTCAACAAATCTTTTCCAAGATACTTTTTTATAGGAAGAACAATGAAAATACTATATATATTTTTTATGAGTATTCCTCTTATTGCAAGTGATAGCAGCTTTAATCAAGAGATGCAAGAGTATATAACTCAACTAAAAATAGAGGCTTTAAAAATTGATAAAAATTTTGAAGATTTTGATATGGAACGAGGAGAAAAGATTTTTACTACTAAGCATTTAGGAAAAAGAGGTAAAGAAATATCTTGTACCAGTTGTCATTCAATCAATCTTATGGAAGATGGAAAAAATATTTTTACAAATAAAGAGATAAAACCTTTATCTCCTAGCGTAAATAAAAAACGATTAAGCTCAGTAAAAGAGGTTAAAAAATGGCTTAGAAGAAATTTTAAAGATGTGTTCGTAAGAGAAGGAACACCCCAAGAAAAAGGTGATGTATTGTATTACATCAATTCAAAATAGGAGTAAGTATGAAAAATATATTATTAGTCACTTGTTTTATTGTAACAAATATTTTTGCCAACAATTATTTATTTGGTGCTTCAATTGGTGTGAAACCTGTAGATAATCCCCTCTATTTAAAAGAGTGTGGAAGTTGTCATTTTGCTTTTCAAGCAGGTTTACTACCATCAAGATCATGGACTAAAATGATGAAAAATTTAGAAAACCATTTTGGAAGTGATGCTTCTCTTGAGTTAGAAGATCAAAAATATATTGAAGAGTATCTAACCAGATATAGCGCTGATAAAAGTATGGAGTATAAAAGAAGTAGAAAAATAATGAACTTAATAAAAAATAATGAAACGCCATTACGAATTACGAAGACTTTATACTTTATGAAAAAACATGATCAAATACCTACAAAAATGATACAGCAAAAAGAAGTACTGAGTTTAAGTAACTGCATGGCGTGTCATACAACAGCATCAAAAGGTATTTATAGTGAAAGAGCTATTAAAATACCAAATTATGGAAAATGGGATGACTAAAAGTTTTATATGGCCCCTTTTTAATAGGGTAATTCATGTTTTTTTGATTCTATTTTTTGGGATCACTTTTTTACTTGGAGATATTGATAGGTTCCTTGATTATCATGTGATTTTTGGGATATTATTCTTTGTACTATTCTTTTATCGGTTTATTTGGGGATTTATTGGGCCAAAATATTCTAAATTTAAAGATTTTGTTTTTGATAAGAAATTATTGAAAGAGTATTTATTATCTCCATTTTCAAAAACAAAAGAGTATTCAGGACATAATCCCGCTTCAAGTGTGGCTATTGTTTTGATGATAATACTTACAATCCTTTGTGTAATTACAGGAATGTTGGCTTATGGGATAGAAGAAAATCATGGGATATTCTCTTTTTTACATAATAACTATTTCAAATCAATCGATTTTTTTAAAGACATACATGAGTTCTTTGTAAATGGATTACTAGTTATTATTGCTGTACATATATTAGGAGTACTTATTGATAAGTTTATGAAAAAAGGGGATGCTTTAGATTCTATGATAAGTGGATATAAATCTTTGAAAGAAAATGAATCCATAAAACTACATATATTTCAAAAAATATTTATTTTGTTATCTCTTGTATCATTTATTTATATTGTGTACTATATGTTTTATTTTAAAGATAATATTTTTATTGTAAGTGCAAATGAAAAACAAGATTATTCTTTACTTCATCAAGATTTTGTTAATGAATGTGGGAGTTGTCATATTGCATATCCTCCATTTTTATTGCCCGAAAAATCATGGGTAAGTATGATGGCTACTCTAGAAAATCATTTTGGTGATGATGCAAGTATTGATTCTCAAACGAATGCATCTATCTTTTCTTTTTTAAAAAATAATAGCGCTGAAACATCAAACCAAAAATCTGCGTGGAAGATATTAAAAAGTCTCAAAGATAATAATAGTACAATAGCTATAACTCAAACACCTTATTGGAAAAAGAAACATAGAAAGATTGATAAAGAATTATTTGCATCAAAAGAGGTGAAGAGCAAGGCAAATTGTAAGGCGTGTCATCAAGATATTGAATATGGATTGATTGAAAAAAATTTAGTCAAGAAGCTTTAAAAAAAGGGTTGTCGTGAAATATTTATTACTTATAATTTTAATATTTACTTTTATCTATGCTGATGATC
>JGI997J19993_1000522_pt1 | contig 10451 bp, 9 predicted proteins | sample Etolagbewater25m_FD_19993 | JGI IMG/M metagenome (IMG submission 19993)
AAAAAGAAAGACGACGACGACGTAATAGACGCTGAAATAGAATAAAGTCTCAATATCTAGAGAAATCGCAGATTTTATTAATGCAGAGATAGAGTAGCAGTACTCTATCTCAAAACCTTTCATTCAACTTTAAAAAGATTAGAGTACAATACCCCATCTTATTTGGGGGATAATATTGACATTTAATCAAATCAAAATGGCTATTTACGCTACATACTTAACAAATAGCTATGGATACAAGCTTATAAAAATAAAAAATCCTCAAGAAAAAAAAGCTATTCGACTCGATTATTCTAAAACACTGTTAAAGAAACTAAAACTAAACATAAAAGTCATCAACAAAGAAAAAATTCCAAAAGATGGTCAGTTTTTGCTTGTTTCTAATCACAGAAGTGTAATAGATCCATTAATTATAGAAATGGCACTGCAAGACACAACTATTTTTGGTCACTGGATTTCAAAGAAAGAACTTTATAATTCTTTCTTCTTTAGTCTTTTTGTTAGAAACGCAGGTGCAATCTTACTTGATAGAGAAAAATCAAACATGAGCAGCTTTTTTTCTGACATTAAACAGTGCACAAAAAAGGGTGATTCAATTTTTATTTTTCCAGAAGGTACACGGAATAAAAGTGAAAATAATCTTGGAGACTTTAAAGATGGTTCTCGAATTATAGCGGTAAAAAATCGTCTCAATATATTACCATTTTTTATACGTTCAAACGCCAATAAACAGCTTATGGATTCACTTGAGGATGGTCANAATGAAAGAACAATAGAAATAGAAGTTGGAGATATAATAGANTATAAAGACAAGTCTAAAACTCTCGAAGAAGCTTATAAAGCACAGTTCAATTTGAACTAGTTTATAAGTTTATTTTTAATATTTAAAATCTTCTTTTGCTTTTTCTAATGCTCCATAAAAGTCCATAATTTCTCCGCCGTATTTACTTTGAAAATCTTCTGCATCTTTTAAGCTAGAAAATGCATATTTACTAACCTTGCTCATCGTACCTGGTTTCTTACTTCCAACGACATAATAAGCTTCTAAAACAGGTATCATCTTTAAGGTTGTCACATCAACTACTTTTGGATTCTTTAACTCTATACCCTCACCTAAATGGTCAGATAGGCAGTGTAATGAACAATATTGATATTCTTTGTCATTGTATGTTGCAGAATAACTTGTTTTATAATATTTTACTAAATCCATCCCGCAAATTACACAATATTGCTTATTTTTTCCTTCTTGAACTAAAATAGCATCTTTTTTATCTACAGTTTGAAACATTTTATGTTTGTGATGATGCTCTTCAACTACTTTTAGCTTCGCATCTGCAGTTTGCTCTTGTGTTTTAATTTTAGGCACGGATAATGTACATCCAGACACCAGAATGAGCACAACCAAAGAAGTAAATATTTTATACATATTTTTTATTCCTTAATATTTATTCAATTATATTCGTATATTATCAATAAAATTGTTAAATCTTACTATAATATAGGAAAAAATTTAGGGAAAAATTTGAAATCAAAATTAAAACATTATACGAAAGAGCTTTTATTATTTTTATTTATAATGACAATTTTTGCTAATATTATTAGTTTATATAAAAGTAGTGACCTTAATAAAAATTCATTACAACTCAATCAACTTACTCTTATAAACAATCAAATCTATTCATTCAATCATGAGAAACCTGTATTGATTCATTATTGGGCGACATGGTGCCCTACCTGTAAGGTTGAAGCGGCAAATATTGATTTTCTTTCTAAATATTATGATGTAGTAACCTTTGCTGTTAATTCGGGAACTAAAACAGAAATAATAGAGTATCTTTTAGAAAACAATTACAGCTTCAATGTTGTCAACGATGCAAACTCAAGTTATTCCAAAGAGTTTGAAATTGCTGCGTTTCCAACTACATTTATTTATAATAAAAATAGAGAATTAGTCTTTAGCGAAGTGGGGTATACTTCAACGATTGGTCTTTTTTTTAGAATGTGGTGGGCTAGTCTTTAGCCCTAGATATTAGAATCTCTTTTAACTCTCTAATCTCGCTTTTTAACTCTTGTATTTCAAGTTTTATCTCATCATCATGACTATGCACTTCTTCAACTACTTTTATCTCTTGATCTTTATTTATCTCTGCCATTGCATCTACAACTATAGCAATAATTAAATTTATCATTATGAATGTCACTATAAAAATAAAGGGGATAAAAAATGCCCATGCATATGGATGTACTTCCATTATAGGGCGTACAATTCCCATGGACCATGACTCAAGTGTCATAATCTGAAAGAGTGTATAAAAGGAGACTCCTAGTGAACCAAACCATTGAGGAAAAGTTTCTGCATATAAACTCGTTGACATAATTGCAAAGATATAAAATAGCAATATCAACAAACCAGCTATAGAGGCCATGCCCGGAATCACATTAACTAATGCTAAAACAATTTTTCTCATTTGAGGAACAACTGTTACGAGTCTAAGTAATCTAAATACTCTTAGTATTCTAAGTATTTCAAAACCTGCACTAGCTGGAACAAGTGATATTGCTACAATTAAAAAATCAAAAACACTCCATCCATCTTTAAAAAACTCGACTCTATACGCAAACACTCTTAATAGTATTTCTACTGTAAATATACCAATAACCAGCAGATCAAAATAGTGTAAATAATACCCATAATTAGACATGAGAGCTTTTGAAGTTTCCAGTCCCATAGTAATACCGTTAATTATAATTAAAGCTATAATAATGTTCTTGAATTTTGAATTTTCTACGAAGTTAATAATATAATTTTGCATTGCATCTCCTAAAAATTTTAGGAATTTTATCAAAGAAATATAAAAGAAATTTGAAGGAGTTTAAAACTTAAAAAGAATTTGTATGCGAGCAGACTCGCATACATAAGATTAAATACTAATCTTTAATATTAACAGCGTATGCTTTTCCTGAAAGAGGAACCCATGGACGCTTAATATGTCTTGGACGACGCAATTTATCACTTGTATTAAGAGGACGAGTTAAATCATCTCTCCAACCTTGATAAATTTTAAAGTTATTTTCATAGTTAACATAAATATCACCTATTTTATCACCTGCTTGAGCTGGTTCTAAAATAACTTTTTGATGCCAACAGTGCATACCAGAAATTGGATCTGGATGAGCAGCTGCTACAGCATTTTGCCATGAACCACTTAATCCGTCCCACCAAATATTTCCACTATCTTTGTTGTAATCAGCAAATCTTTCAGTATGAAAAGGTGTGATACCTTTAACATATGTAAGTTTACCTTCTTTACCATCCATCTGTAATTCAGCAGTTGGAACACCAAAACTGTTCAGTCCTGACGTGCCATTATAGTTTTCAATCTTAATCTGTCCACCATTTTTACCAGCATTTTCTGGTGAATGAGCCATGAATTTAGGATCATTCATATTTCTTGCAATCGGTTGAGATTCAACTTTTCCGTCTGTTACACCATTAGGTACACTTACAGAATTAACAAGTTTCCATCTACCGCCATGGTGTGAACAAGCAAGAGTTCCAGGAAGAACACCCTCAGTTGGAACAGCCATAGCTACAAAATAACCTGATTCTAGACCTGTAACACTATCCGTAATTCTTACACGAATTGCGTCACCGCGTTTAAAACCTTGACGCTTAGCATCTGGAGTTGAAATCCAAATTGGGTCATGATTTTGTGATATTTCCATAAGATGTTTGCTGTTAGCAGAACGAGTATGGATATTATACGGCAAACGGAATACTGTATTTAATGCATACGAATCTTTTTCAACCATATACGAGTGGTCTACATGAGAAACGATATGTGGCATAGCTTTTTTCTCTGTCGGCGTTCTTGGATAGAATGGAATTGCATACTCTGGCCATTTCCAATCATCCGCTAACCACTCACAAAAGAAATCTAGTTTTTTATCTAATGTTGCAAAACCTTCCATCACTTTGCCATCTATTTCAATAGCAACTGGTTTTTTATCATCTTTATACATACCATCACCATGATGATCTTTAGCATATATAACACCCGTTCTATCATCTTTAGAAAGATCATGTTTATCATATTTATGACCATGAGATATAAGATTGTTTCCATCAAATTGAGCTGTTTTTTCTTGTGCAGAGTAAATTTTATTCTCTTCCATCCAAGCACCATGATCTCTCATATACTCATATACTGGGTACTCTGCATTAGCATATCTTTTGTCTGCAGTAGCAGTAGCTTTAAGATTTGGTAAGTTATCACCAAACGCAGCATCATACCACTCACTAATTGTCACTGGTTTACCAGGATTCTTTTTAGATTCCCACATTGATTTAATAGTTTTAGTTTTAGCAGCGTCTAAGAATATATCACCTTTAGGGTCAATATAGTTAACACACATGTCAAACCAGAACTCATTCTCTTCCCAAACTTCACCAAGTCCAGCTTTAATATGCGCTTCAAGTGTAGCACGAGCAGGGTTTTTCGGTTTCCATCCTGCTTTTTCTAAAGCAACTCTCATAACCGGTTGACGGAATGAAGTCCATCTTGCAGGCATTGTAGCTTCAGAATGCTGATCATGTCTCTCACCAGCTAAACCTACAGGAAGAATATAATCAACATACCAGTTTGTCTCAGACCATACTGGAGATAAGTTAAATGTAAGTTCCATTTTAGACTCATCTTTAATAGTCTCAATCCATCTGAAACCATCTGGATTAATCCAAACTGGGTTATACATACGAGGAATCCAAACAGAAAGTTTCTTAGGAACATTTAAACCTTTAGCAGTCCATTTGTTTTGCCATTCAGTATCCGCAAGTAAATGAGGTAATAAGAAAGACATCTCATACGTTGACAGAGGCCATTCTGGTGGCCATGAAAGTTCATTCCAAGTATCAATCTTAGGAATGTTTGAACCACGTTTACCTTGACCAACAGTCGAAGACCCACCTTTACCAGCCACAGAAATAACATGGAAGTGGTGGAAGAATGTACCGCCTTCAGGTCCAATAGCACCACGAAGAGCTATTGGTAAGAAACCTGTACGACCACTCATCCAACCACCACGGTTACCCGCAGCAGTTGCTCTCCAGAAGTATGAAGATATTGCAGTTCCAGCCCAGATAAACATATCATAGAGTTGTTCTAGTTTATGCGCAGGAACATGTGTTTCTTTTGAAACATGAGCTAAAGTATACGGAGTATAAAGCTCTTGAATTGTATCTAAGAATGTATCAAAATCATTTTTAGTTGGGGCTTTAGAGATATAACCCTTTTGTACCATATATTCTAAATAAGCTTTGTTATCTAAGAATACTTCCCAGTTCATCCATTTCTTAACAAAGTCTCTGTCAACTTTGCCTTCATTTAAAATTCTCTGAGTTAAGTAAAGATAGATAAGTGGCTCAGTACCTGGCCATGCAGCTATCCATAAATCAGCCATACCCGCTGAGTTAGACATACGAGGATCCATAACTACAAGTTTTGCACCCTTAGCTCTAGCATCTGCAATAAACGAAGCTGATTGTTGGAAATAGTGACCGGCATCAGCAGCGTGAGAAGAGTTAAGGAAAACAAGCTTAGCATTAGCCCAATCCGGAGAACTTCTATCATCATTAGCCCACTGAATCGTTGGAGTACGACCACCAGAACTACAGATATTTGTATGTGAGTTGAAACAGTCACTTCCTAGTGTGTGCCATACCTTACCTGTAAAGCCATTCTCATTTGGACGACCAACATGGAACATTACCGATTTTTTAGATAAATCATCACCAACTCTGAGTGTATCTCCCATCTTCTTACCGATAGTACTCATTGCCTCATCCCAAGTTGTACGGACCCACTTACCTTCACCACGAGCTGAACCCGGTGCACGTTTAAGAGGGAATGCTATACGATCTGGATCGTACATTTGACTCTGAGTTGCATAACCTTTTGCACAGTTACGTCCACGAGAAGCTGGATGCAATGGATTACCCATATACTTTTTAACTGTAAAAGTTTTCTTGTCAATCCAAGCTGTTAAACCACAAGAAGCCTCACAGTTTGAACACGCAGTTGGAACAATCATGTAATCATTCACTTCAATTCCATCTGGATTGTCTTCGCTTCTTACACCTTTACGGTCAATTCCACCGCGTTTCCAGTCATCTCCATCTAACTCTTTAAAGTCAGCCCATTCTTCCATTGGAGGATAGAATGACAATGAATCCGGAGTATTTGTAAATTTGCTTTGCTCTACTGACTCTGCAAGTGCATCTGTTGTAAATACACCCTTCGCAATAGCGGCACCTGCAACACTAAATGCAGCACCCTTTAAAAATGTTCTTCTACTTTGTAAATACATTTATATTTCTCCTTAACTCATTGGTAATAATTGTGGAATCATTAGCCAAACATTTTTAACTAAATAAAGACCCACTAACGCTAAAATAGCTGCAAGTTTTAAAATCGACTCTGATTTACTAACACGGCTCAATACAATGAATAATATTGGTAGTAAATATGCCGTCCATTGTCCTAACCAGAACATAACAGTATATGGTCCATCACCTTTGATATACTCTAACACAGCCGCAACTTCTTCTGCTTTCATTGGTCCAAATACATACTCAGACATATAAAGAATAAATGACATAAAAGCACTAAGTGCTAAGATGTTTGATAAACTTCTATTAGCTTCCCAAGAAAGTTTTCCACCAAACACAAGGATCATAAATGCTGAACCTGAGAGAAGAGCTGCAAAAATCATTTGTGCTGATTCAGTTGGCATTTGCCATAATTCACGAGCTGTACACTGAGACATTAATGCTGCAGTATAAAGTGTAACAGGAACTGCTAATGCAACTACCCAAGTTAAAGTTTTATCAAACGCAGCATCATCTTTTTTGATAAAAGATAAAAACGCAAGCAAGAATAACAAACCAACAAATATTGTAGCCATCCAAGCACCAACAGTAATAGCTGAAGTTACGTGTGGATAGAAAAAGATATGCCACATTCTAAACGGTTGATGTAAGTCCGCTAAGGTAAACAGTAAAAATATATGAATAAATATAATCGAAACCACTGTCACCGGGAATCTTAACTTTCCAGCTTCATCTGGATATTTTTTAAGTAGTAAAAAAAGCATAAAGATTACACCCGTACCAATACTTTTTGCCCACATATTCACTGTAACCAACCAAGGCCAAACTGTTCCTGGTAATGCTACGTCTAAAGTTACTACAGCATTTGTAGCTGCTAATATTTCATGTGCTGCCATTAGTGGTGTCCTCCTACTGGAAGTGTTGTGATTTTACCAAATAGTGAGTGTCCATCAACTCTATGAGACGCAAGAGGGTTCAGTGTTACATTACCACCACCTACATAATAGTGATGAGGATTCGTGCCTTTCTCAGGTTTACGCACTTGAACATTACCTTGGTTAGTCTGAATATATTTAGATATATTTGATGAAGCATCATCTAAATCACCAAAAATATTCGCTTGAACAGGACAAGCAACAACACAAGCAGGCATCATTGATGAAGCTATACGGTGAGCACAGTAAGTACATTTATCTGCGGTTTGCGTTTGAGGGTCAATATAAATTGCTCCATAAGGACAAGCCATAACACAACCCGCACAGCCGATACATCTCTCTTTATCAATGTTTACAATTCCATTATCTAAATAATGAAGCGCTGATACTGGACAAATTCTCTCACACGGAGCATTCTCACAATGATTACATCTAAGAGGCGTAAAAGTTCTTTTTGTTTCTGGGAAAGTCCCTACATCTACATATTTAACACGTAGTCTCCATGTACTCAGTGGAACTTCATTCTCCACCTTACATGCGATCTCACATCCTTTACATCCCATACATAGATGTAAATCAACTAGGAAACCCAATTGCATATATTCTCCTTATAGCCTTTATTAATGGCAAATTTAAGATTTATAACCGTAACTAATACATTTTAAAATAAGCCCTTATACTCGGTATACAGGGTCATTTCACTGTGTAAATGTTAGCTAAGAAACCTTAAATTTGTTATAAATGTGTGACAAGTTTTTGATAAAATTTTTTTCATGAGTAGATTTGGAAAACTTATATTTGATGAGTTTATACAAGAGATAAACTAGAGTAAATTAAATTACATACGCCAAATAAATGACGTATATATAAAATATTATTTAGTCAGTCTAACTCTTACTGATTGTTCGTGAGCAGTTAGTCCTTCAGTATTCGCAATCAATGCACACTCTTCGCCTATTTCATTTATCCCTTTTTGGCTAAACGCAATTATAGATGTCTTTTTCATAAAATTTTCCACTCCCAATGGAGAGTAAAACTTAGCGGTACCACCAGTTGGAAGCGTATGATTCGGTCCAGCAACATAATCTCCTACAGCTTCAGGAGTATAATGACCTAAAAAAACTGCTCCGGCATGTTTAATCAGAGGTAAAAGTTCAAATGGCGAATTAGTTGCAACTTCTAAGTGTTCAGGAGCGATTTCATTCATTAAGTCTATTGCTTCTTCCATTGTTTTAGTAACAATAATAGCACCACGTTCCTCTATTGATTTTCTTGCTATCTCTTGACGTGGGAGCTTCAGCAACCAACTTTCTAACTCTATTTTTACAGCATCTGCCAACTTTTGTGATGGAGTAATTAAAATAGAGCTTGCCATTTCATCATGTTCAGCTTGTGAGAGTAAATCTATTGCTAAATGATTTGCATTTGCACTATCATCTGCTAGTATCCCTATCTCACTTGGTCCGGCGATCATATCAATATTCACATCACCAAAAACCATTTTTTTAGCTGTTGCAACAAAAATATTTCCTGGTCCTGTAATAACATCTACCCTAGGAATATTTTCTGTTCCATAAGCCATAGCAGCAATTGCACTCGCTCCACCAACTTTGTAGACTTCGCTGACACCACATAAATGGCAGGCAGCAAGCAAAAGCTCATTTGGCTCATTATCTGGCGTGGGAGTACTAACAACAATCTTTTCGACACCTGCCACCTGCGCTGGAATCACGTTCATCAAGAGTGATGAGGGATAAGCTGCTTTACCACCCGGAATATACAGCCCTGCACTATCCACTGGTGTTACACGTTGCCCTAAAATAGTTCCATTTTTTTCATCATCAAACCAAGATTTTGGTTTTTGTTTTTCATGATAAACTTTAATTCTATCATATGATAAATGAAGTGCTGATTTTAATTTTTCATCTAAGTTGTCATATGCTTTACTCATAGACTCTGTCGAAATTTTTAAATCTTCATCACTCTCCGGCACCCAATTATCAAATTTAGCAATGTGTTGTTTCAGTGCCGCGTTTTTGTCAGTTTTAATTTCATCAATAATATTCCCAACTATAGCACTTACATGTGCCATGTCCATTTTTCCTCTTTGTAAAAGTTCATCGAACTCAGAAGCAAATGTAGAAGAATCAGTATTAGTAAATATCATTTAGTTTTCCTAGATTGTAAAATATATTAGAATTATATCTAAATTAGAATTGTGGTGGGAATAGATACAAAATTGTATCTATTTAGATGTATTTTCATTTGTCAAAGAATCGAACTCTGTTTTAACAAGTCCTACAGCATATAAAAAATCTTTTGCACCTAGAGCACCCATAAGTGGCTGAAACATCGGTTCACCATTTGGTTTTAAGAACCAGATAGTAGGTGTTCCCGGTCTCCATAAGTCTTGAGGCGTATAATCATTTTCATCTGAATAAGAGATTATTGAGATAAAGTCTTTGTTTAAAGCGTTCACTACCTCTTTATCCTTCAATGTTCCCTCATCTAAAATCACACAATATTTACATGTATGACGAGAGAAAATGAATAACACCGGCTTGTTTTCTTTTTGTGCCTTAGCTATTCCACTTTGAAAATCTTTTTCCCAATTAATCTCAGTTGCCATTAAAGAAGTTGCTAAAAGCAACATCATATATATGAGTATTTTACGCATATTTTTTCACCTTTTTTAAAAGTTCTTTTGAGCATTCACTAGCGCTCTTTTTTGTTACATCTATAACTATATCAGAAAGTTCTAAATATTCTGGACGTCTTTGGTTATAAAGTTCTTTTGCTTTTTTCAAATCATTCAACAGTGGACGCTTTTTCAGTTTCTTAGCTGCGTTTGGATGTTGTTTTATTCGTTTTATAATCTCATCAAATGGTGAATCAAGCAAAACTACAGTTCCTATTTTTTTAAGATTTTTAACCTTATAAAAACCACCACCAGTTGAGATAAGAGTATTTTTCACACTTGTTTGCAGCCATAAAGCAACATTTTTTTCTATCTTTCTAAAATACTCTTCACCATCTTCTTCAAAAATTGATTTAACTTTTCTGTTTTCCATACTCTCAATCAAATCATCCGTATCTATGGCCATATAGTTTGAGTTTTTTATTACTTC
>JGI997J19993_1000523_pt1 | contig 10433 bp, 8 predicted proteins | sample Etolagbewater25m_FD_19993 | JGI IMG/M metagenome (IMG submission 19993)
AAGCGTGATGGCTGTGTTGTCGTGCTGTATTGCACCACGCTTATCTTCCCGAAGCTCACCCAGTTCAGCATAAGCCCTTTTACCGGTTTGTCGGGCCTTGCTGCAGCCAGTGCGTCGGCGTAACAGCGGAGCTGCGGCAGATAGATGTTGAATCGTTCTTCAAGAAGTTCGTCGGTTTTTACCTGATCGGACTTATGGTCCACAATCCAGAGCGCGTCTTCTGTCTCCACCACAAGATCGGTGAACCCTGCCACCACGGATCCTGATGCGTCAAGAGCGAGAAGCGGCAGTTCCGCGTGCCTCGTTATGGCTGTGAACCGGGAGCCGAGCCACGAATCAAACGCCCTGACGGCCTCGTAGACCGGCTTGAGCTGCCCGGGGGCAAGCAGCCCCTCAAAAGCCCCGGCAAGAAGCTCCTCCCGTTCCGGATGGCCTGAGAGGAGTTCGAACGCACGGTGCAGTATTTTTCCTTTTTCCATCGGGTCGTCAACACCCGGAATATCGATGGCGAACCCCTTGCCGTATCGGATATCCTCACGGGGCGTACCGGCTGCGCCGGAGTCGTTATGCAGTGAGGACGGGCGTACCGCTTCGGGTGTGAGCGGTTCCGGCATCGTGCTGCGCCTGATAGCACGGCGGCCGAACACGGGAAGGGAAGATTCCGTGCTCGCAGCTTCAATTTCAATGCCTGTCTTCAGGGTGATGGTCGAGACGGGACAGCTGAACTCCACTCCCTCTATACTCATGCCTTTAGGTGTAACCTCTGCCTTTGCTGCCCGGCAGAATTCTGCCCAGTAGGTTCCTTGCCACTTTCCCTTGGTTTTTGGCAGGTACTCCGGCCATTCAAGGATGACTTTTTCGCGTGCTCTGGTCAGTGCCACATAGAGCAGGCGTTTGGTGTTTTCGTGTGATTCCGGCTTGAGATCCTCAACAAAGGCGTCATTTTTCTCTTTTGAGCTGAACTTCGGGTGTATCCTGACCCAGGCATGATCCATGATTGTATCAAGGTCGCTGAAGTCATCATAATCAACCTTTGTGTTCGGCAGGCGGGGGAACTCGCCGTCGTCCATGCCGCAGACTGCAACAACCGGCCATTCGCCACCTTTCGATTTGTGCCATGTCATGAGCTGCACCGCCTCCTCATCAATGATTGAAGGGGAAGGACGGGTGTTGTTTTCCCTTCCGGCGCTGTCCGTCGCCTCCATCTTCGCCTTCAGCCATGAAAGGAATGTCTTAATGCCGGAACCATAATACCCGCCGCTGGAGAGGGCTTCACGGCTTGAAGCCATGAACTGAAGGCACTCATCCTGCAGTTTCAGCAGGTCGGCCCGTGCTTCCGCCCCGTCTGGCCATCCGGCAATGCTCCCGTAAAGGTCGAGTGTCGTTACGATGTCGTCAAGGATTGCGTCCACGGTCCGGTCCTTCGCCCCTGCGGCTACGTTTTCGAGCCTCTCCAGAATCGGGTCTGCCACCGCTCCGCCCTTCATCAGTCCGGTGAGTGCCGACTGCAGGGAGCCTGTGCCGAGTTCCGTGGATGCAAGGTACAGCGCGGCATGCCGGTCGCCGGGGTCGGCCACATAGGCAAGGCAGTGCCATGCAAGCTGTACGATCCGGGAGTCCAGCCATCCCTCCTCCTCAAGCCGGCACCTGATGCCTGCTTTACGGAGTGCTTCCGCATAGAATGTGAGGCGCTTGTTCTTGTAGCAGATGATGGCGATGTCTCCACCGCGTATATCCCGGTGCACATTGAGTTTCTTGTCCCAGACCTGCTGCTTTGTGGCAATCAGTTCCTGAATCCTTTTGACGGTATAGGACGCCCAGGCAGCCTCCTTCAGCGGTTCCGCTGCGGCTATGATTTCAAGCGGTTCCATGCTGCTTCTGAACTCGGCTTTCGCTTCCAGGGCGGTGTATCCTTCATGGAACATGGCGCCGCCGACCTGGTTGATCCACCCCATCAATTCCGGTGAAGAGCGCCAGTTGCCCTCAAGGGGGCTGGTTGGATACTTATTGCTCATTTCTGCCAAGAGACGCTCATCGGCATTCTGGAACCCCATGATTGCCTGCTTCACATCGCCGACGACGATGGCCGGTACTGTGGGTTCCGTTTTCCTCAGCGACCAGACAAGCGAGAACTGCAGCGGGCTGGTATCCTGGAACTCGTCCACGACCAGGCACTCCATCCGCCGGCGGAACAGCGCAAGGACTTCAGGATGTTCCTTGAAGAGTCTGTAGGACATGGAGAGCATGTCCATGAAATCAAGCAGGCCCCGTCTGCTCTTTTCCGTTTCGTAGCCTGTCACGGTTTCGGCGGCGGCTCTCAGGAGCCTGGCGGCATGCTCCTGTGCATCCGCGAGGGGTCCGGGGTGATACACCAGCCGTTCAGCTGTTGCGATTACCTTGATGATGTGGTCGTTGTACTCCTGCGGGAGGGGTTTGTCTTTTTTGTAGAAGTGCAGTTGGGACAGCTTATGCCACAGTTTCCAGTCGGTGTCGAGGGTGGTGCTCCGTGAGGCTCTTTTCAAGAGCCGATAGTTGTTCCAGACCTTCTTTTTCGGCCCAGCCTTTAAGTCGTATGTGTTGGAGATGTCGAAAGGAAATGCTTCCAGGGTGTTTTCAACAGCACTCAGCAGGGCGGCTTTTAGGGTTTCGGCATCTTCAACCCCTCCATATACATCCGCAATCTTTTTCCCTGTGCGCTCTTCCATCCATTCAGGGGATGTGGCACCGCTGAGTGAACGGAGCTGATCAGTGATATTGAGGAGCCTTTTGCGGAACCCGTCCTCGGCCGTTGCTTTCGTTCCGAAATTGAACCCGTACCCGTCCTCTTCCAGTGTTTCCATCAGTCCCACCGCAGAGGGAGACCCGGCCAGTACCTTTCCTGCAAGCATGGTTTCCTCATCCTTGCTGATCTTGCGGAGGGTGGGGGAGATGCCCGCATCAAACGCAAACTCCTGCAGGATGCGCCTGCCGAACCCGTGGATTGTGGATATGTAGGCGCTCTCCAGCCTGAAGGCCTCATCGAGCATCCCCTCCTGCACGAGTTCTTCGCGTATGCGGCCAACCAGTTCCGCTGCAGCGGTTTCGGTGTAGGTCACCGCCACGATTTTTTCCGGCGCAACCTTTCCCTCTTTAACCCACTCTCCGAGTGTTTTCTGTATTTTATAGGTCTTCCCGGATCCCGCACCCGCCGGGTGGATGGTCAGCATCGGCAGTTCACTCATTGACGGGCTCCTTTTCAGTCGGGGTTGTTTCATTGTGCATGAAGAGTCTGACAAGAGGATTGTTCTCGATCGCGTATGGCGTTATTCCAATTTTCTTAAATGTCTTCTCATCTTCCGTGGTGTTCATCGTTACCAGCCCATTCTTGAGTGCTTCAAGCTGCTCCTGGATTTTGCCCCATGCGGCATTCGAGGTTGCCGTCCCGAGTTCATCGAGACCGCTGACTGAGTTGAACCACCCCGTTGTACCTGCAAGGGCGGTCTGGTCGTTCATGAGGTAGTAGAGTGTGCCGATTTCTCCGGCGCTTTTGAATCGGGCCAGTACTTCCGCAGCTTCCCCGCTGACCTTTTTCCCTTTCTCGGGGCCTCCGGTCTCTATCATGGTCCGGTAGAGTTCGGCCTGGAGGTCCCAGCCGGCATTCATCCGTTTTTCGCGGCTTCCGCTGCTGCTTTTCTTGTAGTCCACCACCAGCATCCGGTTGTCGTCAAGTTTAAGGAGCAGGTCGGCGTTGCCATGGATCGGTACCCCGCTGAGAGTGCCTTCAAGACTGATTTCGGTTTCCACCACCCGGGCCTGCATGGCTTCAAGTATTTCGCTCCATTCGAGAGCGGCTTTCAGGATGCCCTGCATGAGGTTTTCGCGTTCAACCGTCCACTCCCGCCTCAAGAGGAACGGGCAGGTTTTCTTGACCGCGTTGTCATAGAGTTCCGGCAGGAGGTTTCTTATTCCCTCAGCGCCGGCGATCCCTTCCGGCGTGAACAGGTGCTCGAAGACGGCGTGGGCGACCGTTCCCATCTTCAGCGGGTCCAGCTTTTCAGGGGCCCATTCCCGGGTTTTTATGCCAAGCCGCTCGAACAGCCATGCAAGCGGGGAGACAAGGAGGGTGTCGAGCCTGCTCGGCGACTCTGGTTTCAGGGTGCCGTCCTTCTGCATTCCTGTTTCAAGGAGGTTCGTCTTGAAGTAGAGATCTTCGGGTACCAGTTCGCGGGGTGGCGTGTCCACTTTAACAGGGGTCTTCGGCAGGCCGCCAGCCATGTTGTATTCAAGGCTGTTTTCAAGGGTGAGCACAAGTCCCCGACCGTTACCTGTCTCAAAGAGCGCTTCAGCGAATGTGATGCTCGAGGAGGGAGCCAGTGACTTCCCCTGCCCATCCCGCCCGGGCAGCAGAAACACCGCTGCCTCCGTCGCGGAAGTGAGCTGTCGGCGGAACCTTTTGCGGTTCCGTTCGCCGCGAACAGCGGCGCGTTCCATATCCATCCCTGTAGCCGCTTTCAGCTCTTCAAGCTCTTCATCGGTGAAGATGATCGAGGCCGAAGCAGCTTCAGGGAAGTGCCCGGCCGAGCAGCCCGCAGCGTAAAGCTGCCGGACTGTTCTCCACGGTTCCTGCCCTTCGTAAAAGACTGCGACTCCCTCCCGCGTCGGTTCCGGCAGCGCCGGTGCGGCCTGCGGGGTGATTTGGACAATGTCTCTCAGCTCCTGCCATTTCACCGGGCCGGCACCGGCGGCATCTGCCGCAATGGCTGTACACAGATGTCCGGCCCGTTCACGGTGAGCCTGCAGTTCTCCCTCTCCGTCAAGCAGGCCCGGAAATTCCTCCAGACGAGCTATAAGAGAGCCGGCATCGGCTGCGGGGCCGCCGTTTATGAGTTCCACCATCCGCCGTGCTTTTTCACCCTGCGCTTCACAGAGTTTCAGGGTATTCCTCATATCTATGGCGTCCTGTGCGAGCCGGTTCCCTTCTACGGTACTCCACGGCATGAGCGGGGAGGAGAGCAGGGCTGCCATGGCCATGGCAGGAGGGACATCTTCAAGACAGTAGAGGAGGTTCAGTACAGCCTCACCACCAAGGTCACGGGTGTCGTATGCATCACGCAGACCCGAGAGAGGGATGCCTGCCGCAGTAAACACCTCCCGTGCGGCGTGCGAGTATGCCATGTCGGACGGCAGGAGGAGCGCCATATCGGCATAGTGCAGACCCGGATTCTGCTTCACCGCCTCCTGCATCATGCCTGCCGCCACCTCCATTTCCTGCACCCCGTCACGGACCCTCAGCCACTGCAGTGAGCCGTCAAGGAGTGCTTTGCCTCCGGAGGGGAGAGTAAAGAGCTTTTCCTGCATCACCCTGAGCGACGAACCGGAAGGGGCCCGGCTGCCCTCCACGCTCTTTTCCAGCGCTTTCCTCAGCTGCGGGTCCTCCACTTCGCCGGCTGACCCGTTGAGGTGCCCCATCAATGCATTCTGCCAGGGATCGGTACTGAGCCACCCTTCATCATGGTAGACCCGCATCCGGCGGATGGTTCGTTCCGTTGATGCTTTAAGAATCCGGTCTATAGGCTGAAGCGCAGGCGGGAGGGCGTGGCCCATCGCTTCATGAAGTGCCGCCAGATCTTCCACGCGCTTCTGGAGGCGCGGGCTTGCGCTGAGACGGTCAACCTCCTCTATCCTTCCTGTGGTCCCTGCTGCTTCAAGGAGCATGGCGAGGTGGCTGCCGATGAGGGCGGTGATGGATTTCTTTTCTTCAGCCAGTACGGCTTCAAGCGAGCGCCTCCAGAACGCACCGGGTACATTCCATACCCCCATATTGAGTTTTTCCTCCCAGTCGGTTACGGCAGGGGGGAGGACGACGCAGCCTTCGGCCTGCGCCATGAGTTCCGGCCAGGTTCCGGCGATGACGCCGGACAGGGCGCCCTTTTCTGCGAGCATGCGCCGGAGCTTCATTGCCGAAGGTGCGTCGGGCGTGAGAAGGAAGTGGATCATTGTGCGAACTGCTCAGTTGTTCGAGAATAAAATGTCTGTCGTGGATGCCGTACTCCCCTTTTCCGTTTCCGTGCCGGTACCCTTACTGACAAGCCGCGCATCAAGATTTCTGTGGCGGGCACTGCCGGCCTTCGAAATGGTCAGTTTCCTGCCTGCTGCCTGCCGGGTTTTATCGTCAAGATGCTCCATTCCTAAAATATGCTCAAGCAGGATGTCACGGATGTGCCGGTTTTCCTCCTCTTCGGTCATCGCCACAACCCAGGTTTTTACCTTGGGGCGCTGCCCCCATCCCCGCATGATTTCAATGAGTGCATCGCGCCGTACCCGCTCCTGTCCGTCGAAAAAGGCTCTTCTCATCAGCCATGCCAGGGTTCCTCCCATCACCTCATCCGAGAGGGAGATCTCCTGTTCCACCAGTTTCCGCACGAACGCTTCGCAATCAAACTCCCTGCGCTGTGCCATCCATTCCAGCATGGCAGGGTCACGGCTCCAGCTGCGTGCCAGGTTGCGGACGGCGTCCCGCCTTCCGCTGTTTTCCGGTTTTTCTCCGGCCATTGTCGTAAGCAGCTCTTGTATGTCCAGTCCCATAATCCTCTCCAGTCTTGTGTTAAGGGGTTCTGGATACAATATGCGTTAGCGTATGGGACAAAGGCTGTCCAATCCGCCTTCAGGCGCTGCTTCTTTTTTGTGAATCGTCAATAGCCTCAATTGCCCGACGGCGGAACCCCAGTGGATCGGTGATGTTGGGTATGGGGGTGATGCCGCCACCCGTGCCGTTGATGTTCAGAGTTCCGAACCCGAGCATACGGCCAAGCACGCTCTGGTCCACATGGAAGCTCTCAACTTTGCTGTGGTTGATTTCAATAGTGCTCCGGCGTATGAACCCGAACTTTGCGATCACCCGTTTTGAAGTGACGGCCAGTTCGGTTGACTGCCGGCGGATCAAGGCCTCAATGCCATACCAGATTGCCGGAAGGAGACTGATGAACCCAAGAGTGAAGGTCCCTTGCGCTGTGTCCTGATTTTCGCCCATCTGGAGGGCAAGTGCGAAGAGCAGCAGGACGGCCGCTGCAGCAGAGAACGCAATGGCTTTGGAAAAGATGATCCAGTGCAGGCGTCCTGTGGCATACAGGACTTCACCTTCCATCATGTTTTTGTCGACATATCCCATGAGGGTCTCCGGGTTTGAGTAAAAGCATCCTTTCAGCACCCCGTGCCGTTCAGCCGGCCCGTGGAATTCCACGGCATTGGACAGCCATTGTCCCATATACGGCGTTACCTTGAAGCATGACGGCTGAAAAATGAGGGTGCAGAAGAAAGATAGTGGATTACACTCTAATGACAGCGGATTTACCTACATTCTTTTTGTTCCTCCGCACCCTTCATCAACATGCATTGCAGCTCGGGTCAGCCTGTTCAAGATCCCGGCCCTTGTCGCCATCACCCGGAGGAACGGCATGCTGGTGACCCATTACGATGCAATCTCCGCTCTTGCGCTTGAGGGCAAATCCTATGACTTGATAAGGAAAGAATATGAAGAATGCGACGATGAAAGCAACTGAAGGCATTGGTCGGGCATTCTTTTGTTCAATGATTAACCGCGAGGTGATCATTCTTCACGAAATCATCAAAAAGACCCAAAAGACGCCACCCAAGGACATCCTGCTTGCAAGAAAATGACTAATTCGATGGGGGGGGGAGTGAAGACTCCCTCACGCGTGTGGGGAAGACCATCAATTTCCTGACAGCAGGGAATTGATCTGAGAAACACCCCCACGCCTGTGGGGGCGATTGCTCTACAGCATCACAATTTGTGATCTTATCAGAAACCCCCACGCATGTGAGACGACTTTGTTCCGGTAAGCGGTATCCAGTATATCTACACTACTCATTCGGTAGCCTGTATCAGCTCATCATAAGCCCGCCATTGACTTCCCTCACATGCGGGCATTCTGCCCGCATTGCAGCAGCGTAGAGCTTTTCGGCAACCTCTTTTATCGGCATTCCCTCAGCTACCCCCAGGGCAACGGCCACGATGTCGTCGCAGCGGTCATTCTGAGCCTCTTCGAGGGTACGGTCCCATAGTGCCTGTGCCTGGTCGTCGTTCAGCCGCCCCTCCTCTACATCCTCTTCAGTCACATCGTCCAGCATGGTGTTGCGTGAGACTGTTTTCATCGCCCAGCTTCCCGGAGCATACTCCTGGATGTAATAGGAGATATAGCCATTATGATACATGCCCTCCCTCCAGTATCCCTCAATGGCAACCACCCACTTCTCCTTCTGCGTTTTTTCCCTGAACGACTCCAGCCCGTCATTGTACATGTCGAGTGCGGTGATGATCGTCATTTCACCGGCGTTTACGGCTGGTGTGTCTTTTGTCTTGTCTTTCTTTGTTTTCATGATCTGTTCCTTGTTGTTATTGATTGATGAGGGCGTCCCCTGAACGAGGACCCCCGCCGGGCGGTTGATACGCTTACCTCATTCAGTTCCCTGTACATCCGCTCGTGGCCGCCTCAAAGGCTACGAGTGCAGGGAAGACAGGGCGCCGCTGCCTGAACGGGGGCTTGCCCTTCAGGAACTCCGGCAGGCTGTCCGGCAGGGCAAGACTGATTTCAAGACTGAAACGGACAAGATCTATGCGCAATTGGGGATGCAGATCATAGACCCACACAGGGAGTTCGCCGAACCGCTTCCCATACCGAGCCTCTCTTGTCGGCCAGTGTATCCTGACTGCTTCAGGGAAGGTGAACAGCTTCAGTTTCCCGTTGACCAGCTTCACCTCATGGTACCCACCGAGGTTCGGCTCGTCCCCGCTGAGCATTTCGGACAGTGTTTCCAGAAACAGGTACTCGACAAGGCCCGCTGCTTCGCCCTTCCGGCCGAACGCCCTTGAATCCCTCTCTCTCCCGCTGCCGAGCTCCTCGCATATCGCCTCAAGCACCCCGGTGCATTCAGGCTTATGAGCAATCTCATCCATAGACCATCCCCGGGCAGCCGGCACGAACTGCTGGAAAAGCCGTACCGCTCTCCAGTACAGACCCGTTTCGCTCTCTCTGCCGACACTGCCCTCATCGCCTTGCACTGGGGGGAGATCTTCTTCCATCATCCGCACCATAGCGTATTCGTACGACAATGACAGTGCGTGATTGTACAGGCGGTCAGGATCGGGATACAGTTCAGTATTCAGAAGCGGACGGCCTTTCGGAAACTCAGAGCAACTGGCAAACCGACGAGAACATCCTTCAGGTCTGTGGGCAGCATCTCAAGCGCCCTCTTCTGGATATCCTGTGGGACCCCACCGTAGAGCGCCTCTGCTACTGCTCCGGCTATGCAGGCGAGGGTGTCGCTGTCGCCGCCGAGCGACACGGCGCTTCGCACCGCATCCTCCCAGTCCGTCGAGTCGAGGGCGGAGATGATGGCCTCCGGCACCGTGCCCGGACAGGAGATGTCGAACGAGTACCCCTTCCTGATTTCATCCACACTTCTGTAAAGATCATAGTGGAACAGATCCATCATCCTCATACGGATAACTTCTTTCTGCTCCCCTTTGCGCGCCATCAGAACAGCAAGCGCAGCGGCCTGCGCTCCCTTTATTCCCTGGGGGTGGTTGTGGGTGACGATGGCACTTTGGCGGGCCTCCTCGAGCACCTCGTCTTCAGTATCGAACGCAAACCCTACCGCCACCGCCCGCATGGCCGAACCGTTCCCCCAGCTGTTGTAGGGATAGGGGCTGCTGGAGCGGAGCCATTTTGAAAAGTCCTCCCCGTACCCGGCGTGGGGGTAACGGCGCCCGAAGGAGAGAAGTGCCCTCTGGTAATCGCAATCCGTCAGGATGGCTTCGGCCACTGCAACGCTGAGCACCGTATCGTCGGTGAACCGGCATGCGGGATGGAACAGGGGGAATTCCTTCGTCTTGATAGGCCGGTGTTCATACACCGAGCCTATGATATCTCCGGCTATGGCACCTATCATTTCCCACCTCCTTTTTTCTTCGCCTTTGTCCGCTCCGGCAGCGACGAACCCTTGGGTTTTGGCAACGGCTTTTTGCCAGGGGGGAAAATCCACGCGTAGGGATCGAAAATAATAACGCCTCCGCCGAGCTTGGCTGACACTTCTTCCGGGGTCAATTTTCTTGCAGGCGTGGAGGATCTTTTCAGAAGCGCCTCCTCGTTGGTGGTGTTGGGTAATCTGGTGATCATGACGGTCTCCGTTTTGGTTGCGAAATGCCACCAGGAGTCCGGAAAATGGAAAAACCGCAAGAACATCATGCGGTTTTCAGCGTTTTCCCTTTCGGGCACATCTGCTGTGCTGCTTGCCACCGCGGCCTTAGGCTCGGTTGGCGGACCCCGCATTGGGGTCACTCCTGATGTTGCTGTAATATACAAAGGATCTGCATCCGGTACAAAAATTTATTACGGCGGAGCACTGGGGAGGGGCTCAGGGGGGGAGAGTGCGCG
>JGI997J19993_1000524_pt1 | contig 10421 bp, 7 predicted proteins | sample Etolagbewater25m_FD_19993 | JGI IMG/M metagenome (IMG submission 19993)
AATCGGACATTTTTTGACGCATCTCAACAACGTCTTTTTTAACCGTCTCGACGTCTCTTGGCTGTTGCAAGAAAGCCTGTTTAAAGTCATTAAAAGCTTGGCGGCTTTGGCTATCTCCTACCACAGCACGCACTCGGGTAAATGCTTGATGCTCCCAGTTCCAAGCCTTATTTTCGATGTAACTCTTAAAACTTTCAAAATCCGTCACAATCATTCCAGATGCGCCGTTTGGTCGCAAACGAGTATCCACTTCATAGAGCACACCAGCAGGCATTAACGTTGTCATCAAGGAGATAACCTTTTGTCCCATGCGTACAAAAAACACCGAGTTTCCTGTTTGACGGCCACGAGAATCGGTTGCAGAATCACTTGGGCTTAATCCCTCATAGAGCAGTACAATATCCAGATCGGAACCATATCCGAGCTCAATGCCACCGACCTTACCGTAACCTAACACTAAGAACGGATTACGCCCTTCTGGTAAACCACCGGGCATACCATTTTTAGCCAACATTAACTGCCAAGCAAACTTCACCACACCGTTTAATACCGCTTCTGCAATCCAAGTTAAATAGTCACTCACGTGCATAACCGGTACATGACCTGTGATATCCGCTGCCGCCACTCTAAACACCTGTGCGTGTCGCCATTGACGAATCTGCTCCATAAAGCGCTCTTCATCACCATTGGCCTCTATTAGCAGGTCATCAACCTCTGCATTTAGCGATTCGAGCTCTAAAGGCGCATACAAGCTTCGCTCATCCAATAATTGGTCCATTAAAGCCGGATACTTGGCCAACATATCCGTCAGCCAAGGGCTCACTTGAACCAATGTAATTAAGTTTTTTAAGGCTTGTGGATTCTCTTTTAATAGCACTAGATAGACACTGCGCTGCAACACATTATCTAAAATTTTAAGTACTCGACTTAATACAGCATCACTGTAACCTTGATGAATGAGTTCAGCGAGCAATAGAGGCATTAAGGCATTTAAGCGCTCGATGCCCTCCGTGCCCAAACGGGCAATTGTTCGACCAGACTTAAAATCGTGCATCTGTTTAATAAAGTTTTCGGAATCGTCAATTTCTAAACCATTTAAATCCTCTTCCGATTCAAATTTACTTAACCAAACTTTCGCCATACTATTCGCTTCATCCGTCTCCTCATCAAGCGCAAAGACGGCTTTAAATTGAGCACTCACAAACTCTCGATGCACGTCTAGCTGCGTAATAAAAGCAGGATAATCCGCAAAGCCCATTGCCAGAGCCAATATATGTTGCTGGTTCTCGTCTTTAGGTAGGTCGTGTGTTTGTTGATCATTCCAAATTTGTAAGCGATTTTCCGCCCGACGCAAAAACACATAAGCGGCAATTAACCCATCGTGCTCCACTTGCTCTAAGTGGCCACTCTCAAGCAAGTAATCCAAAGTTGGCATCAATCTTCGGCCTTGCAATCCACGATTTCGCCCCCCGTGCACCAACTGAAACGCTTGAGCAATAAACTCAACCTCTCGAATACCACCTGGGCCCAGCTTCACATTTTGCTGCATGCCCTTCTTATTGACCTCGGCCATAATCATCTGCTTAAGCTCGCGCAAAGATTGCATGGCACTGAAATCGACGTAGCGGCGATAAACGAACGGTTTTAAAATACTAAACAGTTCGTCTGCTTGCTTTTTGTCACCCGCCATAGCACGAGCCTTAACTAAGGCATAACGCTCCCAGGCGCGGCCATGCAACTCATAATAGTGCTCAATACCAGAAAAACTCACCGCTAAAGGCCCTGCATCACCAAACGGACGCAAACGCATATCCACTCGATACACAAAGCCGTCTTCCGTATAGTCCACCAAGGACTTATTAAGCGCTTGACCTAAACGTACAAAAAATTGGTCATTGGGAATACTGCGTGCCCCCCCTTCAGTTTTACCTTGCTCTGGATAGACAAAAATCAAGTCAATATCGGATGAGAAGTTTAATTCTTGACCACCAAGCTTACCCATACCTAAAACAATCAGTTTTTGTGGCTCCCTCGATTCAGCCCCAATTGGCGTACCATAACGCACGCAAAACTTTTCATAATGCCAGTCCAAGGCACCATTTACCAAGGCATCCGCCAAATCGGAAACGTCAGTCATAACCTCTTCTAGTGCTGAAAGACCGGTTAAATCTCGAATGGCAATGCGTGCCATCTGCTTATTACGCTGCTGGCGCAAATGTCTGCTTAGCTCAGCCTCATCCTCTGAAGCGCGAACCAAATCGTATACGGATTGATACAACGCCCCTTCTGCAAAAGACGATTGCCATTGCGCCTCGTCCAAAACCTCCGGATAACGACGAGCCACATTTTCTAAAAAACGACTCCATTCAATGACTTTTTCTAACGGGTACTTCATATGGCGAGTTTCCTTAAACCAATTACGATTAATCAGGTCAATTTAACATTAAAACTGGATTAAAAAGTGAAAAACAGAGTCTGAATTAATTGAAAACAATCTAAATAAAAAATTAGCAGGCCTGCTGCTTTACCAGCAGGTTTCCAGCGAAGTGATTTAGAGATTCAATAAAGATAAGAATGCCTTCTGAAGAAGCCTAGGGCTATGTCGTTCAGACGACTAATGAGCGTGTTTAAATTAAGGCAACTTAAAGGTAATAGATATACAGTCGAGTTTGACGTTGATCTGATAACTCCCAAATTTCAGAGGGTTCAGTATCCGGCACAGGAAAACTGTTACTGACAAAAACCGATCCCGGCTTCATCTCAGATTGCACCTTTTTCCATAAGCGAGGCATGGGCTCTGTCGATAAAAAAGCGTAAACAAAATGGTAATTATCTAAAGGCGTTTTCCATAAGTCTTGGGCAAACACTTCTCCCCCCTTTAAACTGGTAAAAAAGCGAGCCAATAAATAGGGAATAGGCGCGGTTTCTACCCCAGAGGCTACCTTTACTTCGGGTTGTTGCGCCATAAACACCACATTTCCCCCTAGTCCACAACCTAAATCCATAAAGTGAATCGTTTCAATCGGTTCTACAGACGATACTTTTATTGAGAATTGTTGCTCAATCAAGGCTCTTAAGGCTTGGCGGGTCGTATTATTGGTGAGATAAAGTGGTACGCGCTCTTTACTGGCATTGGCAAATACTAGCCACAAGACAACAAACAGACCCAAGCCAATCCAAGGATTAATATCCAGCTCAAATGCAATGAAGAAACCCCAAGGCAGTAAAAACTGTATCCATCGCCACCAGCAAGGTAAACCCAACTTACAACTGACTAATGCGGCTAAAGTCGCCTGTATCAAGACCAAGAACCAAATTGGATAAGGTGGACTGACAACATTGGGCATCACATACACGCCCGCAGCCAAAACAGCAAACACACCTAATTGAATAACAAAGGCTCGAAGCACCTTTGACATAAATGATTCCCTTAAATGAACGCGCACCACATTTGAAACATGACGCACCAAAATAAACCTTAAACACGAATAACGTGCTTATAAAACTCCCAAAACAATAGAAAAAAACACCTAACAAATTGTTATATAAGGAGTATTTATAATTCTGGCACAGCAATTGTTATAAGTCGTTGAACGTTTTTACTATTAAATATTGAGAGAGGGTTAGTATGAAACTGATTGTTGCAATTATCAAACCTTTTAAACTTGATGACGTTCGTGAAGCGCTACATGATGTAGACGTTCACGGAATGACCGTCACTGAGTCTAAAGGTTTTGGCCGTCAAAAAGGTCACACAGAAATTTATCGTGGCGCAGAATACGCGATTGAATTTTTACCTAAAATCCGTTTAGAGATAGCGGTTTCTGACGAGAAAGTTGAAACCGTTGTTGAGGCTATTGGCACGGCCGCTCGCACAGGTAAAATCGGAGATGGAAAAATCTTTGTAATGCCTGTTGAAGAAGCGATTCGCATTAGAACCGAAGAAACCGGCGACGTTGCGCTGTAAGAACAAAGGGAAATGATTATGGAACAAATTACTCAAGTCAGTTACGCCCTAGACACATTTTACTTCTTGATGTCTGGTGCGTTAGTTATGTGGATGGCCGCTGGTTTTACCATGCTTGAAGCGGGTTTGGTGCGCTCTAAAAACACCACAGAAATTTTAGCTAAAAACGTAGGTCTTTTCGCCATTGCTTCTATTATGTATATGTTAGTGGGTTATAACATTATGTACGGAGATGCAATTAACACTTACATCCCAGGTATCAGCTTCCTATTAGGTGGTGATAACGAAGTTGCAGCGGTATTGGCTAGTGGTGGCGATGTCTACTACTCTTCAATGTCTGATTTCTTCTTCCAAGTGGTATTCGTAGCGACAGCAATGTCGGTTGTATCGGGTGCGGTTGCTGAACGTATGAAACTGATGTCTTTCTTCATTTTCGCAATCATCTTGACTGGTTTTATCTACCCAGTACAAGGTATGTGGACTTGGGGTGGTGGTTTCCTAAGCGAACTTGGATTTAGCGATTTCGCGGGATCTGGTATCGTTCACATGACCGGTGCGGCGGCGGCATTAGCAGGTGTTATTATCCTAGGCGCTCGTAAAGGTAAATACGGACCAAACGGTGAAGTACGTGCGATTACCGGTGCAAACATGCCTTTAGCTGCACTAGGTACCTTTATCTTGTGGTTAGGTTGGTTCGGTTTCAACGGTGGTTCTCAGTTACAACTATCAACGATCGAAAACGCAAACGCAGTTGCAATGATCTTCGTTAACACAAACATGGCTGCGGCTGGCGGTGTGATCGGTGCGATGATTGTTTCAAAAATCTTATTCGGCAAAGTTGATTTAACAATGATTTTAAACGGTGCACTTGCAGGTCTAGTTGCAATTACGGCTGATCCATTATCGCCAGCGCCTTTATCAGCAACGTTAATCGGTCTTGCTGGTGGTGTGATCGTAGTATTCGCTATCCTGTTCATGGATAACAAAATGAAAATTGATGATCCCGTAGGTGCGATCTCTGTCCACGGTATCGTAGGTATCTGGGGTCTTATCGCAGTAACATTCAACAACGCTGATGCAACAATCACGGCTCAGTTAATCGGTATCGTAGCAATCTTTGCATGGGTATTCATTTCAAGCTTAATTGTTTGGAGCATTATCAAAGCAATTATGGGTGTACGTGTTAGCGAAGAAGAAGAATACGAAGGTGTTGACCAATCTGAATGTGGAATGGAAGCATACCCTGAGTTTACAAATAAATAAGGTTCCTCCTTATTCGTTAAAAGAATTACTCCTCAGTAATTACTTAACCCCGCACTAGCGGGGTTTTTTTATGCCTTATTTTATTAAAAACCTTACTTATCGCCTGCTATTTCAAGCTAAAATAAAGGTTCAATTCAAATACCTAAAAATCATTAGCGATACACGAGATCCTGAATCATGAAAAGCCTTACCCTACCCTTCCTTTTGAGCGCTTTGCTTCTTGCCCCCTTGTCTACGAGCTTTGCATCGGATGACGCAGGGCACGAAGGCTACTCACCTAAATACAAACAGTTTGAAGCCCCTGCGGAACGTATTCCAAAATATTTTTCAATGGATAAAAACGTGGTTAACCTACGCAACACAAAAAAAGCCAAGTTCTTAGCGGTGGACTTTAAATTTATGTCTTACTATCCGCAATTGGTTGAAGTGGAGATGGAACACCTGCGCCCGATTCTGAAAAATGATATTGACCGTTTATTACGTAACCAATCTTATGAAAGTTTAAGCACACCCGATGGACCGGATGTTTTGCGTACTGAAATATTGAACGTGGCTCGCGACATTCTAGAAAAACATAAGCTCTACCCTGACCTGCTTGAAGATGTCTATTTAGATAAATTTGTCATTCAATAGACTCAATACATTAAGCGATTGTTCAAACATAAAAAATCCCACGTAAAATGAAGTGGGATTTTTTTATTTAAGCCTTGGTGTTTTTCAGCTAAAGGTTTCGAAACTTATATAACAATCCTAACCAACGAGCTTTTAAGCTGGGTTTTACGTCTATCGGATGCTTGTAGACTAGCACCACCGACGTTTCATTTGGATTATACAAAGGGTGCGATTGCCAGTGCATTAAATCCTCATATTCAAATCCTGAGTCTAAGGCAATCAATTGCCACGGCAAAACTCGATACTCACCTTGTGCTTGTGGCCCATTAGGCGTCATATCGAGTGGGATTTTTTCGTCAATCACCACCGTTTTTAACTTACCCGACTCCATCCAAATTCTGACAAACTCCCCCTCTTGCAACAAGGTTCCGTAAGGCAAAAACTGATAGGTTGCATTTAAACTGGTTACCGGATTATCCAATAAAGGCGCCCCTTCTGGAAACTTAAATTGACAGTAACCTCCTGAACAACAAGACATTTTTAACTTTCCTTATCTTCTTATGTGGCGTAAACTAAACGAATAAAGAATCTTACGAAGAGGGAGATGACAGCATGGCCATTGATTCCAACAATCCGATTTCTTCCAGTAACTACGTGGCAAGCCTGCAAGCTATTAACACTAGCTTAGCATCTGGCTCACAAATTAATCAATCTGCTGACAACCCAGCAGGTCAAGCCATCATCAGTAGCTTAACCTCTCAAATCAATACCCAAGATATCGGTGTACAAAACGCAAACAGTGGCATTAACCTGCTACAAACCGCGACATCTGGCGTGCAAAACATCAATGAAAGTGTGCTTCGTATGAACGAGCTTGCGATTCAAGCACAAAATGGCACGCTCAATTCGCAACAAAGAAATATCCTTAATTTGGAGTTTCAACAAAACCTTGAAAGTATAAATGGTCTGGCTAACAACACCAACTTTAATGGCTTAAACCTCCTCAATGGAGAGACCAATTCAATCGACATCGCATTGGGAGATTCCAGCACAACCTTAAACTTTGCAGACCTAACCACAAACGGACTAGGCTTAAGCGGTCTGGACATTAGCGACCCTGCCAATGCCAGCAATGCACTGCAAGGGTTGCAGCTCGCAAGTGAACAGTTACTTAATAGCCAAAGTCAATTTGGCGCACAACAAAACGGATTGCAATCCAGTGCAGAGAATATAGCCAATCAAAACGTGAATACCTTAAGTACTAGAAGTCGGATGAGTGATACCGATTTTGCGCGTGCCATTACTGAACAAGTTCGTCAGAGCATTTTGAATGAAAGCTCATTGACAATGCAAGTGCAAAACAATCAATCACGCGATAATGTTTTACAACTGCTTGGTGGTTAACGACCCTATTTCTCCTAAAGAGCGTTGGCCGGTCTCATTTGACCGGTTTTTTTTGCCTTAAACTAAAAAAATCGCCCTAAGTTATAAGCAGGTCTGCTAGCTCTTTGCTATAATTTTGAGCCTATTACACTTCAAAAATCAAGAGATCAAATGGAAAAGCATTTCGACCCAAATACAATTGAAACTAAGTGGTATCAAACCTGGGAAAACAAAGGTTACTTTAAGCCTAAATACGACGAATCCGATCCTTATACGATTATGATTCCGCCGCCCAACGTCACAGGCAGTCTGCACATGGGACACGCCTTCCAAGATACCATTATGGATACTCTGATCCGTTATCACCGTATGAAAGGCCACGATACGCTTTGGCAACCTGGTACAGACCATGCAGGTATCGCCACGCAAATGGTGGTGGAACGTCAGTTAGCGGCGCAAGGGTTAAGCCGCCATGATGTCGGTCGTGAAGATTTCATTAAGAAAATATGGGAGTGGAAAGAGGAGTCCGGTGGCACCATTACCAAACAGTTGCGTCGCCTGGGCGCTTCGCCAGACTGGTCTCGCGAGCGCTTTACTATGGACGACGGTCTATCGAATGCGGTTAAAGAAGTGTTCGTACAACTTCACCAAGAAGGCCTTATTTACCGTGGAAAACGCCTCGTTAACTGGGACCCTATTTTACACACCGCGGTTTCTGACCTTGAGGTTATCTCCGAAGAAGAGCAAGGTAATTTGTGGCACATGCGCTACCCACTGACCGATGGCTCGGGTCATTTAGTGGTTGCAACCACCCGTCCAGAAACCATGCTAGGTGACCAAGCGGTTGCCGTGCACCCAGAAGATGAACGCTACAAACACCTAGTGGGCAAAACCATTACGCTGCCGTTAGTCGGTCGTGAAATCCCTATTATTGCTGACGATTATGTTGATTTAGAATTTGGAACGGGTTGTGTCAAAATCACCCCTGCGCACGATTTTAATGACTATGAGATGGGCAAACGTCACAACTTACCGATGTTGAATATCTTCACCATTGATGCCGCCATTAACGATGAAGCGCCTGAAAAATATCAAGGTCTAGACCGTTATGAGGCGCGCAAACAGATTATTGCCGACCTTGAAGCGTTGGGTTTAATGGACGACATTAAACCGCATACTTTAATGGTGCCACGTGGCGATCGCACACACGCCGTCATTGAGCCCCTGCTAACGGATCAATGGTATGTTGCCGTCGCTAAGCTGGCACAACCAGCAATTGATGCGGTTAAAAATGGCGATATTGAGTTTGTACCCAAAAACTGGGAGAACACCTATTTTGAATGGATGAACAACATCCAAGACTGGTGTATCTCTCGTCAAATTTGGTGGGGACATCGAATCCCTGCTTGGTACGATGAAGAGGGGAATATCTATGTTGGACGCAGCGAAGAAGAAGTTCGTGCAGACAACCATCTCTCTGCCGATATCGCACTGCGTCAAGACGAAGACGTTTTAGATACCTGGTTTAGCTCGGCGCTTTGGACGTTCTCAACCCTAGGTTGGCCAGAGAAAACCGCTGAATTGGAAAAATTTCACCCTACTTCAGTCTTAGTCACTGGGTTTGACATCATCTTCTTCTGGGTTGCCAGAATGATTATGATGACTCTGAAGTTCACAGGTGAAGTACCGTTCAAAAAGGTCTATGTCCACGGTTTGGTGCGTGATGGTGAAGGCCAGAAGATGTCTAAATCGAAAGGGAATGTTTTAGACCCGATTGATTTGATTGACGGCATTGAGCTTGAAGATCTGGTTAAAAAACGTACCTACGGGATGATGCAACCAGAAAAAGCCGCCAAAATTGAAAAATCAACGCGTAAACAGTTCGCAGATGGTATTCCGGCCTTTGGTACCGATGCAATGCGTTTCACCTTTGCTTCACTGGCCTCAACAGGCCGTGACATTCGTTTTGATCTAAACCGTGCTGAAGGTTACCGCAACTTCTGTAACAAATTGTGGAATGCCACCCGTTACGTTCTAATGAACACCGAAGGCTATGACACGGGCGTAGATGAGTCTGCAGAAGTTGAGTTATCATTAGCCGACCGCTGGATTACCTCTCGTTTACAAGCCGTAGAAATTGAAGTCGCCAAACACTTCGACAGCTACCGTTTTGACTTAGCGGCTACCGCACTGTATGAGTTCACTTGGAACGAATACTGCGACTGGTACCTAGAACTGGCTAAACCGATTTTAAACAGCGAAAAAAGTAGCGATGCAGCCAAACGTGGTACCCGTAAAACACTGGTACGTGCTTTAGAAACATTACTGCGTTTATTGCACCCAATCATCCCGTTTATTACCGAAGAAGCGTGGCAAGCCGTGGCACCATTGGCCGGCAAACACTCTGACACCATTATGCTTGAGCCGTACCCATTAGGGGATGAATCAAAAATTGATTTAGCGGCCGTTTGCGAGCTGGAATGGGTTAAACAATTTATTATTGGCGTGCGTAAAATCCGTTCCGAAATGGACATTGCCCCAAGCAAAGCCCTACCGGTTTTATTGGCAGGTCTTAATGCCAATGATGAGCTGTGGTTTAACAACAACCAGGTCTTCCTTCAAACACTAGCGAAACTAGAAAGCATTACCATTCTTGAAAATGAAGCTGAAGCACCGGAATCAGCGGTGAGTTTAGTCGGCGAAATGAAAGTCTTAATCCCAATGGCGGGCCTAATTGACAAGGATGCTGAGTTAGCACGTTTAAACAAAGAGATGGGCAAATTGGAAGGCGAAATTAAACGTTTAAGTGGCAAGCTTAGTAACGCTGGTTTTGTTGCCAAAGCCCCGGAAGCCGTGGTAAACGTTGAGCGTGAAAAATTGGCTGGCTATGAAACGGCCCTAAACAATTTAAAGGAACAGCATGAAAAAATTCAACAGCTTTAAATCTATTGCCTTAGCGCCTGCCCTGCTACTTTCTATTAGCCTTGCGCTGCCTGTTCACGCAGCGGATTCAGCTGCGGGTAGCACACGCTACATCACCGACTCAATTGAGATTCCACTGCGCAGTGGAGCCTCTCATAAACATCGTATTAAACGTATGATGCCCTCAGGAACCGAGGTTAAAATCTTAGAAGTTGACCCGACTGGCTGGGCAAAAGTAGCTTATAAAGGTTCTGAAGGCTGGTTACCAGCAAAC
>JGI997J19993_1000525_pt1 | contig 10410 bp, 11 predicted proteins | sample Etolagbewater25m_FD_19993 | JGI IMG/M metagenome (IMG submission 19993)
ATAGCCATATTTTTTCTTATACTTTTGGGGAGAAATATATATAAAACAAAAAAAGAGAGAGAAAAAATTTAGATTAAAATAGTTTTGATAAAAGTTTTGTTAAAATAGTCAAATTTTACAAAGTAGAGGAATATTTATGAAACTATACGCACCTTGGGAAAAAGCTTTTGAGAGAATAGCTACTCCATTTGAACACTTCTTACATGCTCAAACAACAACAGGTTTTGTGTTGATGTTTATGACTATCGTTGCACTTATCCTTGCAAACACACCACTAGCTGATGCTTACTTACATTTTTTCCATACAAAAATTGACTTTAATGTGGGATCATGGGAACTATCACACTCTATTCACCATTGGATAAATGATGGTCTTATGGCTATATTCTTTTTTATCATAGGTTTAGAGATAAAAAGAGAGATCCTTGCAGGTGAGTTATCAAACATAAAAGTAGCTATATTACCAATACTAGCTGCAATTGGGGGTATGGTTTTTCCAGCACTTATATATCTATCTATAAACTCAGGTGGTGAGGGTGCAGCAGGTTGGGGTATCCCTATGGCTACAGATATTGCATTTGCTATTAGTGCATTGGTGCTTCTTGGTAAGCGAGTTCCAACTGCACTAGTTACATTTTTGGTAGCTCTTGCTATTGTTGATGATCTGGGTGCTGTTTTAGTTATAGCAATATTTTATACAGATACAATAAATATGTTACCATTAGTGTTAGCTGGAGTGATGTTTGTTGTTATGGTTGTATTTAATAGATTTGGTATACATGCTATTTTACCATATTTTATAGTTGGATTATTTATGTGGTTTTTTATGTTAGAATCAGGTGTTCATGCAACAATCGCAGGGGTAATAGCAGCGCTTACAATCCCATCAAAACCAAAAAGAACACCTGTTACTTTTGTAGAAGATACAAAAGGTCTTTTGGATGATTATGAGAAATATCCAGTTGCAACAGATCATGTGATGCATGAAAACCAAAAAGCGATTTTACAAAATATAAAAGATAAAATAGACTCAGTAGGAACTCCAGCAGCTAGACTTGAAAATGATCTACATCTTCCAGTAGCACTTATAGTTATACCTCTTTTTGCTTTAGCAAATGCAGGTATTAGTATAGATTTTAGCTCAATTGGATCTACAATAGTTGAGCCTGTTTCTTTAGGTATAATCGCAGGGCTTATATTTGGAAAAGTTATAGGTATCTTTGGTGTATCGTGGCTTGCTATAAAGATGAAAATAGCAAAACTACCTCAAAATAGCTCAATGAGCCAAATATTTGGTGTTGCATTTTTAGGTGGTATTGGATTTACTATGTCGATATTTGTAGCTGATCTTGCATTTGTTGGAAATGCAGAACTTATATTTCAAGCTAAAGTTGGTATCTTAGGTGCTTCACTTTTTGCAGGACTATTTGGGTACTTTTGGTTAAAATTAGCTAGTAAAAAAGCTCTAGACTAATCTTTTTTAGGTGTATATTCTCACAATATACATCTAAATCTCTTCAATTAAAATAATAAAGCTACATTTAGATATAATCGCGACCATTTTACTATTTAAAAAGGTTAAAATTTGAAAGTTGTTACTGGAGTTGTAGGCAATGATATCCATGTTGTTGCAAACAGACTTATAGATATCTCATTGCAAAGTAGGGGATATGAAGTTTTTAATCTTGGAGTTAATACATATCTTCAAGAGTTTATCGATGCTGTTGTAGAGACAGATGCAAAAGTTTTATTGATATCATCACTAAATGGTGAAGCTCAAGGTTGGTGTAGAGAGCTTAAAAGATACAAAGAGCAGTTTGATCTAAAAGATGTACTTTTTGTAATAGGTGGAAACCTAAGTGTTGGTGAAGCTTCAAGTGAAGAGATCATACCTATGTTTGAAGAGTATGGTTTTGATATGGTGTTTCACCAAACTGATTTAGTTGATGGACTTGATAAGATAGATAGATATGTGAAGGAAAATAAAATATGAGTTTACTTCAAAGAGATAGAGAACTAATAGTATCAAATGAGTTTGTAAAAGAGTTTGATTTTAATGAGATTGAAAATTTTGTAAAAAATGCAAGCAAAAACCTTTTTATATCTCACAAATTTAAGAACAATCCAAATAAAACTTTAGTGCAACCTCGTGGTGGATTTCCAACCCAAGAGAAGATGTTTGCACTTTATGAGCAGTTTAAATCAACTGGTGTTGATATATTACCAATGACCATAGATAGTAACACAAGATTAAACGACTATGCAAGTGCAAAAAAGATGTTACAACTTTCAATAGATGAGCAAAAAGATTTTTTAAATGGCTACCCACTAATCTCACATGGATATAAAACTGCAAGAGAGATGATAACACACTTTGATACACCTATAAGTCTTCGACACGGAACGCCAGATGCAAGACTCTTAGTTGATATGGCAATAGCAAGTGGGGCATTTGAGATAGAGGGGGGACCTATAACATATATACTCCCATACTCTAAAAACTTCCCTCAAGATAAAGCTTTTTTATACTGGAAACATGTAGAGAAACTTTGTGCAAAATACTCAACACTAAATGAACCTATAAATAGAGAGTCATTTGGACCTCTAACTGCAACACTAGTACCTCCTGTTATAACTATAGTTATCCAAATAGCTGAGATGCTTTTATCTCTAGAGGAGGGTGTGAAGTCATTTTCGGTTAGTTTTGCACAAACTGGAAGCTTAAACCAAGATCTAGTTATGGGAAATGTGATAAAAAGAAAAGCAAAAGAGTATGCAGCTAAAATAGGGTGTGAAGATGCAACTATAAATCTAGTATATCACCAATGGATGGGATCATTTCCAAGAGATAAAGAGAAATCAGACTCCCTTATAAATACAGGTGCAATGATAGCAAAGATGGTTGGTGCAAATAAGATCATCACAAAAACACGAGCAGAAGCGTTTGGGATACCTACAAAAGAGGAGAATGGACTAGCTGTATCAAATGTGCAATACACTTTAAATATGTTAAATGGACTTCCTACTTTTAAAGATGAAGAGGAGGAGGAGAACTTAGAGCGTCAAATAGATGAGGTTTTTGAGACCATATTTAATGACCCTGCGGATACATTATGGAGAAAGATATTTAATAGTATAAAAAATGGTATCATAGATGTTCCATACTCACCACATATCATAAACAACAATGAGCTTATAACTGTAAGAGATGAGTCTAAAAATATAAGAATCTACAAAAGGGGAAAAGTACCTATTAGTGATAAAAGTTTTAAATATGAGCAATCAAAACTAAAAGGTAAAGTTGATAAAGACTCAGTAGTAAATCAGATCATACACGATATAGGGATTATGTTATGAGTAAAATGTTAATAGATATAGGGAGCACTTATTTTAAAGTTGCTACAAAAAAGCGTATTGAACACCACTTTAGAAACTTTAAAACATCTATATATGATGATTTGATGGATAAATGTGAAGCTCTTATTAAAGGTTATGATAAAGAAAATATCCATATCTGCAGCTCTGCAAATGGTGGGTTGAGTACTTTGATAATTGGACTTACTGAGTCATTTAGTTTAAAGTATGCTACAAATATAGCGTATAACTCAGGGATAAACATAATAGAGTCTATGGTGTATAATAAGCTAGAGTCGTATGAGAGACCAAAAGAGAATATAGATGTAGTTATCATTGTTGGTGGTATAGATAGTAAAAAAGATATATTTGATAAAAAGCTTATAGATTATCTTGAGAGTATAACTTATCAAAATATTGTATATGTAGGTAGTGTTACACAAACTAAGTTTTTAACTACATATATCCAAAATCTTGTAGTTTTACCAAATATCATAGATAATAAACTAAAAATGTATGAAGACGATCTAAAAGATTACCTTACAAATCTATATGCAAGTGATATAGAGGGGAAAGATGATATAAAAGATCTTTATGCTCTAACTTCAAACCAGATATATTCAACTCCATATATAGTAAATCAAGCTTTACCATTTATCGATACACTACTAGATGTAGCTGATCCTTTTATAGTAGTAGATATTGGAGGTGCTACAACAGATATCCACTACAGTAAAGAGTTAGTAGATGATAATATAATCACTACAAATGAGTATGATAGACTTGTATTTAAAAAACTTGGAGTTTATAAGAGTGCAGATAGTTTAGTATTTAGTGCAAAAAACAATGAGTTTGTTTATGAACTACTAGCACACCTAAATAAAACAGAGGATATCTTAGATAAAAGAGATAAAGAAGCTACAATTTTACTTATGCAATTAGCTATATTTTTAGTCCTTTATAAAGTGTCACATCACCATAAATCGTATCTAAATATAAAACTAACATCACTAAATAGTATAGTTTTAACAGGTGGTATCACGAAAGTTTTAGATGCTAAACAGATAGATGATGTGATAGAGTTTTTTTATAAAAAGATTTTAAACTACTCTACTATACCAAACAGGGTAGTTGATCTAAACTACTCTATTTGGACACTTGGGGTAAAATAGATGGATATAGAGTCTATAAAAAAAGAGCGTGCTAAATGGTTTAGATGGAAAAATATATCTCCAATAAAAGAGCAGGTTGATAAGTTTGTATCTAGTGGTATAGCAGATAAAAGATCTGACGTTTTGCTTGAAGATTGGGTTACGGTAAAAAATATAGAAGGTTTAAGCAAAGAGGATAAAGAGCTACTTGAAGATACAGCAAAAAAACTAATACCTTGGAGAAAAGGTCCGTTTGAGGTTTTTGATCTGAAGATTGATAGTGAGTGGCAAAGTAATAAAAAATATAATCTTTTAAGAGGATATTTTGATCTAAAAGATAAAGTTGTAGCAGATGTAGGGTGTAATAATGGATACTATATGTTTAGGATGCTTGAGGATAGTCCAACTAAACTAGTAGGTTTTGATCCATCACCTTTTTTTAATCTACAGTTTAACTTTATAAACTCATTTGTAAAAAGTGATATAGAGTTTGAGCTTTTAGGGGTTGAACACCTAGAGTTTTATAACCATAAGTTTGATTTTATATTTATGTTGGGTGTACTATATCATAGAAGTGATCCAATCTCTACACTAAAGTCACTAAATAGATCACTAAATAGTGGTGGAGAGCTTATTGTTGATAGCTTTATAATAGATGGGGAAGATGAGGTGTGTTTGTTTCCGCAAACTAGATATGCAAAGATGCCAAATGTATATTTTATCCCTACAGTAAACTGCTTTAAAAACTGGCTAACTCGCGCAGGATTTATAGATATAGAACTTTTAGAGATAACAAAAACAGATGCTAGTGAACAAAGAGTGACCGACTGGAGCTTTGAGCAAAGCTTAAGTGACTATCTAGATGAAGATGATACAGATAAAACAGTAGAGGGGTATCCAGCACCTAAAAGAGCATATCTAAAGGCTAGAAAAAAGTAGTTAATAGATAAAGCTATCTCCTTTAATCTTAAATAAAACTGAATACTGGATATGACAACTTGGCTTACAATTTAATCAAGTGCCAAGTTTTAGTTAAACTTTTTTTATCCACTCTTTAGCGCAAGATAGCTCTCCATATCCACTATTGGCATTTATATGACCTGCTTTTTCTAGTATTTTAAGTCCTATATTTAAACTACTTTGAAGGTCTATAGCCTCCTCTACACTTAGATACTGATCATCACTACTCCCTACCATGATTATCTCATCTGATTTTAGATCTTCTACTATTGGGTATGGGAAAAAAGTCTCAAGCTCTTTTATGGTGCAGTTTTGTCTAACTGGAGCTACAAGCATAAGTTTATCTATAGATTTTATATCATATTTTTCTACAAAGTGAAACCATAAGATATTTGCTAAGCTATGACACACTACAATATCTGGCTTAAAGTGATCAAATTCAACTTTTAAGTACTCAAGCCACTCTTTTAAGTTTGGGTCCTCTTTGTTTGGTAATAGAGGAAAAGAGACAGTATAGTTCTCTTTTATAAGTTCACTTGCTAACCAAGCTTGCCAATGTGGATAATCACTTCCACCCCAACCATGAAGTATCAATACTTTTTTGCTCATTTTATATCCCTTACACACCTTACATATTTAGCATAGGTTCTATTTTCATAGTATGCAGTTCCACTTTTGAAAAATATATAGTAACCGTATCTCCCAAGTGTCCTCCAAGTTCTATCTTTAGTCCAATACCCATCTTGAACTATATGATAAAATTTTTTATTTATCATAATCTCATCTTTTCTTGTTTTATCGATAATATATTTGTACTCTTCAACAGTAGGAAGCCTCCAATCACTAAAACCACTTTGTGTAAGCTCATCACAGTATTTTATAGCATTGTCTTGTTTTAGTCTATAGATAGTGTTTTCTTTATGGTCTTGCCAGATAAGCTTGTGATCTCTATCAACTACAGTATCTCCACTTTTGATCAAGTTTGCACTAAAAAGCTCTATAGTAATAAAAACAAATATATAAATATATCTCATAGTTATCCTTTTGGTTTTATGGTGTATTTTTTTCTATCTAACCTATCTTCTACTTTATTATCAAGTAGCTCTATACTTATCTTTTCATCCTCTAAAAATACTAAACCAACAAGCTCTTTTATAGGTTTTTTCTCTTTGCTATCATCGATTGTAGCATGCTCTTTCCACTGTTTAAATTTATCTTCGTATATATCTACAATCTTATCTTCATGATACTTTCTCTCTAAAAGCAATGCAATAGTAACTATAAGCAACATAATAAATGGTATCATCATATCAGCCATGACAAAACTCCCTTACCTCTTTATCTATATGAAATATATCCTCTATTTGTGTAAGTTTAGTTGAATGAAATCTATTAATCGCACTATTTGATATTTTTGATATATCCAAAAATCCAATCTTACCATTTAAAAATCTTTCAACTGCTACTTCATTTGCTGCATTTAGTACAACCCCTAAGTTTTCGTTGTGAAGTAGCTCATCTTTTAGTTCCCATATTGGGTATCTACTTGTCTCTATTTTTCTAAACTCTAAAGTACCTATCTGTAAAAGATCGACAGGTTTTAAGATATTCTCTTCAATTTTATCCATAATAGCATAAGCAATAGGTAGTTGCATAGAGGCATTTGCTAGATGTGCTGTTGTGCTTCCATCTTGAAAGTTTATCATCGCATGGATTATCGATTTTGTTTCTATTATTGCATCACATGCAGTTGTATTAAAAAGCCATTTTGCCTCTATTAGTTCAAATAGCTTGTTGGTCATTGTAGCACTATCTATTGTGATTTTATTCCCCATAGACCAGTTTGGGTGATTTAGAGCCTCTTTTATAGTTACACTTGATAGCTTATCAAGAGGATAATCTCTAAAGCTTCCACCACTTGCAGTTATAGTCATACTATCTATTTTTTTACTATCATCTAGTAGATACCATAAACCAAAGTGTTCACTATCTATAGGTATTATTTGGTTAGTATCTATAAATTTACCTGCTACTACTAAAGACTCTTTATTTGCTAGGGCTACTTTTTTACCACACTTGATAGCTGTAAGTGTAGGGAGAAGTCCTACAAATCCAACAAGTGCATTTACTACAAGATTGGAATTGGAATTTTTTATAGCTTCAACTATAGCATCATGACCAGCTTTTACATTATGATGAATCACTTTGTTTATATCTGTTTTATTTGCTATAATGACCACTTTTACACTAAACTCTTTTAACTGTTTGTTCAGTAAATCTATATTTGATCCAGCAACTAAAACCTCAATATCAAGATTGTATCTTTTAGCTATAAGTAGTGTGTTTACACCTATTGAACCTGTTGAGCCTAATACTATCAAGCAAAAAACCTCAGAAGGATCAACATAATAATACCACCAAAAAGATACCCATCTGTTCTATCTAGTATACCACCATGTCCTGGTAAGATATCTCCACTATCTTTAACATCAGCTTCCCTTTTTAAGTAGCTTTCAAAAAGATCTCCAAACACTGAAGCAATTGCTACAATAAGTGATATAAATAGACTCTCCCAAAATCCAAACTGTTCTAAACTAAATGCAACTCCAAGAATTGTAGCGGTTATAACTCCCCCTACAACCCCCTCTAAAGTTTTGTTTGGACTAGTAAGACAAAATGGTGTTGAACCAAAGCTTTTACCAACAAAATAAGCCCCTACATCAGCTCCAGCTACTACAACTAAAAGCCAAAGCAGTGAACTCATACCAAAAGAGATATATAGTGAAAATAAAAAGAGATAAGATGCTATTGGGTACATAAGTGGTAAGAAAAGTTTTTTATCTAAATCTTTTGTATATGCAAGGATAGAAGCAAATATAATACCAATAACAAAAACTAAATCCTCAGGTTTAGGATAGAAATAGCTAGCTACCCAAACAACTAATCCATAGATATAAAGTTTATCCTCATCTATACTAAAAAGTTTCATAGCTTCGTTTAGAGCAACAAACATCAATCCACCAAATAGAAGCCAAGTAAGTAAAAAAGAGTCTATAAAACCAATAATAAGTAACGCAACAACAAGTGCTAGACCTGTCTTGATACGAGTTGAGCTAGAAGATATGATATCTAACATATATAATCCTAATGTTTAAATTTGATTGATTATACAAAAAAGTTGGTAAATAGTGGATTATTGGCTAATCTTTTCAAAAGCATCTTGACCAGCTCTATAAAGCTGTACAGGATATACAACTTGGTTATTTTCAATATTTAAGTCATGAAAGAGTTCAATATTATTATTTATAAGATATTCAATACCAACAACTATAGAGTAGTTTACCCAGTTATAAGATAGATCACTACCATTTAAAATATTGTATTCGATTATATCTTGGGGAATATACCCTATACTACTAGCTATGATAATATTATCACGATCCTCTTTTTGAGTTAGAGATAGTATAAGTGGTGTATAGTTAAGTTGTGTTGATAAAACAACAGATGGTTTTATATCTAAAGAACTCAATTGTGATAGAAGTATAGAGCTTTTTACAATAGGTGTATTTAGAATTATGGTGCTATTTTCTAGCTTTTTATTTTTTGATAAGAACTGATTATAGTATTTGTTGTTATCATTTACCTCTTTTTTGAATATGGTTATATTTTTATCTACAAACTTATGGAGACTATTACCTAGGGTTGAATTATCATATAGGTCTACTATATTGTTTGAGTTGCTATATGATATTAATCTATCTATCTGTTTTTTGTAATCTATTGCACCATATAAGATATTTGTTTTATTGCTATTTGAAGTTACAATATTTGTATGGATAAGTGGTAAGTATATTTTTAAGTTCTCTTTTATATCTATATTTTCAAGTGTATTAGTTGCAAAAAGTGCCAATACTTTTATATCTGAATCTTGATCAAGTGTTTCAAAAAGATTATTAATAGTTTCATCTGATTCATCTTCAATATTATATACCTTTACACTATATTTTTGATTTTTAAATAAAATATATGAGTTTATACAGTTTAGAGCATCTTTACCATACTTACCAATGATATTGGAGGAAAATACTACAATGATCTCATCTTTTTTGATATCTTCTATATCATTTTGAATTGAAGGTTTAGTACCATTTTTATCTATATTTACAATACTACTATTTTGCTCGTCATTTTTTACTATTTTATCAATAGATGGTGTTTTTATTATATTGTTTTGTTTGTAAGAAACTTGAGTTTTGACATTAGAACAGTTAGTGATAAAAACTATAATAAAGAGTGCAAATATATATCTCATTTTTGCTCCAGAAAGAATTTGATTTTTTTTAGATCATTAAATACAGTTTGCTTAAATGATGGATTTTTACTTATAAAGTAAGGATGAAGTATAGGTATAAGGTCGATATTGTGATATTTATAGTTGTTTCCTGAGATATTGACCACATCCTCTTTTGAATTTAACATATAGTTAAAAGCTTCCCCGAGTGTAATTATAAGTTTTGGTTTAGAGATCTCTATTTGGTGATCTAGAAACTGTAAACATATATCGATACTCTCTTGGTCTATATTATCCATAGTGTGATTTGAAGATGGACATCTTAATATATTTACCACATAAACAGAATCAAAATCTCTTAATAAAACTTTTTCAATCATATTTTTTAATAGCTCAAGTAGATCACCTTTAAGTAGTGCTGGATTTGTCCCTATTATATAAAGGTCACTATTGATATCACCAAGTCCCAAATGTTGTTGATATTCATTAGTAGAAAGTGTGCATAGATTGCAATTCTTTATATATTCATTAAGCTCTTTAAAGTTGTCTGGAAGCTTAGTAAAAGATCTTTTCTTAATAGTTAAATTTAAAGGTTCTATAAAGTCAAAGTTTAAAAACCTATACCCCTCTAAAACATTTAAAATTTGCTCTTTA
>JGI997J19993_1000527_pt1 | contig 10362 bp, 7 predicted proteins | sample Etolagbewater25m_FD_19993 | JGI IMG/M metagenome (IMG submission 19993)
CTTTGATGAATTTATACCTAGGGTTATCTTCACAGACTTTTAGATTTTCCAAATCAGATGCATATGTTAAACAATCAAGATTTATAATATTATATTCTTTATATTTTTCCAAGAAATACGGTACAAAATTACTACCTATAAATCCTGCACATCCACTAACTAATATGCTAGTCATCTTTTACTAACTCCATTAAGTATCTTCCGTATCCATTTTTTGAAAGTGGTTTTGCTATTTCCAATACCTTTTCTCTATCTATCCAGCCATTATTGTAAGCTATCTCTTCAAGACAAGCTATTTTGTACCCTTGTCTATGTTCAATTGTTTGTACAAATTGTCCCGCTTCTATTAGACTATCATGAGTACCTGTATCAAGCCATGCAAAACCACGACCAAGAAGTTCAACTTTTAATTTTCCTTTTTTTAAATATTCCTGATTTATTGTCGTTATCTCTAGCTCACCACGATCGGATGGTTTTATATTTTTTGCTATCTTAACCACATTATTATCATAAAAATACAAGCCAGTAACAGCAAAATCGGATTTAGGTTTAGAAGGCTTTTCTTCTATACTAATAGCTTTTTTATTTTTATCAAACTCCACTACACCAAATCTTTCAGGATCTTTTACTTTATATCCGAAAACAACTGCACCCTCTTCTATTGATGCTGCATTTTTTACTAAAGGTCTTAAGCCATTTCCGAAAAATACATTATCCCCAAGTATCAAACATACATTTTCATCTCCTATAAAGCTTTCACCTAAAATAAATGCTTGTGCTAGTCCATCAGGTGATGGCTGCACTTTATATTCTAATTTTATACCCCAATCAGATCCATCACCCAAAAGTTCTTCAAACTTTGGTTGATCCTGAATTGTTGAAATAATTAACACTTCTCTTATACCTGCAAGCATTAACACTGAAAGAGGATAATAAATCATTGGTTTATCATATATAGGTAGTAGTTGCTTACTTATACTCCGTGTTATAGGATACAGCCTTGTTCCTGAACCACCAGCTAATATTATTCCCTTCATTTTTTTATAATCCTTTTATTTTCTCTTATCAGTTTTCTAAAGTCTATTAAGTTATTTCTAAAATCAATATTAATACAAGCGTGATAAAGCATATCTTTTATATAATCATACATTATCATATCTTTATTGTAATTAAAATTATCTATCTTTGTGCCTTCTAGTTTTTTATTATGTATCACTTCCCTTAGATCATATTTTTCTAAACTGCTTTCTTTTATATCAAATAAATCTAGATTACTCAGTACTGTATTTTTTACATTTTCATGATTAGCTATCTCAAAAAACTTTTTATTGTATTGTTCAGTATTAATGGGGTGACTATATATACTACTAAAATCATTACATATCAAGTTATCTATTGCACCATAGTACCTTTTATATTTTTTTAACAATTTAAGACTAAAAACAAACACTGAAATACTACTGAGTAATTCATAAACAGTAGATATATTTATAAATTTTATTTGTTCTGAAAAACTAGACTTAATAAGATCAATATTTTCCTCTTTTAAATAAAAGGCATTTATCTCAATAGAACCAAAACTATTTGTAATATTATTAATAAAATCAACAAATTCTTCATCTTCTAGTATTTCATCTGTAATAAGAAAACCAAGCCTATTTTTATTATCTATATTTATATTAGTACTATCAAAATTTTTCAAACTTCTATCAAATTTCATAATATTTATGGTGTCATTATCAAGTTTTGATAAACTATGAATGAACTTCTTTTTACCACACTTGAAAATTATTTCATATGAGTTATCAAAATATTCTAAAGGCAATTTATATCTAAAGCTATGATTTGAAATATTATATAATAAATTTATTTTATGTATATTCTTTTGTTCTGCTTTGATAGTATCAATTTTTTTTCCATCTATATATATGTTTATATCCAATATATCATCACTATTTATATTTTTACAAAAGCCTACAAATGAAAAATCTTTATTAATATGTAGTGCACCATATATATCACTTTTTTTATTTGCTGATACTATGATATGTTTAAAATTCTCACATAAGCTATTTACTTGATAAATCCATATTTTTTTAATCTCATTGAGATCTACACCTTGATTGTCATCATTATTATTTAAATGATAATAAATATATGGTTCAGTTATAGATATATAGTTGTTAAATATAGAATACAAAAGTAAGTTTTCGTATTTTTTTGATCTATCTAGGGTAAGATTAAATAGCCTTTCCCTAATAGCTAAAAAATCATCATAAGTAAGGATGGTTTTAGTATTTAAAAACTTAAGTTCAGTTTGTATACTATCTATAAGTTTTAGACTCTCTTTTATAGTTTTTAACTCTTTTTTATTAAACCATTCTGTAGCGTGACTTTCTAACTTTTTAAAAATATCAATATCTTTCATACTTAAATTACTATGATGGTTAATATTATCTATATTTGCTACACTCATAGGAATAGTGTTATTTATATATGCACCATCTGATAAGTTGTATACTTTTAAATCACTATTCTTTTCTAGTTCTAATTTAATAATATAGTTAAAATAATAAAGAGACTTGTTGAATGTAGTAGTTGTAATAACTTCATCTTCAAAGTTTCCTTTTACTATCATAGTGCTATCTTTATTGCAAAATGCTTTTTCATCTAAAAATGAATTAAGTTTTTTACTATTTTCATCTACTTTATATACTTTTTTGTTCTCATACTCTTCAATATGGGATGATCCTGTTTTTTGATTAAGTGCTAGATCTACCCCTAACATATAAATCTCTTTTGCACCAAAAAGTGTAGCTATCTGAAATGCAATCTCACTTACTGATGCCCCTAGAAAACTGGCGCTATTTTCTTTAATAGTTGTCATCACCTCAAATAATATAATATTGTTTTTTTCTAATCTATTTAGTACTTTATCATGAGTCATGTGGGATGCTAAAATAGGGATGTTAGCAATTTTATCTAGATGTTGTACATCAAAGTGTTTAGCTACATATTGAGCAGCATCAACTGTTATAACTAAATTGGGTAAAATATTATGTGTAACTAACTTATTAACAGCAGCCCCAATACTTATAATAAAATATTTATGCTGATTTTTCATTAGCCATTTTATGTTTTTTTCTAGAGATGGTCCAGCCCCTAATAAAAGAGTAGGTTGAGTATCTAGAATGTTAAATTTATCTTTTGTATTTAATATTTTATATCTATTGATATTTTGGATAAATTTTTTCAGCAAGTGATTTAACATAAGCTCATATGTAAACTTAGTTGGTGAGTATTGAGAGATCGATTCAAGAATTCTATCAAAATAGTCATATATATTATAATTTGTACAATAGTATTTAATCATATAGTTTGCATTTATGTTATTAGATAAATAATTGTTAAATTTGCTCACAAATATATCTCTATCATCCATAATAGAAAAATGAAGTTTCGAGGTTTGCGCAAGTTGTGAATAGGCAGTTACAAATAAAGATAATCTAAATATCTCTAGATTGTGCTCACTTATAAAATATGAATTTGAGTCTATTTTTTTATCTATTTTATCAATATGTGTACCAAGTAAAGTACCAATAAAGAGAAACTTATCAATAGTTTTAAATATTTTATTTTTATTTTGTGTTGAGCTTTTAAATATTTTTGTAAATTCAAATATATTGTTGATAACTTCTGCATCAGCTTTTTCATATATAGAGGTAGCTTCAGAATAAAAATATTTACAAGTTGGATTGTAGAAATCATACTGTAAAAGGTCAAAAGAGTTTATTTTATTAAAATCAGTTTCTAGAAGTGCTTGTTTATCAAACGATTTTGAATCTTTATTGTATAAATAACTATCGTTATTAGAGTCATATATATCAAAAGTGTTTGTCTCTTCAAAGTATTCTAAGTGGTATCTTGGGGTATATTCTTGAGTTTCTATAAATTCTGTAAGTAAATTAACCCTTTTTGCAAGCTCATTGTGATGTGAAGTTAAATAAGATATATTCTTATTAAATCTATTTATTATCTCAACTTCAATATCATACATGCTATTGTAAAAGTTTTTGAACGTTTGCTGTTATCGCATTTGCTTGAGAAAGTGCGTATGTCCCTGCTTGTGCTATTATATTTTGCTTATTAAAGCTTGCAGATTCTTGAGCATAATCAACATCTCTTATAACCGATTCAGCTGAATTAAGATTTGTTTGGGTAGTTTGCATATTTCTAAGACTACTTTGCATCTGGTTTTGTATAGATCCAAAGTTAGAGCGATTTGTGTTTAATTGAGTTAATGCTTCATCAACAGTCTCCATAAAGTTATTAGCTAATTCAGAAGTAAGTTGATCTGTATCTATGTTTTTAAGATCTGATAGTAATTTACCACCAGTCATACTGCTACTACCCTCTATGTTTAACTGTCCTTCACCAAAAGTGTTGTCAATCAAATTATTTCTAATTGTAAAAACAGTATCCGCTGCGTTTAATTTATTTACCTCAAGAAGTGCTCCAGCAGTATTGTCTATATAGTTTGCAGAAGAAAAATCTAAACCACTAAGATCAACCAACTGTGATCCACCTGTATTGTTGGTCAATATATTATTAGTAGTGTCATAGTCAAGACCAGCAACCGTTTGAGACAATAGATTAATAGTAGTTTGTATCGCTTCTGATTCACTACTAACATCAAGATAGGAACCATCTGTTCTCATTTGTATCTGACCAATATTTCCTGATATTATTATATCAAGTCCAGAAGATGCTGATAGATTTTCAGTGTTATCAGCAGCAATATCTACAGATGATATAAAAACTGATCCATCTGTTCTTATTTGTTGTGATTCATCTTCTAATAAGTTATTTGTAGCGGTAGTTCCACCTGCAACAGGAGTACCTGGAAATTCACCAAGAAATGTTTCCGTTCCACCACCAAGATGATCAGTATTTGATGCTTTAAATGACTTTAGATCAATATCAAAAGAAGCATTTTCACCTATTTGAAAAGAGATAATATCTTGTGCAGCAGTGTCATCCTTACTTTTCTGAAGTAGAGTAATACCGTTGTAGTTAGTTTGTGATGCAATAGAATCAAATTGATTTAAAAGTTTGTTTATATCTTTTCGTATAGACTCTCTACCATCACTTGATGTAGTATCTGTTCCTGCTTGAATTAGTTTTTGTTTTACTATATCTAGAATATTTGATTGTTCTGCCATAGCTTTATCAGCTATTTGGATTAAAGCAGAAGCAGAGTTTGCATTTGAGATTGATTGATTAAGAGATGAAGCTTGTGTTCTTAACTTGTCAGCAATAGCTAACCCAGATGCATCATCAGAAGCTTTGTTTATTTTTAGTCCTGTAGATAACTTTTCTAATGAACTAGTCAATGTTTTATTGTTGTTATTAATATTCTCTTGTGCATTTAATGATGCAATATTAGTAAAAATTCTCATTACAAACTCCAAATACTAAGTAGCAGATATATTTACCTAGTTTATTTTCTAAATAGTACTATTACAATGCTTAAAGTTAGATTAAAGCATTAAATCTAATTTGATAATATTTTTAATTAAAGTTAGCTATCATTCTGATAATTTTTAAAAGAAAGATATAAAATGGATAAACAAAAACTAACCCACCTAAAACAACTTGAAGCAGAATCAATCCATATTATGAGAGAGGTAATTGCAGAGTTTGCAAATCCCGCTATGCTTTATAGTGTAGGGAAAGATAGCTCAGTTATGCTTCATATTCTTCAAAAAGCATTTTACCCAGCACCTCCTCCACTTCCACTAGTGCATGTAGATACTAAATGGAAATTTAAAGAGATGATAGAGTTTCGTGACAGACGTGCCAAAGAGGTAGGTATGGAGCTAATCGTTTATTCTAATCCAAAAGGTGACGAGCTGAATATCTCACCTTTTGAACACGGCTCAGCTATGCACACAGATATCATGAAAACACAAGGTTTAACTCAAATGTTAGATATCCAAAAGTTTGATGCAGTATTTGGAGGAGCTAGAAGAGATGAGGAAAAATCCCGTGCAAAAGAGAGAATATACTCTTTTAGGGATGAAAATCACAGATGGGATCCAAAAAACCAAAGACCAGAGCTATGGAATATCTACAATGGAAGACATAAAAAAGGGGAAAGTATAAGGGTATTTCCACTATCAAACTGGACTGAGCTAGATATTTGGCAATATATCTACCTAGAGGAGATACCTATTCCAGAACTATATTTTAGTAAAGAGCGAGAAGTAGTAGAATATATGGGTACAAAAATTATGGTGGATGATGAGAGGATGCCCGAGAGTTTGCGAAAAACAGCAAAAAAAGAAAAGGTACGATTTAGAACTTTAGGATGTTATCCACTAACAGGAGCTGTAAATTCTGAAGCTTCTACATTACCTGAAATCATTCAAGAGATGCTTATCTGCACTACAAGTGAGCGACAAGGTAGACTTATAGATAGTGATGGAGATGCTTCTATGGAGAAGAAAAAACAAGAGGGGTATTTCTAATATGTCACATCAATCAGAATTAATAGCACAAAATATAGAAGCCTATTTAAAAGAGCATGAAAACAAAGAGATCTGTAGATTTATAACATGTGGAAGTGTAGATGATGGAAAATCTACATTAATAGGAAGACTTCTTTATGATTCAAAAATGATATTTGAAGATCAATTGGCTGCCATAGAGAAAGACTCTAAAAAAAGTGGTACGACTGGAGATAAGATAGATCTAGCTTTGCTTGTAGATGGACTCTCATCAGAAAGAGAGCAAGGGATCACAATAGATGTAGCATATAGATTTTTTTCAACTGAAAAAAGAAAATTTATTATAGCAGATACTCCAGGACATGAGCAGTACACAAGAAATATGGCTACGGGAGCTAGTACAGCAGATATAGCTATAATTCTTATAGATGCAAGACAAGGTGTTCTTACACAAACTAAAAGACATTCATATATTGCGTCACTTTTAGGTATTAAAAACTTAGTAGTAGCTATAAATAAAATGGACTTAGTAGACTTTAGCCAAGATAGATACAATGAGATAGTAGAACAATATCAAAAAGAAGTGCTCCCAAATCTACCCACTACCCACTACTCACTACACACTAGTTTTATTCCAATATCGGCACTTGATGGGGATAATATTGTATCAAATTCACTTAAATGTTCTTGGTATAATGAACCTCCTCTTATGGAACTACTAGATACATTGGATATTCAAAATTCAAAATTAAACATACAAAATTCATTTAGAATGCCTGTGCAGTATGTAAACAGACCACATCTAAACTTTAGAGGGTTTTGTGGGACAATAGCAAGTGGAGAGATAAATGTTGGTGATGAAATAACAGTACTTCCATCAAGAAAAACTTCTAAAGTTAAAGAAATTATTCTACCATCAGCAGTGAGTAGTGAGAAGTTAGTAGTAAGTAGTAAAAATACTACCCACTACCCACTACTCACTACCAACTTAGCGTATGCCCCAATGGCAATAACAATAACTTTAGAAGATGAGATAGATATCTCAAGAGGTGATATGATAGTAAAATCAGATAATATCCCACAAGTTGCAAACAAGTTTACCACTATGGTTGTGTGGATGTCTGAAACCCCTATGGGACTAAACACAAACTACATCATAAAAAGAGCCACTTCTGTAATCAATGGTTCGTTTAAATCTATAGAGTATAAAAAAGATATAAATAGCTTTGAAGAGCTAAGTGCAAATAAACTAGAACTCAATGATATTGCTTGTTGTACTTTATCACTTGATAGGCAAATAGCAGTTGACCCATATGAGAAAAACAGATATACAGGAAGTTTTATAGTTATAGATAGATACACAAATGAAACTTTGGCAGCTGGGATGATAATATCCTCTATAAAAGGGGAAAATAATAATAGTAACTATATATTTGATAAGTGGAATGAAAAAAAGAAAGATATAGATTTAGATAATAATCCAATAAGATTTAGAGAAAAGGATGTTTTATTTATATCTATGGGTAAAAATATCGGCTTCGAGCAAGATGGTAAAGGTGATGATTTTATAAGACCTGTTATAGTATTAAAAAAGTTTAGTAAGTTTTCATTTTTAGGTATCCCTTTAACATCTAAAGAGAAAGATGGTCTATTTTATCAAAAAGTCAATTTTCATAAAAATAGAACAAGTACAGCAATATTGTCACAAATAAGAATGTTTGATATTAAAAGGGCTAGATATAAAATGGGTGCGATACACGATATTGATATGAAATTAGTAAAAGAAAAATTAAAAAATTTGATTTTTTAAACTCCACCAAGGTGGTGGAGAGCGCGCAATTGCGAATTAATAGTACAATTATAGTAAATAAGGGAAAATAAGTCAAGTGTATAAAGATACAAATAAAAGAAGTATAGTCAAAGGGATAAGCTGGAGATTAGTAGCTACAACAACAACCATTATAATTGTTTATCTTTTTTTCGGGAGATTAGATCTGGCAATTGCTGCAGGATTACTTGAAACAATACTAAAAGTAGCACTTTACTGGGCACACGAGAGAGCTTGGTTTAAAGTAAGATGGGGGAGAAAAAAGATAGAGCCTTTTAATCTATGGTTTACAGGACTTCCCCTTTCTGGTAAAACAACTATTGCAAATAGGGTTTTTGAGGAGCTTGAAAANTTAGATATCCCTTTAGAGAGACTTGATAGTAAAGATGTACGAAGTGTTATACCTAATATTGGTTTTTCAAAAGAGGATAGGATGAGACATATCTATAGAGTAGGGCATCTTATAAAAACACTCCAGCATAACTCTATATCTACTGTTGCATCTTTTGTATCACCATATAGGGAGTCTAGAAAAATTATTAGGCAGATGGTAAAAAACAATATTGTAGTATATGTAAAAGCTGATATTGAAACTTGTAAACAAAGAGATACTACACAAAAATATGAGAAAGCTATAAAAGGGATATATAAAAACTTCACAGGTGTTGATGATATATATGAAGAGCCACAACATGCAGAGATAGTGATAGATACAGATAAAACATCAGTAGAGGATGCTGTTAAAATAATAGTAAAATATATAAAGGCTAACTATGTCAAATAATATTGTATGGCATGATACTCATATACAAAAAGGGCAAAGAGCAGATCAAAAGGATCAAAAGCCTTGTATATTATGGTTTACAGGACTTAGTGGTAGTGGTAAATCTACACTTGCAAATGGTTTAGAGGTAGAGCTTTTTAATCTTGGATATCACACATATATTTTAGATGGGGATAATATTCGCCATGGATTGAATTCAGATATTGGATTTGATGAAAAAAGTAGAGTTGAAAATATTAGAAGAATAGGGGAAGTTGCTAAACTTTTTGTAGATAGCGGTACTATAGTTTTAACTGCATTTATCTCACCATTTAAAGAGGATAGGGAGAGAGTTCGTAAACTTGTCCAAAAAGATGAGTTTATTGAAGTTTTTGTGGATACGCCACTTGAAGTGTGTGAGCAAAGAGATCCAAAAGGATTATATAAAAAAGCAAGAGATGGTGAAATAGTAAATTTTACAGGGATAGACTCCCCTTATGAAAAACCTTCCAATCCAGAGATACATATAATAAATGATAAAACAGATATAAAAGAAAGTATAGATACAATAGTAAGATATTTAAAAAAGAGTGGATATTTAAGATGTTAGAAAAGATAGATATAAAAGATATAAAAGATATAGCTATAGAAGCAGGTGGTGCTATAATGCAGATATATAATCAAGATTTTAGTGTCGAGTATAAAGATGATAAGTCACCCTTAACAAAAGCAGATATAAAATCAAATGAGATCATATGTAAAGCTTTGGTTAAATTATATCCAGATATCCCAATAATGTCTGAAGAGAATAAACAAGTAGAATATAAAGTGAGAAGTAAGTGGGAGTATTATTGGTGTATTGACCCAATAGATGGTACAAAAGAGTTTATTAAAAAAAATGGTGAATTTACAGTAAATATTGCACTTATACATAAACACACACCAGTTTTAGGTGTAGTTTATGCACCAGCTATTGATGAGATCTACAGTGCTAAGCAAGGTGATGGTGCATTTTTAAATGATCAAAAACTACCATTAAAAACAAATAAAGATATAAATAACTCTATTAATATAGTAGCAAGTAAGTCTCACTTATCAGATGAAACAAAAGATTTTATAGATAAATTAACATTTAACATTAAACATTCAAAATTAGTTTCAAAGGGTTCCTCTTTGAAACTTTGTATGGTAGCTTCAGGAGAAGCAGATATATACCCACGACTTGCTCCAACTATGGAGTGGGATACAGCAGCTGCTGATGC
>JGI997J19993_1000528_pt1 | contig 10312 bp, 11 predicted proteins | sample Etolagbewater25m_FD_19993 | JGI IMG/M metagenome (IMG submission 19993)
TGTAAAATATCATCATGAAAAGAAAATATAAAATTTTAGTTACAAATGATGATGGTTATGAGGCTAAAGGACTCCTATGTTTGGTAGAAGCCTTAAAAGAATTAGAAGACGTTGAGGTTATGGTCGTTGCCCCAGCCAACGAAAAATCTGCTTGTGGACACTCACTTACATTAGTGAGACCACTGCGTTTTGTGGGTGTTGATGACAACTTCTTTAAACTTGATGATGGAACTCCTAGCGATTGCGTTTATCTCTCTTTGAGTGCAATTTATCAAGACTCCAAACCAGATCTTTTGGTGAGCGGTATAAACCGCGGTTCAAACATGGGTGAAGATATTACATACTCTGGAACTGCGGCTGGAGCGATGGAAGGAGTTCTGCATGATATTCCCTCTATTGCAATAAGTCAAGTTATGGATTTTACAAACCCTGCAGGTGATTTTTCACTTGCTCAAAAAACGATTAAAAAACTTGTTACAAAGATACGCGAAGGTGCGTTTCCTCTTCCTTCACGTGAGTTTTTAAATGTAAATATTCCACCTGATATTGATGAAGCAAAAATGCAAGTTACCTATGCGGGACTTAGATTTTACGCAAATGATTCGCACCTTCATAGAAATCCAAGAGGAGAAGAACACTACTGGTTAGGGCTACATCCACTTGACTTTTCTCCACGTGAGGGCGTTAAAGGTGTGAGTGATTATGAAGCAATAGAAGCAGGAAATATTTCTATAACCCCAATTATGCTTGATTTGAGTGCTTATAAAAGTATAAAACAACTTGAAGATTGGATAGATTAGATTGAAATACAATCGTATAAAACTTTTACTCAATGATGATTTTGTAAAACTAGAAAATGCAAAAATCATACTTTTAGGAGTTGGCGGAGTTGGAAGTTACTGTCTAGATTGTTTATACCGAAGTGGTGTTAAAAATATTACTATAGTAGATTTTGACACTTATGATGAGACAAATCAAAATCGTCAGATGTGGTCTGAACTGCATGAGGGTGAATCAAAAGTAAAATCTCTTCAAACGCATTATCCAGAGATAAAAATCATTAACAAACGTATAGATGAAGAGTGGGTTTGGGATTTTAATTTTGATGAGTATGATTTAGTTTTAGATGCCATAGATGATACAAAGGCTAAACTTGCACTTGCACAAAAGTGCTACAAAAAACTCATATCTTCTTTTGGCTCAGCTAAACGCTTTGACCCAACACAGATAAAAGTGGATGATATCTGGAAAAGTTACGGAGATAAGTTTGGCTCAAAAATAAGATATGAACTTCGTAAACGCGGTTTTAATAAAAAATATAAAGTTGTTTTTTCAAGTGAGGAAGCTGCGGTAAAAGAGAAGGGTAGTTTTATGGGTGTGACTGCTGCATTTGGGTTGACAATGTGCTCACAAGCGATTAAAACAATAAGAGAAGGAAAATAAGATTGTTTGATTTTTTAGATAGTGACTGGTTTATAATTACATTAGAGATAGTATTTTTAATATTGATTATTTATGATATAAAAAAGTATAGAGAGACAAAGAAAAAAGAGTATATAACAAATATACTCTTAACGGTCGGTTTTGCAGTTTGGACACTCTACCCGATGTATAAAAGCTATTTTGGATGGAATGAAACGCAGAAAAAAGAGATGCTCTCAACTTGTGTAGACTCTAATAACACAGAGCTTTGCAAATGTGTAGATGATACGATATTTAAAGAGTATGTGTATGAAGAGTATATAGCTCTTGATAAAAATTCCACTGCATATAAAGAGTTTTTGAAAGAAGCAAAAGAGGATTGTCTTGATGATTCATGGTTCTAAATATGATTTGAATTCACCTCTTGTTTGTGAGGGAATTATTGGCGATGGCTGTGGTGGTGGACGACTTTTTATAGTTGAAGATGACAAGTTAATCGCTTATGATCCACAAACAAAAGAGCTGAATACTCTTTTACAAAATATCTTACATCCAAAAACAATAAGTAAAAAAGCATGTCTTGTTACAATTGAGTGTGAAAAAAAAATTATTAAATTTGATTTGTCTTTGATGCAAGAAGTTTAAGTTTTTTAGTTGTACCATAAAAGTATGACACTTAAAAAATATTTCTTATTATTTATATTGTTAATTGTTATTAATGCTACTGTTTACGAAATAACTGAGATTAATAAAAATCAGAGAATTGGTTTGGTTATATCAGAGAACATCAAAACTCTCAAAACTCATTACGAAATACTTTTACATTCACAAAAAATATCTTCTTTAAACCTCTATGAAAGAACTATTCATACAGGGAACTTTCTAGAAATAATGTCTAAGGCAAATAGTGCAGATGAAGAGACAAGGCGAGTTCTGAGAAAAGAGCTGGCAGCTCTGCTTAGTAAAAATTATAAATTAGCTCAAAATCAAGGTGTTTTACAATATCACTTTGTTTTTCCTGATAACAAAGTTTTTTTGCGAATGCACAAACCAGACAAATTTGGGGATGATTTAACAAATATTAGAGAAGATTTTACATATACGAACAAAACTAAAAAACCTATAAGAGGATTTACTCAAGGAAGAACTGCCCATGCGTTTAGAAATACTTTTCCTCTTTTTGATAACAAAAACCGTCATATAGGTGCTATGGAGATATCATTTTCAAGTGATGGCTTTCAAGAGTATTTAACCAATATTAGTCATATTCACACTCATTTTTTGGTTAAAAAAGATATCTTTGATGCTAAAACGTGGGAGAGAGATGATCTGATACTCAAGTATGAAACATCTGCGGAACATCCAGACTATATGATGACTATGAACAGTGACCATACGGTAGAAAAATGTATAATAGAAAATAAAATAAAATTAGTACCTGTTAAAGAGCAGATAATAAAAAATGAGAAGTTAGGAAAAGCTTTTGGTATTTATGCCCAGCATAATGGCTCTCATATAGATGCAATCTCTTTTATACCTGTAAAAAACACACATAATGAAGTAGTTGCTTGGCTGGTTTCTTATGCAGAAAATGCTTTTATTGGTATGACCCTCAAAGGAAGTATAATTATAAAGAGTGTCTTCTTCTTAGTATCTTTAATTTTAATTTATTTTATTTATAAAGAGATGAAATCAAAAGAAAAAATACAGCAAGAACATAATTTACTCAATGATGTTCTCTCTGCTACAGATGATATTATTTTTGTTACTGACTTTCAAACAATAAGATTTATTAACAAAAGTTTTAAAAAGATTCTCAATATAAATCATGCATACGAATATGATAAAAATGTTTTAGATATATTTGTTGTAGAAGATGGATTTTTACATAAAGAGTTGTTAAAAGATGATGAGAACTTTATAAAATTGATCGAGAGAACACCTGAGAGTAAAAGAGTTGTATCAATATTAGATAAACATTTTATTGCTAAATCATATAAAATTGATATTGTACAGATACATTATCAAAATAAAGAGAATTATCTTGTGACATTAACCGATATTACAAAAATGAAAGAACAAGAGCTTGAAAATGAGAAAAAAGCATATACAGATGGTCTCACGGGTGTTTTTAATAGAAATAAATTTAATGAATTGATAGATAGTGAAATAAAAAATTCAAAAAGAACTCATGTTCCTCTTTCTATAGCTATTTTAGATATAGATAAGTTTAAAGACTTTAATGACTCTTATGGGCATCTTATAGGTGATGAGATTTTAATAATGATAGCACAATATGTCAAGAGCTATTTAAGGATAACCGACGTTTTCGCCCGATGGGGTGGTGAAGAGTTTGTAATACTTTTTAGAGGTATTGATGCGGATAAAGCGAAAAAAGTCGCAGAAAAAATCAGAGAAAACATATCTCAATTGAAACATCCAATAGCAGGGCATGTTACGGCCAGTTTTGGCGTGACTGAGTTAAAAGATAATGATACACTTGAGACAATGTTTGAAAGATGTGATAAAGCTTTATACACAGCAAAAAATAATGGTCGAAATAGAGTAGACTCCTTGTAGGAAAATTTTGCTATAATCTATAAAATAAAATATATTAAAGAGAATAAAGTATGCAAAAAATAGAACCTATGACACTCTTCGGATATGAAAAATTGCAAGCAGAAGTGAAAGATTTAAAACAAGTGAAGCGTCCACAAGTTGTAAAAGATATTGAAGAAGCATTAGAGCATGGTGATTTAAAAGAAAACGCGGAATATCATGCAGCCAAAGAGATGCAAAAAAATATTGACAATCGTTTAGCAGAACTCCAAGAACTACTAGGAAACTCTCAGATTGTTGACCCAAGTGAACTTGAACATGCCAAAATCAGTTTTGGTTCAACTGTAGTAATGACAGATATGGATAGCGATGAAGAGGTGACTTATACTATAGTTGGTGGATGTGAGTCAAACCCGGATATGGGTCTTATTTCATTTGGTTCCCCTTTAGCAAAACAGCTTTTAGGAAAAGAAGAGGGTGATGAGGTTAGAGTCACGCTTCCGGGTGGAAATAAAGAGTTTGAGATTGATGAAGTGAAATATCAGGAGATTGTTTTTGAGTGCCACTAATGAAAAAATTAATGTAGCTGTTGTTGGGGCTACTGGCTATACAGGTTTAGAGCTTGTAAAAATGCTTCTAAATCATCCTAGATTTAATTTAAATTATATAGCAAACTCCGAGGGTGGAACTACTATCAATGTTTTACATCCATCTTTAAATGGTGTCTGTGAAGATGAGGTTAAAAAGGCAAATATTGATGAAATGGCTGCGTCTTGTACACTTGTTTTTTTAGCAGTCCCTCATCAAACAGCTATGGCTTTTGTGAAGCCTTTACTTGAAAAAGGTGTGAAAGTAGTAGATCTTTCAGCTGATTACAGACTTCCCCAAGATATTTACGAAGAATTTTACTGTCCACATACAGATGAGAAAAATTTAAAACACGTAGTTTATGGACTGCCAGAGATGAATAGAGAGGCGCTAAAATCAGCTATCTTGGTAGCAAATCCTGGATGTTTTCCAACTTCTGCAATTTTAGGTCTTCTCCCGTTTATGGATATAAGAGTTGCTAATACTCCTATTATAGTTGATGCTAAAACTGGAGTCAGTGGAGCTGGCAAAAAACTTAGTGAGTCTACACATTTTGTAAATGTAAACGATAACCTTTTTGCATATAATCCTTTAATGCATAGACATGCTCCCGAAATTGCACAAAAGTTAAATGTTGCATTTGATGAGGTGAATTTTGTTCCTCATCTTGTACCACTAACTCGTGGCATGATTTCATCAATTTACATTCAAATAAATTCTGATGAAGATGTGCTAGAGAGATTAAAAACATTCTATATGAATGAAAAATTTATAAGAGTTAGTGAAAATCCTGTTGACATGAAAAATGTTGCAGGTACAAACTTTTGTGATATTTATGTTAAACGTAAGGGAAATGTACTATTTATAGCCAGTGCAATTGATAATTTAATGCGAGGTGCATCATCGCAAGCTCTCGTAAACGCAAATCTTATGATGGGCCTAGATGAAGATTTAGGAATTCCAAACATAGCATATGTTCCGTAAAAAGAAATAAGTGTGATAGAGATAAAAGAGGGTGCGTTTGTAATAGCAGATGCACACTACTCACATCTAAGACCAGAACTTCTAGATTTTATTAAAGATATAGAGTCTCAAAAATTACAGCCAACTCAACTCATTTTAATGGGTGATATATTTGATGCTCTCTTTGGCAGTATTGATTATACGCTTGAGAAAAATGCAGAAATTGTACAACTTTTAAACAACATTTCTCAAAATATAGAGATTATATATTTAGAAGGGAATCATGATTTTAATCTCAAAAATATATTTCCTAAAGCTAAAGTTTTTTCGATGAAGATGCAACCAGTTATCTGCAAGTATGAAGATAAAACAGTATGTCTTGCACATGGTGATTTTGATGGTGCTTTTTGTTATAAACTCTATAGTGCCATTATAAGAAATCCATCTGTTCTCCTTGTTTTGAGAAAAATAGATACACTGTTTAAGAACTTTATTATAAAAAAAATAGATAAGTATTTAACAAAAAAAGAGGATTGTAAAGAGTTTGTTGGTTTTAGAGAGTTTATACAAAAACGATTAGACGACAAAGCTGCCTGTGATTATTTTATTGAGGGTCATTTTCATCAAAATGTATCTATGGAATTTGCTAATTTGAAGTATATCAACTTAGCTGCTTTTGCTTGCAATCAAAGATACTTTATTGTAAAATCTTTGCAAGATAAAGTACTATTAGAAGAAAATATTTTCTCTAAAGGGATATAAATATGAAAGATAATTCGCTTAAAGTTGGTTCTAATGAAATGGAACTTGTGGATTTTCGTCTTCTAAAACAAGAAGAAGATAGAGTTTATGAAGGTATATACGGCATAAATGTTTCAAAAGTTCGTGAAATTATTCGTATACCATCTTTAACAGAACTTCCAGGAACTCCAGAATTTATTGAAGGTATCTTCGATCTGCGTAATATAGTTATTCCCGTAGTAAATCTAGCTAAATGGATGGGGATTGCAGAACCTGAAGGTGTTGAGAAAAACGCGAGAGTTATTATTACTGAGTTTAACAATGTTCTTATTGGCTTTATAGTTCATGAAGCAAAAAGAATTAGAAGAATTAGCTGGGGAGATATAGAACCTGCAAGCTTTTCGAGTGGTTCTGGTGCGCTTGAAGGTAATAAAATTACCGGAGTTACAAAAATTGAAGATGATAATGTTTTACTGATTCTTGACTTAGAGAGTGTTGTGCAAGAGTTAGGGCTTTATGAGCCTGATGTAGATAATATTCCGGATGCAATGGAAACTTTCTCTGGTTTTGCATTGGTTCTTGATGATAGTGCAACAGCTAGAAAAATAGTTAAAGAAACATTAATTAAGATGGGCTTTCAAGTTATTGAAGCAAGTGATGGGAAAGATGGTTTAGAAAAATTAAATGCTCTTTATGGCACATATGGGGATGATCTTGCCAATCATCTAAAACTTATAATTTCTGATGTTGAAATGCCTAGAATGGATGGTTTTCATTTTGCAGCAAATGCTAAAGATGATGAAAGGTTTGCTGATATTCCAATCATATTTAATTCATCAATAAGTGATCATTTTAGTGAAGGCCGAGGCAAAAAAGCAGGTGGAGAGGCTTATTTAGTTAAGTTTGAAGCGAGCGCATTTTATGATGAAGTAGCACGTGTTGTCCGTGCTCATATGAAGTAGGAGTGTAAATATGGATGAATTTCAGGAAATACTACAAGATTTTTTAGTTGAATCATTTGAATTAGTTGAAAAATTAGATGAAGACTTGGTTGAATTAGAAAATACACCAGAAGATTTAGAACTTTTAAATGGAATATTCCGTGTTGCCCACACCGTAAAAGGAGCTTCTTCTTTTTTAAACTTTGATGTTTTAACGCATTTAACGCATCATATGGAAGATGTTTTAAACAAAGCAAGACATGGCGATTTAATAATTACTCCAGATATTATGGATGTAATATTAGAGTCAATTGATTTAATGAAAACATTGTTAAATACTATTCGTGATACTAGTGCAGATGCAGGTATAGATGTATCTGCTTGTGTAGCAAGACTCGATAAAGTTTCCAATGGCTTAGAAGAAGGAGAGTCTTTAACATCTAATGCTCCTGAAGCCACAGTTGAAACATCAGCTATAGAAGATGTTCCTGCTGAGGAAGAACCGGATTATGACAATATGGATCCTGATGAACTTGAAGCTGAGATAGAAAGACTTCTAAATCAGCGTCAAGAAGAAGATAAGGCAAAACGTGAAGCTAAAATAGCAGCTGGGGAGAGTGTTCCAAAAGCTCCACCAGCTCCTAGTGAAGAGGCAGAGAGTAAAAGAGAACCAACTCCTGCACCTGTATCCCCAACTCCTCCACCGGCTACAATTTCTGAAGCAAAAAAAGAGAGTGATGTCAAAGCAGCTGCCCCAGTTAATAGAGCACAAACATCTGTAGAACAGACAATTCGTGTTGATGTTAAAAGACTTGACCATTTAATGAACCTTATAGGAGAACTCGTCCTTGCAAAAAATAGGCTTATTAAAATCAATGATGATGTTGAAGAACGTTATGAGGGTGAAGAATTTTTAGAAGAGTTGAATCAGGTTGTTTCTATTGTCTCGCTTGTTACAACAGATCTTCAAATTGCTGTCATGAAGACAAGAATGTTACCAATTGGTAAAGTGTTTAACAAATTTCCAAGAATGATTCGTGATTTAACACGTGAGTTAAACAAAAAGATTGAACTTGAAATATCTGGTGAGGATACAGAACTAGATAAATCAATTGTTGAAGAAATTGGTGATCCTCTAGTACATATTATACGTAACTCTTGTGATCATGGAATTGAAGTTCCTTCTGTTCGTATGGCTGCAGGAAAATCAGAGACTGGAACAATAGCACTTAGAGCCTATAATGAGGGTAATCAAATTGTTATCCAAATTGATGATGATGGTAAGGGTTTAGACGCTAATATGCTTAAAAACAAGGCTCTTGAAAAAGGTCTTATAAGTGAGAAAGAAGCTGACAATATGAGCGATAAAGAAGCTTTTAGTCTCATAATGAAAGCAGGTTTTTCTACTGCTGCTGCGGTTACTAATGTTTCAGGTCGCGGTGTAGGTATGGATGTTGTTAAAACAAATATAGAAAAAGTAAACGGTATCATAGACATTGAGAGCGAAATGGGTAAAGGGAGCTCAATGCGACTTAAAATTCCTCTTACTCTTGCTATTATTCAAGCTCTTTTGGTTGGTGTACAAGAAGAACATTATGCCATTCCATTAGCATCGGTTTTAGAGACAGTTAGAATTTCAAAAGATGAGATTTATACTGTTGAAGGTCGTTCTGTTATGAGACTTCGTGAAGATGTTTTGTCCCTAGTTCATATAGGTGATATTTTTGAAGTTGAACGTATACTTGATGTTAGTGAACATGCTTACGTCGTTGTGCTTGGTCTTGGCACTAGCAAATTAGGACTTATCGTAGATACGCTTGTTGGACAAGAAGAGATAGTTATTAAATCCTTAGGAGAGTATCTTAAAGGCATTGATGGAATTGCTGGAGCGACTATTCGCGGTGATGGTGGAGTTACACTTATTTGTGATGTTGTAGCACTTATGGATATGGCTAAAGGTGTTAAATCAACTATTATGGATAATGATGCCGGGAAAGAATCTTCAAATGAGAAAACTAAAGCGAGTGATTACACTGTTATGATTGTCGATGACTCAAAAACCGATAGAATGATTATGAAAAAAGCCTTAGAACCAATCGGTGTTACTCTTGTTGAAGCATCTGATGGACAGGAAGCATTAAACATTCTCAAATCTGGTGAGCATAGTTTCGATGCCTTGTTAATAGATATAGAAATGCCTAGAATGGATGGTTATTCATTGGCAAGTGAAATTAAAAAGTACAATAGATATAAAAATTTACCGCTCATTGCAGTTACTTCAAGAACAGGAAAATCTGATCGTATGCGCGGTGTTGAATCTGGAATGGTTGAGTATATTACTAAACCTTACTCTGCTGATTATTTGTCGAGTGTAGTTCAAAGAAATGTTAACTTTAAATCGGAGTTTTTATAATGAGTGATAAATTAAAACAAATTATTAATAAACAGAGTGAACAACAAGGTGCCGAGACTTTAGACCAATCCGATGATATAGTTCAGTTGGTTGGATTTGTTATTGGTGAAGAGGAGTATGCTGTTCCAATTCTAGCAATTCAAGAGATTATAAAGCCCTTTACATGGACAAGATGTCCTCAAGTACCTAAGTATGTATTAGGTGTATTCAATCTTCGAGGTTCTGTTATTCCTCTCATAGATCTTCGTGTTAAATTTGGCTTGCCTCCTAAAAGCCATAATGATGAAACAAGATTTTTTGTTTTGAAGCAAGATGAAGATGTTGCTGGATTTGTAATAGATAGATTGACATCAGCCATAAGGATTAAAAAACAAAATATTGGACCTGCTCCTGATACAATTAATGGCGATGATACTATGATTGATGGCGTTGGTAAAAAAGAAGATAGAATTATTACAATTTTAAAAGTTGACAAATTACTAGCGAGAGATTTCTAGTTTTAATATAATGAGTAATTCATCTTTAAAAATTTCACAAACTACAGATAAACTTACTCTGAGTTTCTCAGGGGAGTTAACTCTTTTTACATTGACTGAACATCAAAAAACAATAAACTCTAGTTCTTTGCTCGATCTACCAGATGTAGAAATAAATTTAGAACATTTAATTTATTTAGATACGGCAG
>JGI997J19993_1000529_pt1 | contig 10307 bp, 9 predicted proteins | sample Etolagbewater25m_FD_19993 | JGI IMG/M metagenome (IMG submission 19993)
AGAGCTTTAATACTAGGATCTTTTTTAAGCTCATTTTCACATAAATCCAAGTCAATATTTCCATCTTTTGCGATATCTACAAATATTGGTTTAGCTCCAACATAAAGTATAGAATTAGAGGTCGCCAAAAATGAGTTTGGAGTAGTTAAGACCTTATCATCTTTGTTCAACAATACCAAAGATGCTAAATGCAAAGCCGCTGTTCCATTTGCTACAGCTACACAGTACTTTACATCACTAAATTTGGCAAGAGCTTCTTCAAACTCTTTTACTTTAGGTCCTGTTGTTAAGTAGTCTGATTTTAAAGTATCTATAACGGCATCTATATCATCTTGTTCGATTAATTGTCGACCATAAGGAATAAAATTCATGTTAAGAGTTTTTCTCCATTTCTAAAAATTCACCATTTGTGAGCCATTGAGTATTATTGAGTGAGTTATATTCAAAGCCAATCCCTATATCTTTACCATCCTCTCCTAAAGCATTTCTATTATAATCAACTATATGATTAAACTGTATAGTCGGTGTAATTACATAATAACTATCAAACTCTACAACTCTATCATCTGCTGTTATCATAACTTCATGCATTTTTTCACCAGGTCTTATACCTATAATTTTATGAGGTAGATTAGGTGCAAGTGAAGTTGCTAAATCTGTCATCTTCATGGATGCAATTTTTGGTATAAAAATTTCTCCGCCATGCATTCTTTCAAAGTCATTTAAAACAAATTTGACACCATCTTCAAGTGTTATAAGAAATCTTGTCATATTTTCATCTGTGATTGGAATTTCAGTAGCTCCATCCTCAATAAGTTTCTTGAAAAATGGTACAACCGAACCTCGACTTCCTACTACATTTCCATATCTTACAACTGCAAATCTTGTTTTTCTTTTTCCCACCATATTATTAGCTGCTACAAAAAGTTTATCAGAAGCAAGTTTGGTAGCACCATAAAGATTTATTGGACTAGATGCCTTATCTGTTGAAAGTGCTATTACCTTCTCTACTTCATTATCTATTGCTGCTTTTATAACGTTTTGGGCACCATCAATATTTGTTTTTATGCATTCCATAGGATTATACTCTGCTACTGGAACATGCTTTAGAGCTGCTGCATGAATCACGAAATCAACATCATGCATTGCTTCGTTTAAGCGCTCTGCATCTCTTACATCACCTATAAAGTAACGCATACATTTATCTGTAAAAGATTGTGCCATCTCGTACTGCTTCAATTCATCTCTACTAAAAATAATGATCTTATTGGGTTTATATTTAGACAAAATGATTTCAGTGTATTTCTTACCAAAACTACCTGTTCCGCCTGTTATTAGTATATTTTTATTGTTAAACATTTTTTAATTCCTTTAATTGTTTTAATTATTCCCAAAAATTAATAATAAACTTATTAACTTAGTTTTCAAATTTCCCTGCTAATTTTTGATATTCTTGAGAATTCTCCATAAGCTCTTCATGGTTTCCACTTGCTACAATCCTACCTTTTTGCATAACTAAAATTTTATCAGCATGTTTAATTGTACTTAATCTATGTGCAATTGTTATAGTGATTTTATCTTTTGTATACTCATCCAAAGCAGTCTGTATTCTTTTTTCACTTTCGTTATCTAGAGCAGACGTTGCCTCATCAAAAAGAATAAGCGAAGAGTGTTTGTAAATTGCTCTAGCTATTGCTACTCTTTGTCTTTGTCCACCTGAAAGATTTGCGCCAAACTCCTCCATTTTAGTATTTATACCGTTTTCAAGCGAAGAGACAAATGCAGATGCATCAGCCAAACGCAGTGCTTCATTTACTCTATCAACATCTATCTCTTGACCATAAGCAACATTTGCAGCCAATGTATCTTGAAATATATATATTCTTTGTGACACTATTGATATATGATGTTTGAGTGAATTATTTTCATAATTTTTTATATCGACACCATTTATAAGTATTGAACCACTATCTGGATCATAAAAACGCAGTAGCATGTTGATAAAAGTGGATTTACCTCCCCCACTGTCCCCAACGAGTGCAACATTCTCTCCACTCTTTATTGACACACAAACATCATCAAGTGCATAAGCGCCTTCGTAGGATAACTTTACATTTTTAAATTCTATATTTGAAATCTTTGACTCTAAACTCATACTTCCATTTATAATACTGTTCTCTTTATCTAAAATTTCAAAAACTCTTTCACTCGCAGCTACAGCATCTTGTATTTTTGCATAGATGGAACCTACTTTTTTTACAGGATCAAAGACTAAACCAACAGCAGTTAAAAACGCAGTAAACTCTCCGACAGTCATGTTACCATCATATACTTCTCTTCCCCCTATATAGATAACCGCTGCTAAACCAGTTGCTCCAATAAGTTCCATGATTGGAGAGACTAAATCGCCAACATATACAGCTTTCATATTTATCTTGAAAAATTGCCAGTTTTGAATGTCAAAACGTTGCATCTCAAACTTCTCAGTTGCGTTTGCTTTGATAATCTCACTGTTATTAAACACTTCAGTCAGTCGGCTCACCACATCTGCATTTTTACTTTGTGAACGGTGCGAGTATTTTTTTAATTTTTTTGCGATTAACATAAGGGGATAAATAACAAGAGGAACAACTATTAGAGCGTACATAGCCAGCATAGGATTTAAATAAATCACATAACTCACAAGTGCAACAACAGTCAGTGATTCACGTACTAAATCTGGAAACATATTTGCAACAAAATACTGAATACGATTAATATCATTTGTTACTCTTGATATGAGTTCGCCACTTCTGTTTACATAGAGAAAACTCATATCCAAAGAGATGATTTTACTAAGTAGTATAGCTCTAAATCTTGTTACTATATGCTGTCCAATATATTTCATAGACACAGATTGAACATAACGTCCGACAGCTTTAACAATATATATTCCAATTAAACTTAGAGGAATTATATATAACATCTCCTCTTTTTTTGCAATAAACATATCATCCATAAGAGGCTTCATAATATGTGCCGTTGCAGCTGTCGCACTAACTGTTAAAATAATCCCTAGAAATACTAAAAAGTACTGTATTTTATAACCTTTTAAATAAGGCCAAAATCGTTTAAACGTTTGTTTCAATAAATATTCCAAGGTTCTTTAAATTTTAGTATATTTTACCAAAAAAATAAAAACAATTTCAATATTATCTATTTTTCATCAATAATTATGTAGAATTCATCCATGAAAATATGTATTGTAAAATTATCAGCCATGGGTGACATCATACACGCTATGGTAGCTCTTCAGTTTATAAAAAAAGAATTGCCAGATTCACAAATAGACTGGGTAGTTGAAAGCGGTTTTAAAGGTGTTCTTGAAAACAATCCTCATATTGACAACATTTTACCGGTTAATATAAAATCTATAAAAAAGAAAAAAAGTGAAATATTTAATCAATACAAGATATTAAAGAGTTATTCAAAAAATAATTATGATATTGTTATTGATGCGCAAGGCTTATTAAAGTCCGCTATTGTCTCTAAAATAATTGGCGCAAAAATTATCTCAGGTTTTGATAAAGACTCAATTAGGGAAGGAATAGCCTCTGTTTTTTACAATAAAACAGTATCAATTCCTTACGATGCAAATACAATTGATAGAAACGCAACTGTTATTTGCGAACCACTTGGCATAGAAGTTACAAGCCAAAAAATTATAAAAAAAGAAAAATTTCTATTTTCCATTGCATCTGTTAGAAATTTACCAACTAATTTTAATCTTTTTGTAATCGGTTCAACTTGGGAAAGTAGAAACTATCCAAAAGAGAAATTTGTGGAAATAGCACAAGCGCTACAGACTCCAACTTTTATAGTCTGGGGAAGCCAAGAAGAGCATGAAAAAGCCTTATGGATGCAAGAACAATCAGAGTACTTAAATATACTGCCACGTGGTTCACTCGATGAATTAAAATATGTCATTTCTAAGTCTAGTTTACTGATAGGGAATGATACAGGTCCCACTCATATGGCTTGGGGACTCAATATTCCTTCCATAACTATTTTCGGACCAACACCAACCAATCGTGTATATACTACACCAATAAATAAAGTAGTAAAATCCAGCAGTAAAGTAAATCACTACAAACTCAATAAAAATGATTTTTCTATTTCTGAGATAGAATCCAGTGAAATTATACATATAGCCAAGAAACTTTTAAATGCTTAATATTAAAAGTCTTTCTATTGATAAATATATCAATTATACTTTTATATTATATGCTTTTTTTATACCTATTTCCCGATCAGGAATAGTCTTTACAAGTATATTATTAATTCTATTTTGGTTCTTTACTGATAATTTTAAAAAAAAGCTTATCTCTTTAAAATCAAATAAAGTAGTACAACATTTGACCCTATTAATTGCGTTTGCCTTGCTTTCACTCTTCTGGACAGATGATGTTGGAAGTGGAATTAATTATATAATAAGATTTTGGTATTTATTACCCATATTAGTCATAGCCACAGCCGTTCAAAAAGAGTATATACCATCTGCTATTTCAGCGTTTTTAGCTGGTATGTTTATAAGTGAAGTCTTATCCTACGGTCTCTTTTTTGAACTTTGGACATTAAATCATGGAAGTGCATTAGACCCTTCTCCATTTATGAATCATCTACAATATTCCATGTTTTTAGCCTTTGCATCACTACTGCTACTTAACAGATTCTTTTTTGAAACGCAATTTAAATATAAGATTTTTTATTTTCTCTATTTTTTGGTTGTCACATCAAATCTATTTTTAAATGGAGGTAGAACTGGTCAAATTGCTTTTATTATATCTCTATTTGTTGTTGGATTTTTAAATATAAAAAATAAAATTTTAGCCTTTTTAAGTATGCTTCTTCTAATCATTGTCATTTTCAATACTGCGTATCAAGTGAGTCCAATCTTTAACTCTAAAGTCAACTTGACAACAACAAGCATCAGTTCCGTAGAAAATAAAAACTTTTTTTGTACCTCAATTGGAGTACGATTTGCACAATGGATAGTAGGAATAGAAATCTTTTTAGACAATCCTGTTGCTGGAGTTGGAATATCTAAAAATACTAATACAATGAAACAATACATTGATAATTCACACCCGGATAAAATATGTGCTAAAACTCTTCCTAACTATCACAACTACTATATTCAAATGGCTGTTAAACTTGGTGCAATAGGACTCTTTTTATATCTTATGATATTTTATTCTTTACTTAAACTGAATATTAAAGATAAACAATACGCCAATTTAATGATAATTTTTGTAACTGTCTACAGCATCTCTAGTATGTTTGAAAATATGTTTCATCAACAATTTTCAGAAGCAATCTTCGCTTTGTTCGTCGGTATATTTATAGCCAAAAGTAATAATAAAAAGGATAAAACCATATGAACATATTAGTACTTACCCCTAAAGGTAACTCATTTAATAGTATTAGACCAGAAGCTGAAATCTATGTATCTTTAGCTAAAGCTGGACATAATGTTACAATCATGACCAACAAAGAGTCTAAATATATACAAAGATATTTAGAACATAATGTGGAAGTTATAGAAACTGAACACAAGAAAAAAATAGACTTTAGCATCATAAAAAAAACACACAATATTATTAAAGATAAAGATATTGATATAGTGTTTGCAACAAGTTCAAGAACTATTCCAAACGCAGCCTTCGCCTGTATTGGGACAAGAGCAAAACTTGTTGCATACAGAGGAACAACGGGTGGCTTATATAGACATGATCCAGCTTCATATCTCAATATATTGCATCCAAGAGTGGATGGTGTTATCTGCGTTTCTCAAGCAATAAACAGACATGTTTCCAAACAAGTGTTTAGTGATGCAAAAAAAATAGTTACTATTCAAAAAGGTCATGATGAATCTTGGTATAAACAAAATTCACTGGACTTAAAAGAATTTGGTACAAACACAGATAATTTTAATATTGTTTTTGTTGCAAATGTAAGACCACACAAAGGACTCATATACGCTATAGAGGCCGCCAAATATTTAGCTGACATCACAGACTTACATATACTTTTAATAGGGAGTAAAATAGAACAAGAGCCTTATATATCCGCTATTGAAAACAGCGGAATGAAAGAACGTATTCATGTTACTGGATATAGACATGATGTTCCTGATATTATGGCTGCTTGTGATTTACTGATTCATCCCTCCATACGAAAAGAAGGTTTACCCCGTGTTGTACTAGAGTCCATCGCTTCGGGTACTCCTGTTATAGCAGCCGAGAATGAAGGGAGTATGGAAGTTATTGAGGATGGCTTTAATGGTTACATAGTTCCTATTAAAGACTCTAAGGCTATAGCTCAAAAAGTCAGAGAATTATATGAAAGACCAGAAAAACTTCAAGAACTCTCAAATAATTGTATTTATAAGATTCAAAATGAGATGTCACATAAAACTACTGTAGCAAAGTATATTAAATATTTTGAATCATTACTAAAAAGTTAAGACTCTTTTTTACAATTGATATACTGTTTTAAATACTTGTAGAACCTTCTATTTGCATTTGAAACAGCAATAGTAAAGCCAACCCAGCCATTTATAAAATAAAATCTTAGTATATATGTTTGAAAAAATGCAAAAAATGCCTTAGCAATAACCACACCGAAAAAACATGTCTTTTTACCCTCTGCACCTAAATCTGTGTATTTAATCATCTTAAAAAGTGTTTGATTTATATCGGTAATATTTAAATGCTTAAAGGTAGTTTTGAGAGTTATCTTCTTATTATAATCATGTACTTGTACTTTTTCATGAACAAGAGCATTATCAAATAAATTTTTTGTTCTATTGTATAAACGCACTATATGATCTTCACTGATAGTCTTTTCACCTAAAAAATAATTATCACGAATCAGTACAAACAAGTTCTCAGGTTTACTTAAATCTTGAGATAATATCTCTTCAAGAAGTTTTGTGTTTAAAATCTCATCACTATCTAATGATAGTATCCAATCATTGCTTGCATGTGTTGCCGCTGCATTTTTAGTGGGTCCAAAACCAATAAATTCTCCATAAACCACTTTAACATTCTTATAATTTTGTGCTAGAACTTGAGTATTATCAGTGGAATCATTTAGATACAAAACAACTTCTTGAAAACTCACTAAACTATCTAAACATTCAGTAATTGTTTCCTGTGCATTTTTTGCCATTATGACAACAGAAATGTTACTAATCAACAACTTCTCTCCCTTTTAGACGTTTTTTGAAATTTTTTCTATCCTTATGTTTTTGAGAATATTCTACTGCTTTTTTAAAACAACTTTCTATATCTTCATCTATTAACTTTGCATACTCTTCTATAACTATTTTTAAATCTTCATCTTTTGCCCAAAGTTGAGAAAAATTTTTCAATCTCTCATCTGTATTTAGATTTTTAAACTCCATTCTATTTATATCAACAATTTTAAATTCATATCCATCTCTATTTGCTTTGATTAAAATATTTCCAGGTGAATAATCTTTGTGTAAAATATTCTCTTCATGAAGTAAAAAAGTAAATTTTGCCAATTTTTTAAAAATATTTTCCCTATCTTGAAAACCTGTCTTTGTTATAACTTCTCTTATTGTGAAGTCGTATTCAAATTGCTCACTAATAAAATAGCTATCGTTCAGTAGTCCAAATTTTCTAAATTCAATATATCCAATAGCTTTAGGTACAAAATTAGAGATTCGCAAACTATTTTCATAAGATTTTTTTGCTTTAGTGCCTCTAAAAAATGTATATACAATTTTATTTAAAAGATTTGGTATTTTAAATGCTTTTACCACTAGTTTTTGACTTTTATAATCTATTATTTTTATCTCATTTCGTGCTTTGTGTATTGAGTCTTGTGAATCTTTAAAATAGTCTCGTATATTTATTAATAATTTTTCATACTCTTCTTTGACTGATTTAAATACCATTATTTACCTATCTCTACTTTTTTGGAGGTATTTTATCTTAATAATGATACAATTCGCCTTATGAAACAACCATATATTTGGGATAATTATTCCGATCAACCATATCCACTCAAAGACAAAACATATAAAAAGCAGATGAGAAAGAAAGAAACTTTTTCCCTCATAAAAACTTTTTTGACAGCTCTGTTTATTCTCCCCTTTTCTATTGTTATGCTTCCTTTTGTAAAAAGAAAAACGGTGAATTCAAATGATTTTTTTTGCCTTGGTATCGATTATCAAAGAGAACCAAAATTCACACTTGAAGCTATTAAAGATTTAGATGTATCAAGGCTGTTAACACGCTTTAAACTTTGGGAGATGGATACGCTAGATGACTTAAAAGAATTTCTTTTAAATTGTAAAAACCAAAAAGTGACTCTTAAAATACTACAAGATAGAGAAAATGTAGAAGACTTAGAATTATTCAAAAACAATCTTAACACTATTTTTGAATCTTTAACACCCTATGTAGATATATTTGAAATAGGCTCAACTATAAATCGGGCAAAATGGGGATTTTTCAGTGTTGATGAATACAACAAATTTTATAAAGTTGCCTATGATTTAAAAATAAATAAATTTCCAAATATCAAACTAATTGGCAGCGCTGTTATAGATTTTGAATATCACTATACTGCGCATACTCTTTTTAATACCTTTGATTACAAATATGATGGAATAAGTGCCCTTTTATATGTTGATAGAAGAGGTGCACCTGAAAATATGCAAATGGGCTTTAACTTATCTGATAAAATTGCTCTTTTAAGTACTATGACATGGCTAAGTAGAAAAGTAGATCAAGAGTTACATCTTACTGAGACAAATTGGCCAATATCCAATACTGCCCCTTATGCACCAACTAGCGAAAGAGAATGTGTAGATGTAGAATCTTATGCAGATTTTTTACTGAGATACTACCTACTTGCATTTGCTTCACAACAAATCAACAGTGTTTCTTGGCACCAACTTATTGCCCCGGGATATGGACTTATAGACAATAGAAATGGTATAAAAAAATATCCAGCATATCAAACCTATAAATTTATGTTAAAAAATCTAAAAAATGCACAATTTTTAAGATTAGATATTAAAAGAGATTATTATATTTTACAATGTTTAATCAATGACATTTTATTGCAGATTCATTGGTCACTCAAACCGACAACTCTAAAGAATGAAGATTTTTTTACTGTTTATTCTAGAGATGGAGATTTAATGGAAGAAAAAGAGTTACATATAGGCTCCTCGCCTATATATATTTTTGTTGCAAATAGCGGTGGTGTTGCAACAAACTGTTTATAATTAAAAACCTATTTTAAATCCACCATAAAACGATTCATTATAGGTAAAATCTCCGCCCTTATTTGCTTCATAATTTGTATCTAAATTTCTGTATCCGATAGTAATATATCCATTTTTAATTATTTCAATATCATAGCTAATACGATATTCTAAATAATTATCTGCATCTCTCATACTTAAAACAGATGGAGCATAATACAAAGAACCATTTAACTGCATAGGAATTAAATCAGGAGCAGGAATTTTATAAGCAAACTCCAATCCTAAAGGAATGGCAGAGTAATTTTCAGAAAAATTAAGCTTAACACCCATTCCGATACTCATTCCTTGATTTCCAAGTTTCTGCATCAATAAAGCGTTTAGTTCAAAATACGGTTTAATATCTGAAGATTCCGGTGATGAATGCTTTTCATCTGCGTTTAGAAATTTACCACCTACAAATACAGTATTTGGTTCAACTGCATTGTTAAACTGACCCATATCTAATTTTGCACTTACTTCTAAATCTCTTGTATTTATATTTAGTTCTCCACTATGCATTGCAAAAGCAGATACTGCCAAAAAGGCGATTATACTTATTTTTTTTAACATGAATATCCTTGAATTTTTTCTATAGTTTTTGTTGTACTTTTGCCATCAACAAAATCAACAAGTTTCAATTCACTAGCAAATTCTGTTCCGACAACCTCTTTACCTTCATAATCTCCACCTTTAACAAGAACATCCGGCTTAATCATTTTAATCAGTTCATATGGGGTATCGGCTTCAAATGGGACAACAAAATCAACAGCTTCTAAAGCAGCTAACAAATATGCTCTGTCTTGAGCAATATTTACAGGGCGAGAAGGACCTTTGAGACGGGATACGGATTCATCGGAATTAAGACCAACAATGAGTATATCCCCAAAACTTTTAGCTATTTGAAGATATTTTACATGACCTACATGTAAAATATCAAAACAACCATTTGTAAAAACAACTCTTTTTCCGTTTGTTCGAT
>JGI997J19993_1000530_pt1 | contig 10290 bp, 13 predicted proteins | sample Etolagbewater25m_FD_19993 | JGI IMG/M metagenome (IMG submission 19993)
AGGTTCTAATGCATTATATGCAAAGGGAAGTGTTTTTAATTCGTGTACCATTTGTTTATCCTTTCTCTTACTAAAGAAATCTTAAACTGCTCACACTTTTGTAAACAGTAATATATTGTGTTTCCACCTACATTACTTTTTTAACAACATATAATCGCAAATGTGTACTTAAATTATAATAAATAATTATATATAACTATTTACTTAAGTTTTTATTCTCCCACTTTTATTACTCCATTTTGTATCAAAAACATTTTTATTACACTCCCTACTGAACGAAGCTCTTTTTTTGCATATTCTTCTAATTCTTGCTTTTGAGTAGGTGTTAACGCTATTGTTATAGAAGCATTTGCTTGCTCTTTTTTTACACTACTTCCTTTTGGTCGCCCCTGTTTTTTTTGAAGATCTTTATGTGTGATTGAAGTTGTTTCTCCATTATTTGTTTTTACTAATTTATCAAATTTTGCTTTTGCCATTAGATATATTCCTTAATTTTAGCCATAAGATTTTTCATTGTTTTAGAAATTTTTTTATAGGTATGTTTTTTTAATCCTGAACTATTTGCTAAATCTATTATAGAAATTCCTTCATTTTCAGCTGTTTGTAAAGCTCTCGTATGAGGAATTGAAAAGTAATCAATCTCATCTTGTGTATTTTCAATCAAAAAACTTATTGCATCTTCTACATCATTTTCTTTTATATATGCATTGGGTACAAATAAAACAGGTACTTCTAACTCTTTAACTCTATTATAACTATCAAGTGTTGTCCCTAAAGAATTTATTGTTGGGTTAAATGGTATGATAACCAAATCAGCTTTTTTAGCTAATTTATCAAGTCTAATATCATCAAATCCACCAAAATCATATATCACATCACCACTTTTTACTTTTGGTATTTTTTCATTTAAATCTACTTTCACAACTCTTTCATCAAGTGTAGATGTCAACATACCGTAAGGATCTAACTCTATTATTGTTGTGTCAAAATGAAGGGCAATTTGAGTAGCCAGCATAGATTTTCCCACTCCACCTTTTTGATTATATATAATTATTTGCATTTAAATACCTTTATTTATAATTTATTATAGTATTTTATATTTTATTATCTTTGTTTATAATTAAATAAGATTAATTATCTTGTAATTAATTGTAAATATGTATAATTTAGTGGATAAAAACAGCCAACCATATTGTAGGGTTTGCAGTATATATAACTTTGTGTTTTTGATGTGCTTTTATATAAAGACTTTTCCCTTTAGTTAAATGATACTTTGATTTGTCATTGTATAAAACAATCGCCTCACCCTCAATAATAAAAACAAACTCATCTTCATTTTGATCATACCAAAAGTCATTTGGAGTAGTTTGTCCATAAGATACTATTCTTTCAATTTTGATATTTTTATTTTCAATTATAGTTTCAAAAAATTCTTTTTTTAAAGATTCTGGGATATCATCTAAAAAATCATAAACTTCATTCATAGCAATTCCCTTTTATTGTATATTTTTACAACACCAACCTAAATCTTCTAATTTTTTCTTAGCTTTAGAACATAATGGTGAAACAATATATATAATTTTATTATCAAAATTGATTTGCAAAGAGTTACTAACCAAAGAAAATATCTCTTCTATCTTATTTGCATCTTTTTGTAAAAACCTACTTTTTTGTTCTATATATATGATAAAATAACTTTTCTCAGAAAAATCTGTAGAGATAAATATATCTAATTTTTTCCGTATTTTAAATTCTTTTAAATTTATCTCTTGGATATTTTTAAAATTATAGTCTTTTTGAAAAGGTAAAGTATCCATAAAAGCTCCCATAGATTTAAATTTTTGAGTATTTATTTATTGTAAGTTAGATAGTATAACATAGAAAAATAAAGGATAATTTGAATTCATATGATACATATAGATTTTTACTTAAGTTATATTGCATTATATTTTATCAGTATAAATTTATTTACATTTTTTCTGTATTTATTTGATAAAATTCAAGCTTATAAAAATAACAAAAACATCTCTAGAGTATCTGAAATCAAACTCTTATTTTTTAGTTTTATAGGTGGTTCTATTGGCTCATTATTCTCTATGGTATTGTTTTCTCACAAAATAAAGAAATTTTCATTTTTATGGAAATTTATAATAATCTGTATTGTACAAACTATAGCAATAATTACTTACATCTTTTATATATAAAAAGAAACTATAAAGCTAGCTTCTCCTTATATAGTTTCACTGTAATTTTAATTTAAAAAAGCTCTTTTAAAAAAAGATGACACTTCAGATGGCTTCCAAGATAATATAAATACAGGATATTCTAAATCTCCATATTCATTAATCTCTTTAATAATCTCACTACCACCAAATTTCGTATATAATTTATAATGTTCTTTTATAATTGCAAGAAAAGTTATATCTATATCATTATGATTAAAAAGATGATAAATTCCATTCATTAGGTATTTAAACTCTAAACTCAAACCTTTTGTTTCTTTGTGAACAATAAGCCTTGACAGCTCACCAATAACACTATGTTTTTCTCTATACTTATTAAAAGAAAATTTATCTTCAATAGGTAAGTTGTTCTTTGAATCAAATATGAGTCTAGTTGTACCTGTCACTATTCCATTGTTTTCATAAAATAATATTGCTGCTGTACTATCATATTTATCAAAATTCAATCCCTCAATAGTATCTGGAAATTCATTTTGATAATTTATTCTAGTATAAACATCACTCCTTAGTCGAAATACTTTAACTAAATTTTCTGCGGTTGTCGTTAAATGCAAATTTTTATTTTCCCTTGGAAATGTCAATTTTTTATTGAAACATATTGACTCATCGATTATTTGCTCTAAAAAAATTCTTTTTTTAAAAAGTTCAAGTGCAAATTGCTGTTCTTCATTAAAGCTATCTGGCATATAGTTCAGTCTTGTTTGAATATTTTGTTCTACAATAGTTTGTAGTTCCTTTAGCGAATTGTTTTTGATTATATTAATCATCTCTTATCCTTTGTCGTAATTTGGATAATTATTTTACTAAAGTGTATAGAGATGAATTGTCACATGGATTAAGCTTATATTCAGGATAATAAAGAAATAAAAGGAGAGATAGAGATAGTTTATAAAGTTTTATCTTCTTTTTTAAATATCTCATAATATAAATATTTGGTGATGAAATAACATAGAATAGAAACTTGTATGAAAGAAATGGCAACTAAACTTAATAATATTAGTCCCAAAGATGTTTGTGAATAAATATCAATTATATCAAGTAGAATCATCAAATAAGAATACTGTTCCATAATCTATCCTTTCTATAAGAATAGCAGAACATTGTCACATCTAATGTCACATTTTAGAAAATATTTTAAGTTTTATAAGTTAATTTATAGCCGTTAGAATAAGAAACTTCTATAATTTTACATCCTAATTTTACTTTTAACCTATAAACAAGAGTTCTTAATGAACTTTCAGATGGTGCGTTATCTATCCAAATTTTATACTCTAATTCTTCTGCTGAAAGAGTATTCCCTTGCGCTAAAATAAGTGCTGATAATAATTGTCTCTCTTTTAATCCAAGCCGTATTTGCTGACTTTTATAATATAACTTTCTGTTTTTTAAGTCAAAGTAATATCCAAAACCAATATAAGTATGGTCTTGATTTATATTTTCATACTCTAGCTTATTAATTTTAAATAAGGCAAGCATAATTGTTGTTTTGAGTTCTTCTCTTTTAAATGGTTTTATAAGATAGCCTACGGGGTTTGTATCAAAAGCTTTTTCCATAGTTTCATCATCAGAAAAAGAACTCAAATACAAAATAGGGATATTTTTACTTTTATGTATCTCCTGAGCTATCTGTGTTCCATCTTTCTCATCTCCCAAGTCTATATCCATCATAATGATATCTGGCTCTTCTTTTATAATACTATTAAGTGTATCTTTGAAAGAATTTGTTATATCTGTTATATCAAAATCAAGTTTTTTTAAAGCGCTTTTTATCTCTAATGCTACTATGGGATTGTCTTCTACTATAAGTATTTTAGCTTTAGCCATTATCTTTCCATTTTATTTGAGTTTTTACACCTTTATTTGTATCTATTTGAATAATTCCTTTAAGGTGATTTGTCACTAAATTATTTACCAAGGTTAAACCAAATGAATGTGAAGAAGTTGTTGGATTATATCCTTTTCCATTATCGCTTATATTAAAATAAAATATATCTTTCTCTTTATATAACTCTATATTAATAATACCATTATCAGCCTCATCTTCAAATGCATATTTAAAAGAATTTACTACTAATTCATTTAAAATTAGTCCACAAGAGATAGCTTGTTCTACATCTAATTCTACTTGAATATCATAATATATATCTATTTCATTTTCATAGCTATTTTGTAATCCATCTATAACTGATGCAAAATACTCATGCGCATTTATATGTGTAATATCGGCTTGTTTATATAATAACTCATGAAGATGACTCATTGCATTAATTCTATTTTGTATAGTGATAAAAATACCCTCAATTTGTTCATCATCCACCTCATCTGCTTGTAATCGCAATAAAGAGATAATAGTTTGCATATTATTTTTAACACGATGATTTAATTCTTTTAAAAGTATTGTTTGCTTATTGAGTGCTTCTTGAAGATCACGAGTTTTATTTTTAACTTCTAGTGTTAACCTTTCTTTTTCACTTTCTTGTTGGGCGATAAATCTTTGATTAATATTCTCTTTCTCTTTTTGAAGTCTATTAATCTTATCTGCAAGTGCTATGGCAAATAATGTAGCTTCAAGTATAAAAGCAGTTTCAACGATATATGGATAATGCTTATAAATATTTAAAACACCTGTACTAGATAAATACATCGACATACCACCAATAAGTATAATAAGCCATCCTACTAATATAAAATATGCTTGTCTATTCTTTTTCAATGAAGCATAGATAGCAAGAAATACTAGATACAATAATAAGATTACAGTAAAGATATTACGATATTTATTTAAAAAATCTGTTAGGACAAATAGAGATACTAAAAATGGGAATATCCATAAATATATTTCTAAAATCTTATTAAGCTTTGGATACTGCCGTAAAGAGATAAAGGATTTCGTAAAAAATGCTAAAGCGAATATAGGTAAAGCAACAATAAAAGAGGAGAGATGAATGATATATTCAATCCAACTTGGCTTCAATAAATATATATATCCAATACCAACATACATTAAATGATGAGATATTACACCAAAAATATATAATACATAAAATAAATAACTTTTATCTTTTGTAAAGAAATATACAAAAAGATTATATACAGCCAAAATAAACATCGCACCAAAAAACAACTCCAAAATAGATTGATGCTTTAATTCTTCCCTATAAAAACTATGGACTTCCCAAAGATTGAGTTTAATAATCATAGTTGTAATATAAGAAGATATTTTTAAATAATAGGTTTTAGACTCATAAGGTTTCAATCGTAATTCAAAAATGGGATTGACAGTTTTTCTATTTTTATTTATTTGAAATAAACCATCTTTAAAAACTTCATTTGTTTGAGTATCAAAAAGAGTAATATGTGTTGTCATAGAATTTTCATACTCTAAAATCTTGAACAAGTCTTTATTTGTTCTGTTTTCTAAAGTAAACTTAATCCATACATTAAAATCAGGGGAATATCCAAAACTAAGTTGTGTTTTATCTATTGATTGAAATTCTATACTCATTGTATCTATCTCTTCAAATGATAATGATTTTGTATTATCTATATAAATCTCAGATTGTGATAGTAATTCATATTGTGATATATTATTATCTACAGATATTGATTTTCCATATATTATTGTAGTAAAAAAAAATATGAAAAAAAGAAATTTATTTTTTGTCATTTATATTCACCTTGAATAAAATTATATCTTAAAAAGATTATCAACATGATTTTATAGTTATATTTTATCCAAATTTATTATGATACCTTTTTAACTTTTACACGATTATTGATATCATATACCTCTAAATAATATATATTGTTTTCTAGCACAACTATAGCTTCTGGCATAAATGCGTAGTGATAGTGATATTTAGACTCGTCTTGTTTCCATCTGTTACCATCTAAAAATTTAAAAGTTTTATTTTCATCTTTAAAGCCATTAAAGTCACCTTCAAGTTGCCCTTTTTCTATAATATTCATCTGTTCCTCTTATATTAGTTAAATTGAACAATATTTTATCAAAAGATTGTCACATCTAATGTCACATGAATAAAGCTAGAATTAATATTGAACATGATGAATCATTTATAATTTGGAGTTACAAAAAATAAGTAGTGATAAGTATTTAGAAATGGAGCTTCAAATAGGACTTGAACCTACGACCTGCTGATTACAAATCAGCTGCTCTACCAACTGAGCTATTGAAGCAATAAAATATTTAAATAATTGAAAATCAAGATTTGATTTTTTAAGTGGAGCGGGAGACGAGACTCGAACTCGCGACAATCTGCTTGGAAGGCAGAGGCTCTAGCCAACTGAGCTACTCCCGCTTAAAAAAGTTTCACAAAACCTCAAAAAGAATTCAAGGTACAAAGTGGTGGGTTCAGAAGGACTCGAACCTTCGACCACTCGGTTATGAGCCGAGTGCTCTAACCAGCTGAGCTATGAACCCTTTTTGCTATTAGCTGTCTTTGTTTGTGGATGAAATTATAGTGATATTTTTATTAAAATATACTTAAAGTATTATAGATATAATTAAATTATATTTTTACTACAATTGTACTATATGGATTATATAAGACATTAGCTTTTGTTTGAATTTTCACATTTCTTCTTTGTGTATAATCCACACTAAAGGTACCTCCGCTATCTAAAGAAAATTTAGCACAAATTTTAGCAGCCTCTTCTATAATATTTTGAGGGATTGTTTTTTTAGTATTTGATACTATTACATGTGATGAAGCTATTCCTTGTAAATGAAACCAAAAATCACTTGCTTTACTATGTTCAAGTAAATATATATTTTCTCGCTCATCTCTACCCAGCATAATTTTATAACCATCAATAAAAAATGATTGATACGGTGCTAGCTTTTTTGTTTTTGTTTGATTTTTCTCTTTTTTTGGAAAATAAAACTCTATTTCATCGATAGTTTGACAATCCTTCACTGTAGAGACAAGTCTATTAAAAAAGTCTAGTTTTTGAGATAAGTTTTTTTGTTCAATATACTGATTTTTGGCTTTTGCTTTTGCTTTTTTTGAATCTCTAAATAAATCATTTGATTTTTTTATATTTAAATTTTTTTCATAACCACTTTGTTGATATAAATTTCCCACTAGTTCTGTTGCTTCTGTATTTAATGCAATAGCTTTTTTTTCTAACGCTTCTGTATCTTCTAAATTATCCAATATTTTTTTGATTTTTTTGATTTGTTTATTTAGTTGATTGATTTTTTGATTTTTAATATTTGCTAATTCTTTAGAAATTCTTTGTTCATAAACATCATATAAATATTCTTCAATATTTTCTATATCTCGTATTTCAAAATTAAAATTTGGTTTTGTTAACGCTTCTAACTTATGCCCTACTTTTACTATTCTTGTAGATGTCCACTCATCAATATGCCGTAATGCTTCAAGTACTATATCATTGCTCTCTAAGATGATAATATTAGTGTTTTTACCAGTAAATTCTAACTGTAATATTGTAGTTTGCTCCTTATAAGAGGATTTACTTTTACATACAATATTTAAAACCTTATCATCATCTCTTAAAAATACTTTATCAATTTTTGCATTATTGAATCTTTTTTGTAAGACTATATCAAAAGGAGCATTAAAGATTTTTTTTACAATATCTCTTTCGTGTTTCATAAAGACTGTTGCATTCCCTTTTGTCATGTCAAAATATAATGCTTTTCTGTCATTAAACTCTATTTTTATAGTATTATTTTCAATTCTTTTTATATGATTTATTGTTTTTAGTTCTGAGATATACTCTGTTATTTTTCTTAATATATAATATTTCATTCTTCAATCATAACATATTTTCAAGAAATTTTATATATATTTTATATATATCTGATATACTTATACAAATTAAAATTAGGAGATAAAATGAATAAACTACTTAAGTTAGCATTAGTTGGTGCAATTGCACTAGGTTTAAGTTCAACAGTTGCTTCTGCAAATGTTGCTAAAGGGCAAAAGCTTTACTCTAAAAAGCTTAAAAAAGCTTGTGGATTTACAGGAGCTAAAATGGCTGCAAAACATACACAAGGTGAATGGGAAGCAATTAATGGTAAAGGTGAATTAGCAAACGAGATTAAAACAATTTGTCCAAGTGCAAAAGATTCTGATGTGAAAGAAAAATACATTCCACATTATTATGACTTTTTCTATGAGTACGCAAGTGATTCAGGGAATGTTCCTTCTTGTTAATTAGTTGTTTAATTAATTATAACAAATAAAAAAAAAGGTTAGCTTTACGGCTAACCTTTTTTTATATCTATAATAATACTACTCTTAGAATAAAAACAACAATCCTAATGTAAATACAATCTGTATCACAAACACATAACTTGCTATTTTTAAAGCTAACTTTCCATCACTTTTAATACTATTAAAATGTATTTTTAATCCAACTGCACTCATTGCAACAAGAAGTAAAATATGTGATGTAGAAGCAATCAAATGTTTAATATCATCACTTACTAATCCAAATGAACTTACAAGAGAAAAAAGTATAAAAAATATAATAAATCCAGGTACTTTCGCCCCTTTTGTATTTTGTTCATTTGTTTTTCTATGAAACAAATAAATAAGTATCAAAACTAAAGGTGTTAATAATAATATTCGTCCCATTTTTACAGCTGTAGCACTTACCCCTGCTGTATCACTTATACTAAAACCACCTGCTGTTACTTGCCCTACTGCTTGAAGTGTATTCCCTACTAATATACCAGCATCTATATCATTTAAACCAAAACTTAAAGCTATAAAAGGAACTAAAAAGATACCAACTGTTCCCAAAAGATTCACAATAGTAACAGATATACCGATAAAATGTTTATCTGCTTTTATAATTGGTGCAGTTGCACTTATAGCACTACTTCCACAAACTCCATTTCCTATTCCTAATAATAAAGAAAGTTTTAGATCAATCTTATAATATCTTCCTATTAACACTGCACTATAAATAGTCACTATCATACCAAGTACAATAATAAAAAGTGTTTTAAGACCCAAAGATGATAAAATATTAAAATCTAGATTAATACCCATAAGTGCTATAGAATATCCCAGAAGAGTTTTTTCAGCATAAGTTATACCAGTATTATAACTATCATTAAATTTTATAACATTACCAACAATTATCCCTACAATAATCGCTATCGCAACAGAACCTATCAAAATAAATTTTGCTAATAAAAATGCAACAATACTTACACCTATAGCAATACTCAAACCTTTTATATATTTAGTCAAATTTTACCTTATTTTTTAAAGTGTTTATCAAAATCTTCTACAATAGTTTTGTCAATTTTCCCAAGTTTTGCTTCATCTCTTAGTATTTGTATAGCTTCATTATGTGTATATTTTTTTCTATATACTCTTTGCTCAACTAAAGCCTGATAGATTACTAAAATACTTAGAATTCTATCTTTCAAACTTAAATAGCTAGCTTCAAGTTCATATGGATATCCACTACCATCTAACTTTTCTGCATAAGTTGAACATAGTTTCGCTATATCATCAAAACCAAAAATTTGTTTTAAAATTGAAGCCGTAAAATAAGGAATACTTTTTATACTGTCATATTCAATATCATTTAATTTAGTATTTTTCAAAAAAACTTCTTTTGAAACAAATAGTTTTCCTAGAGAATGGAAGTTTGAAGCTAAAACCATTCTTGAAGTATCTTTATCATCCATACTATATACTTCACAAATACTTTTACACTTTATACCTATTGTACTAGCATTTTGATTATCGGTATAATTATAAACAATTTTATTTATAACTTCACTTAACTCTATAAGCTTTTCATAAGAGATTTCAATAGTAAAATCTTGTAAGAAATTATAAATAAAAAATGGCAATTGACAGTCTTGCATTAAATCTAGCCAAAAAGTCATATCTGTACTTAAATCATCAAAACTTTCTTTTAAAGAATCACTATACGATTTATTCCCAAGAACTATATCTTTAATAAGACTTTTATTCATAATGAAATTATTTTTAACTTCAAGATTTTTTTCTATCTCTATTGCTAATTG
>JGI997J19993_1000531_pt1 | contig 10286 bp, 9 predicted proteins | sample Etolagbewater25m_FD_19993 | JGI IMG/M metagenome (IMG submission 19993)
CAAGCCTTTAATTCTTCTTCATTTAATTGCTGATGCGTTGTTGAGGCGGGATGCGTAATAATTGATTTTGAGTCGCCTATATTTACAACAAGCGAGTACAATTTTGTTGCGTTTACAATTTTAGTTGCCTTTTCTAAAGAGGCTACTTCAAAACTTAGAAGTCCAGAACAAGCCCCTTCGTCAAAGTATTTTTGAGCATTTTCATAGTTTGAATTGCTCTTTAAGCCTGGATAGTTTACCTTAGATACTTTTGGATGAGTTTCTAAAAATGTAGCTAAAAGAAGAGCATTTTTTGAATGTTCTTTCATGCGAAGCGCAAAAGTCTCCATACCTTGAATGAATAACCAAGAGTTAAAAGGAGAACTTACAGCACCAATATCACGAAGCAAAGATAGACGGGTTCTTAGAGTAAATGGAGGTAGGGGAACATCTACATAAACTAAACCGTGATATGATTGATCAGGTTCATTAAAGTGAGCATAACGTGGATTTTCTTTTAGCTTCTCTACTAAACCTTTTCGCTCGACTAAAATACCACCTATAGCAAGTCCTTGGCCTGTAGTATATTTTGAAGCACTATGTACTGTAACATCTGCTCCAAATTCAAAAGGACGACATAAAACAGGAGTAGCAACTGTGTTATCAACAACAGTAAGTACTCCATATTTATTGGCTATTTTTGTTATAGCTTCAATATCTGCTACATCAATACTTGGATTTGTCAAAGATTCAAAAAAGATAACTTTTGTTTTGTTGTCAATAAGGGCTTCCATCTCTTTGTGATTATGAACATCAAAAAAACGAGATTCTATGCCAAATCTTTTTAAGGTATGTGCGTTTAGAGTTAAACTTCCACCATAAAGTTGTTTGGCACAAACTATATTGTCCCCGGCTTGGGCTGCGTTTGCAATAGCGTAAAAAATTGCACTCATTCCACTTGATGTGGCTATTGCTGCTGCCCCACCTTCAAGTTCTGCAAAACGCTTTTCAAAGACATCAGTTGTTGGATTATTAAGACGTGTGTAGATATTGCCTAGTTCTTTTAAGGCAAATAAATTTGCAGCGTGTTCAACATCACGGAATTCATAGGCAGTTGACATATATATAGGCACTGCCATTGTTCCTTGTGAATCTTTTTCATAACCTGAATGAATTGCCTTAGTTTGTAAGTCCATTTAGAAACCTTTTATATAAAAAATTGTGAAGTATTTTACCTTAAATGACTTAAGGACTATTTAGTAACACTTGTATTAAGGAGTTTTTTCTCATCTTGCGCAATCTGATTCTTTTTACTGCTTAGCGTTTCATCTTTTAAGTTTTGTAAAAATTCTAGAATATTTTCTTGATAAGAAATTGTGTCTAAATCATAAGATAAATCAATTATTGGACGGAGTGCTTCAATATCAATTTTTTTAGCATATCTTGGAACAATTTTTAACTCTTTTTGAATATTTGACACCAAAGTATCTAAGTCTAGACCGTTTTTGTCTTTAACTTTTTTAACTAACTCTTTTGTTGATAACATAAGTAAGTTCGCTCTATCTTCATCACCATGATATATCTCAAGTCCTAAGTTTTTTACAATTATATAACATTCAACTTTTGGTTTATCATCGGCTGCAATCACAAGTGCAAGAATTTTTGCCCGAAATTCTAATGAACCATGATGATGAACAAAAATTTCACGAAAAGCACTAAAAAAATGGTGCTTAATTTTAAAACCAAGTCGCATATATATTCCTTATATGCTATTATACATTTTTGAAAATTAAATTGGATGTAAAATATGTTAATTGAAGAAGATTATGAAATTTTAAAAAATAGTTTTATTGAGTCTCAAAGACTTTTTGATAAATTAAATTATGTTTGTGTTCAAGCAAAAGATTTGAATTATGATGAAAGTGGACTTTATCAAGATGAAGAAGAAAGATTAGAGAGACACTGGCTGAAACTAAGTTCAAAAATAGTTGATGGATTGAGTCATTCACTAGATGGTTATAGAATTGAACTTTTAAAAAACAGTAGTTTAGAAAGTAGTGAATTAAAATTTAATATATCTAAAGAAGATGTAATAAGTAAAATTTTAGTTGATTATAGTGAAAATGGTGCACTAAGTATCACACAATTAAGTTAATGGTATAATTCCGACAATATAAAGAGAGGATATTTTTTATGGGTAGAGCGTTTGAGTATAGAAAAGCATCAAAGTTAAAGCGATGGGGAGCAATGTCAAAATTATTTCCAAAGCTTGGAAAGATTATTACAATGGCAGCAAAAGAGGGTGGTGGTGACCCTGATTCAAACTCCAAACTTCGTACAGCTATCTTAAATGCTAAAGCTGAGAATATGCCAAAAGATAATATTGAGGCTGCTATCAAAAGGGCGACTGCCAAAGATACAGAGAGCATGTTAGAGGTTAATTTTGAAGGTAAAGCACCGCATGGTGTTTTAATTTTCATAGAGTGTATGACTGATAATAATACACGAACTGTTGCTAATGTTAAAAATATACTTACAAAACATGGTGGAGAGCTCTTAACTAATGGTTCTTTGGAGTTTATGTTTGATAGAAAAGCACTTGTTGAATTTAAACAAACAAATGATATGGACATAGAAGAATTGGAATTAGAACTTATTGATGCTGGTCTTGAAGAGATAGAAGCTGAAGATGGTGAGGTTCTAATAACAGGTGATTATACTAGTTTTGGAACTATAACAAGCGCTTTAGAAAATATGGGTATAGAGATTACAAAAGCTAATCTAGAAAGAATGGCCAATGCCCCTGTATCAATAACAGACAAACAACAAGTTGAAATAGATAAAATATTAGAAAGACTAGAAGATGATGAGGATGTTCAAAAAGTTTTTACCAACTTGGCATAGTTATATATGCAATATGTCAATAATATTTCTATTCTGACTCATGAGGTGAAGCAATCAAAATTTATTGCTCACCTTTTACCTTATTCTCAATATGAATCAACACTTAAATTATTAAAATTAGAACATCCAAAAGCAAGACACTTTGTTACAGCTTACAGATATCTCAATGAGTTCAAACAAATAGTCGAACATTCAAGTGATGATGGTGAACCAAAAGGAACTTCTGGAAAACCATCTCTTATGGTACTTCAGGGACAAGATATAATAAACTCTGCAGTAATAGTTGTTAGATATTTTGGCGGAACTAAACTTGGTACTGGTGGACTTGTGAGAGCTTATAGTGATGCTGTTAATTTAGTTTTAAATGAAGCTGTATTGGTAGAATATAAAAATGAAATTTCTAAAACTATTGTAATAGCATATACAGATGTACGTTTTGTGGACTATGAGTGCGAGACTTATGAGATTACTATTTTAGAAAAAACTTTTGATGTAAAGACTCGCTATAGAATAAAAGCAAGTGAAGATAGTATGAAAAGTTTTTTGGAAAAAGTAGATAGGGTTGTAAAGATAATATAGATTTGGTGAATGATTTTGTCTTATATCAAGGCAGGATTTAGGAGTTTACAAATAGTAAACGACTAAATCCTAACGTAGAGAGAAGGCAAAAGAATCGCTAAAATTAGCGTCCTTGGACTGCGTTCCCCATATCCCACATAGGTAAGAATATACCTAGAGCAAGTAAAATAATCATAGAAGCAATAATAAAAAGCATAATAGGCTCAATAGCCTCACTTAAACCATCAATGATGGCATCAAAACGCATTTTATAATACTCTGCAACCTTTTTAATCATCGCATCCAAAGTACCACTATCTTCACCAGCACGAACCATCTGAATAATCATGTTTTCAAACAGATTAGTTTCTTTAAGTCCGCTATTTAAAGTACCACCTTTTTCAACCGTAATTCTAACAGTTTGCAGCTTGTTTTTAAGGGGTAAGTTGTCAATCATCTCTATGGAAGTATCAAGCGCTTCTGCAATAGGTATACCTGCACGAACAAGTTCTGAAAAAACTAAAGTAAATCTATTGAGAGTCGAAAACTTAATAATATTATTTATAAGATATGTTTTTAATAAGAATTCATGCCAACCGTATCTCACATTAGTGTAATTATTAACCATATATTTAAAGATTAAAAATGCCGCTGCTAAGACAGCTAACACATAGGGACCAAAATTATTAAATAAATACTCAAGTTTTAGCAGTATGAGAGTTGGCAATGGTAATTCAGCATTTAATTCTTCAAATATTGATTTGAATTCAGGAACAACATAAGAAATAAGAATTGTAAACGCTACTGCCATTGCAATCATAACATTTCTTGGATATGCCATTGCCTTTTTAAATTTTATAAAGTTTGAACGTATCTCTTCTAACATATTTGCTAGTGAGTAGAGAGCCTCGTCAAGATTACCTGTTTTTTCACCAAGTTGAACCATAGCAATTGTTAAATTTCCAAGTTCAAAACGAAATGTATCCATAGAAGCAGAAAGTGCATGTCCGGAGTTAATATCATCAGCTAATTTGGAAAAAACGCGATTGAGCGCTTCATCATCCGTTGCATCAGCTATTTCCCTGATCGAATCATGTATTGAGATACCTGCGTTTGTCATAACTGCTAACTGTCTGATAGCAGCAATTAAGGAATCTGGTTTTATTTTTCTTTTTTTAACGTTTACTAATAATTCATCTTTAAACCTGGCAAATCTTCTTTCTAAAGGTTCTTCTCCCTCTACAACTTTTATGATTATTCCAGAAAATTTCAGTTTTGCATAATTAGTAGCATCTTTTCTATTTTCTGCATATATGCCTATCTGCTCTTTTTTACCCTTAGTTAAAACTGTTGCTACAAAGTAATTCATCCTTTTGCCACCTTTAATATCTCTTCTATAGTTGTTATTCCATCTATAGCTTTTTGGATCCCATTTTCATATATACCTACAAAGCCCTCTTTTAAAGCCTGTTCATGCATTAATTCTTTGGATGCACCTTTGGCAATAAGCGACGATAAATCTTCTGATATACTAAGAACTTCACATATCATTTCTCTACCCATATAACCCGTGTCTCCACACTCTCTACAACCACTTCCTTTATAAAAAACAGTACCTGGAGGAACTAAACCTTTTAATTCTGCGAGAACAGAGGAAGGTACTTCTTCTACAACTTTACAATGTGTACAGATTTTTCTGATAAGGCGCTGTGCTTGTATAGCAACAAGTGCACCACTAATAAGATAATGTTGAATTCCCATATCAACCATACGTGGAATTGCACTAATTGAATCATTTGTATGCAGTGTTGATATAACCATGTGCCCAGTCAGTGCTGCTTTAATAGCTATTTCTAGTGTTTCTTGATCACGAATCTCACCAATCATAATTTTATCTGGATCTTGTCTAAGAATTGAACGCAGTGCATCTGCAAAACTAAGTCCGACTTTGGCATTAACTTGAACTTGTTGAATGAGGTTCATTCTATACTCAACTGGATCTTCAACAGTAATAACTTTATCCTCAACATTTCTAAGCTCGTTCAGCGCACCATATAGAGTTGTAGTTTTACCGCTACCTGTTGGACCAGTAACAAGAATTATTCCATAAGGTGCTTTTAGGCCTTTAATTAGCTTGTTATAGCTTTCAGCATCCATACCTGCATCTTCAAGTTTAACAAGTGCTTTTTCTTTATCTAAAACACGCATGACAATTGATTCACCATATAAAATTGGTAGTGTAGATATACGAAAATCATATTCTGCAGAAGCAACTGTAGTTGAAAAACGTCCATCCTGAGGTTTTCTCTTCTCTGCAATATCTAAATTTGCCAATAGTTTAAGACGAGAAGCAAGAGGAGGGTAGATATCTTTTTCAAATATAAACATTTCAGTAAGTTTACCATCAACACGTCCACGCACTACACAGTTTTTTTCTGTAGGTTCAACATGTATATCGCTTGCTCTACCTCTAATACAGGTTTTTAATATAACATCAATCAGTAAAAGGATTGAAGAAGCTTCTTGTTGTTCTTCCATAGACGTAAAAGAGTTTAATTCTTCTCTAATTTTTGTAACTAAACCTTTTACACTGTCTTTTAGCTCAATCTTATATAAATGAGAAGAAATTTGTTTTTTTGTAGCGAGTGCAATTTTGAGTATTTTTCTTGGAAAAAGTCTTTGTATTGCCTCTTGCGCTTGCATATCTAGTGGATCATTAAACGCCACAGTTACATTCATATCATCTTCTGCTATTGGCACAACATTATGTTTTTTGAGTTGTGCTAGTGGTGTTTTTTGAGTAAGCCTGTAGTCCATATCAAGAGAATCTAAATCTATAAAAAGTAAATCCAACTCTTCAGAGAGTTTTTCTAAAACTACTTTCTCGCTGATATAGTCATAGTTGTCTATTATTGATAAGTCGTACACGCCATCGCGTACCTGTTGAACAATAAATCTAACGAGTCTATCCATTGTCATAAAACCAGATAAGGTGATATCTCTTAAAATGAGATACTCACTTATACCTTTTGAAAGTAATCTGTCAACTTGCCCTTTCATAATAGAGCCATTCGCAAGTAAATCTGTTGTTATTCTATCCACAATGCCACCTACCAGTAAACATGACGTTTTAGAGTTATTGTATCATAAAACTCTTCAATAATCATTTTATTTATTTTGTTATCTTGAGATAAATAGAGTTTATATGTAAGTTTTTTATCATTTTCATCTTCAAAGAGATAAAACATTCTAGGTTCATGCTTTTTTAATTTAGAGTATAAATCAAAGACCTTAGATAGTATATAATCAGTTGTAGGCAGTTTGAGTGTTGAAATGTCGTAATTATCTAGTAATGCATGATAAAGAAGCTTTTTTTGCATTAAAATAACAGCTAAGTATGCTGAATTTGATCTAGATTCTTCCGAGTATTTTAACATTGCAATAGGAATAGCTAATCTATCAATGTAGTCTGACTTTAAACAAGCAAACGCATATAGTGAAATAAATTCTTCATCTTTACTATGAGCATTAAAATTATCAAAACCAAGACTGCAAACATTTTCAAATTTATTGTTTTGATACAAACTAAACATATTTTCTTTTATACCAGCATATAGATTAAGTGTTAAAAAAAAGATAAGAACTATTTTCATTTGAATTTCCCGGATATTATTTCATCAAGTAAAATTTGTGCAGTACTTGAATGTGAATTTGATATGTACTCTTTTAATGTTTTTATTGCCATCTCTTTTTCATTTAACTTTACTAAGGATTTTGAAAAAACAATCCAACTAGCTTCTATATCTCTATTTATTTGATTAGTAATAAGAGCATAATTATACGCCTTATGATAATCACCAAGCTCATAATATTTTTTTGCTACAAAGAGGCTAAGTGCAGGATTGTTGTTCTTTTTGAACCTTTTTATAATGTGCTTAATATCATCTGCAACATTACGTCTGTTAATGGTGACTCTTTTAACTTCTTCTTCGGGAATATGAATAGTTTCTTCAACTTTTAAATCTTGTATCTCCTCAACAATTTCTTTTTGAGGAGCTTTTTTTAATGTTTGTGTTTTTTTCTTTGTAATTGGTTCATTGTTATAATAAGGTAGACTTGAATGTTGCATTTTATTGATAAAATTGAGTGAAGGTGATAACTTTAATGATTTTTCTGAAGATGAAGAGTTGTTTTCTAAAGTAGATTTCAGAGGTGCTGGAGTTACAATTGCCTCTATTTCTGGTGCTGTTTTTGTTATTTGTTTTATTTCTACATAAGGTTTTGTTTCTACTGCAATTGTTTCATCTTGAACTTGTTTCTGCGTCACTGTTTGAGTTTTATTTTCATCAACTAAAAAAAGATTTTTATCCCCTTCATCTAAATTGATGAAAGCAAAGATAACTAGTATTATTGTAATAGTACTTAGAGTAATTACAACATGGGGTATGTAAGATTTGATTTTATGCTTTAACCATCGCTTTTCCAGCTCTCTTGTGTTAAGCATTAATTAATCCTGTGTGTATTGCTGACATTTCAATCAGCTTAATTGGAATTTGTGTTGTGCCAATATTTGAAAGTTGGTAGTTATCTTCATACGCAGCATAAATATCAAAAAGAGTATAGAGTAGTTTATTTGTATCTCTATAATTTCCATTAGTTAGCTTATAAATTCTATTAACGGATTTTCCTGTAAACATATTTGCAGTGTCAAAACAATTGGCTTTCATTAATTTTTTTTGAATATAAATTTTAAGTTCAGAACTTGAAGCGTTTTCAAGTTCAATTGTTTCCCATATCCTTGTTTGGAAATGTTCTTTGGCAATTAGATCTTCTTTTTCAGTTTTATGCAAAGTGATTACAAATTTAATTGTTCTTGTGTCTGAGATAAGTCTTATTTTTTCCATTAAGATGTCAGAATATAACTGCGCTTCATCTAAAAGTACTACAGGAATGGAACCTATCTCTGAATTTCCAACTATTTTCATAAATTGTGTGAAATTTAATTCACCATTATACTTTGTAGAAAATATATCTTGAGCAAGTGTTTTATAAAATTCACTTTCATCTAAAATAGGTGTTTTATATAAATGAACAATTTGTGATGATGATAAGTCATGAAAAAGTTTTGTAAGAAACATACTCTTACCAGTACCTGGTTTTCCATAAAGAAGTATCATTTTTAATGGTTTCTTTATGGAATCTTTAAGGGATTGATAAATTGTAGAGACACGATCAAGTTGCACATAATCTTTTGAACTTACAGTATCTAAAAATACATTCTTAGAATTTATATAGATACTAGCACTCATATATTTGATATCCTATTTTTTTTCACTGTCATCTTTTAAAGAGTGTTTAAGTCCAACTTTTGGTGCATTTTCATTACTTAAAGAATCAGATTGATCTGATTGAGATGCTTTTTCCATAGTTAATATTTCATCAGTTATACCTTCGTAACCTAAATCACTTAGTGAAACTGAGTTATTTTCTTTGTGGATAATATGTGGTTCAATGATAATTACTAATTCTTGAACAGTTTTTACCTTTTCTTCATATTTAAATAGATAGCTTATAACTGGAATATCGCCTAGAATAGGAACCTTATTTGCCTCATTCGTATTTTTTGTATTTATCAAACCACCTAAGATGATTCTGTTACCATCTTTAACTGTTACAACTGATGATAATTGACGACGATCTAAATCCGGTGGCATACTTCTACCAGAATTATCTTCATTAGATATATCAGTTGTAGTTTCAGATAGTGATGGGTTTATTTTGAGTGTTATAGTTTTGTCATCAGCAATCTCAGGTGTAATTGTAAGTAATACACCAGCGAATACTGATTGAACTAGGTCATTTTGCGTAGTAGCTGCAACACCACCACCTGTTCCTTGCTGATTTGTTTCAGATTGGATTTTATAAAAATATTCTGTACCGGCGGTTATTAAAGCTGGCTGATTGTTCAAGGTTAAAACTTTAGGATTAGATATTGCATTAACATCACCTTGCGTTTGAAGAAATTTAATAACTTCATTAAGCTTCCCACCAGCTTTTATAGTGACTAAAGATGCAACATCTCTGCCACCACCATATAAAGCTTCAGTTATAGTGTCTCCCTCAAACTCTGTAACATTTTTATAGTTGAGTCTATTTAAACTAAGATCTACATTTTGTAAGGCATAAAGTTGTTTCCAATCTATACCGGTAGTTTTTCCCTCACTCATTGTTACTGAAAGCAGTTGGACATCAATTAACACTTGTAGTTGTACTTTTTTTTGTAATTGTTTCAGATAGTTGTCAAAGCGTTTTAACTGTTTTGATGTAGCTGTAACAGTGACGAGTCCTGCATTTTTATTGATAATTGGGGCTTCAGCTGTATAGGGATCATGAGGTCTATTAATTACTCTTTGAAATTCTACATCAAGTTCTTTCCAAAATTCAACTTCATCTGTACTTTCAATTTTTATTCCTGTCTGACCTGAAGATGCTTTTTGATTAGGATCGCTAGAAACTGTTGCTCCACCAGTTGCACTTGCTTTTGCATCTGTTGATGAACTCAGTGTTACATCAGTTGTGCCACTACTTTTTCTTTGAGAAAGTATATAGTCTATTCCATATACCTTAGTTGTAAGGTATGAAACTTTAAGTATATTGTTTTCTAGCGTATATGAAAGGTTGTTTTCAAGTAAAACAATATTAAGAACTTCATCTATTGTTAAATTCTTTAGGTTTGTTTTATTTAATTTAGTTTCCAAAAACTTCTCAGCATTAGGATCCGTAACAATAATACTAAAAGCACATTCATCACTGAGTTGGTCGATAAAATCGATTATCTTTGTATC
>JGI997J19993_1000533_pt1 | contig 10262 bp, 22 predicted proteins | sample Etolagbewater25m_FD_19993 | JGI IMG/M metagenome (IMG submission 19993)
ATTATCCACGAAGGTTGACATATTTCTATTGTACCGGCTCAAACACGATAAGCGGAGATGTGACAAACCTACCATCAGGATTGACTACTTTCTATTGTACCGGCTCAAACACGATAAGCGGAGATGTGACAAACCTACCATCAGGATTGACATATTTCCGTTGTACCGGCTCAAACACGATAAACGATTATACAAGTCCGACAATATTTTCAGTATCCATAACATATTTTCTATTACTTCCAGTCGGGGGGTTATCAGAAACGGAGGTAGATAATTTGCTAATTGATTTAGATGCTTCTGGTATGTCAAGCGGCACAATTAATATATCCGGTAATAATGCGGCAAGGACGGCGGCGTCAGATGCAGCGGTTACAAGCCTACAAGGGAAAGGTGTTACCGTGACAACAAATTAAATATATTTAATAATATGGCAAAAATAAAATATGCACTGATAAAGGACGGTAATTGCATTCAATACAGAATGTTCGAGGAAGATGAACAGCCAGCATTAACAGAAAATAAGGGTGAATGGCGTAAAGTGCAGGCAGACCTGATCCCAACATACGACCCGGAAACGGAGGTACTCGTATCCACCGGGAAAAAATGGTACGGGAATTGGAAAATAGAACATACAATAAGGGATAAAACAGCATTGGAATTGTGGAAGCATCCGGAATACAGCATGAAAATCACACTACCATCGGCAAAGGTGCCAAATTATGCGGCATTGGCAGTATTTCTAATGGCTCAGAAATTGCCAATTTACATGGATAAATCAGCAAACACGGAAGTTTATCTAAATGAAATACTTCCTGAACATGAGCCGATTATTGCAAATGACCCGGATATTAATGTAGAAAATAAACCAATAACATAAATTATGAAAAAATTAATTCTATTTATTTTGCTAATGTTAGCATTTACAGCCTTTGGGCAATTGCCACAACCAACACTAACTGGCACGCCAAATTTCAACGTGATAAACATGGTATATGATTTCCAGAATACGGATGTTGTGTTTGTGTATTATGTTGACAATGATACAGCAAGGCTTTCGAACTCAACGCAGTTAGTTAACGGATCCGGGATTGTTGCTGGACAAATGTCAACTGTTGGGGATGCCTACGATAATCAATACAAAAAAAACGGGTTTGCATTCGGGCAAGAAGTTTACCTGGGCGTTTTCAGAGACGGGAAAGCATATAAAGTTAATGTAGATGAGGTGAAAACAACATCAGGTGAAATTAAACCGTGGAAATTCTATCCAATGGACCTGCTGTTAATTACAAATGTTGATATTACAGACGAGGTGTTTGAAGTTTATCCAACACAATCACAGGAGTACATACTTGCCCAGTGTCCCAAGTTTTTCACAGATTATGGTGGAACCATCGAAAGAGATTGGACAAGTAAAAAAATATACCCGAAATACAAATGGATAAACGGTGTAAAAACAAAGGTCGGTAATTATTATTATGACAACAAAAGTTTATCTCTGAGTTGGACGCCTGTACAATATCATAAGGAAAAGATATGGGAGGTTTTCGAAGGTGATGGACAGGTAGTTGGTAGAAATTACAAAACGACAAAATCGGATCACGACCGTGGTTATGTCATATTTAAATTTACGGCAATACCTTTACCGAATTGTCCTCTTGAAACAAACCCATACATTTATGTGAAATACAATTTCATTGTACCACCTATGCCAAAATGAAGATAGCAATGACAGATGAAATTAAGAAGGAATTTAGAGGAGCATTGTGGAAAATAATTGGAACCGGCGTCTTTTTTCTTGCAGTCAATTTTGTGCAAATGTTCGTTAGCCAAAAAACTATGGGAGAGCAGTTGGATGTTTTAAGAACCGAACAGCAATTGATCAGGGCAAAGGTAGATTTATTACAGGTACAAATGGAGCGAAAGGTTAACCGTGACAAGATGGACGACTGTTTTGATGATGTGAAAAAAAATATTGAGATTATGAACGAAACGGTTTTATCAATTTACAGGGAGCTGAAAAACTGATCATGCAGAAATTAAAATTAATCCGGCAATTTTACCGAAAAGAACAAACAGAAGGTNAAATTGTTTCTTTTTGATGATGATAAAATTGTATTTAGTTGCTACACCCTGGAGCTTGAATGGGACAACAATCAGAGAAATGTAAGTTGTATCCCTCGCGGAATTTACAAAGCTAAAAAAAGATTCAAGGTGCCGAGAGGGTGGCACCTGCACATATTAGACGTTGAAGATCGAGATTGGATATTGATACACAAGGGAAATTTTAATTATGACATTTCAGGTTGTATACTGGTTGGGGCAAAAAAATATGATCTCAATAATGATGGATTGTTTGATGTTGTGGATAGCACAATGACAATGTCGGCGTTAATGCATAAAATTGAAGAGGAAGAAACATTAATCGAAATACTATAAATCATGGGATGGTTCGGTAAAAAGGAAGCAAACAAGGTTTTGGACGGCGCAATATCCGGAATAGACAAACTGTTTTTTACAAATGAAGAAAAAACAGAGTTTAATAAACAGATTGCAGACGCACATTTGGAATATCTTAAAACAACACTTTCGGAAAATTCAAACCGGAGCATCACTCGGAGGTACATGAGTTTGGCTTTGATGGGGCTATTTATCGCCTTAATTATTGCCGGCGTAATTATGAAAGCATTCGATGACGATTACGCATCATTCATTTTTGAGGTCGTCAGTAAGCTGGACGTATTAATAATGATGGTTGCCGCATTTTTTTATGGCGGCTATTATGCCAAAGGGATTATTTCAAAAAGTAAAGGATAACCAAACGCAAAGCGATTGCGGTAGATTTGATTCATGATGATTGCCCCGGACTGATTACCCGGGGTTTTTTTTATGCCTAAAAGTGTGAGGTACAGGATATTAAAGCCATGATACCGGACAACACAGATTAAAATTATAACATTTATTAACATATCTTAACATTCGTTAACACATTTTAGTGTGTTTCTGTTGTATCTTTGATTCATAATAATTAATACAAAATCATCATGAAAAAAATAACACTAAAACAACTTGAAAGCTCCGCAAAAAAAAGCGGAGAAGAAAACATTGAATTTGTTTCTTATAATGGCGATAATTACTCAATGTTAACCGTTGTATGCTCCCCACATAAGGAATTGTTTTATTTCATAAATAATCACCAGGTCGGGCGCAAGCCGATTTCACGAGATGAGGCCAAAAAAATAATTAACACATAAATAATCATAATCATGAAACACATTAAATTCACAGTAACAATCAATGAGGATGATCTTGAAATCCGAGGTTATTACACACCAGGCACAGAGGACACCAGGGACACTCCCGGAACAGACCCAGAGTTTGAAGTTGAAGAAATATACTTCAACGGGTATGATATTACAGACCTTTTGTATGAAGTTGGCGGTGTGGAGTTCTTCGCGCGATTAGAGCGCGAAGCAATTGCATACATGGAAGAAAAGGCAGAGCCGGATATGGATTATATGTATGAATCTCATAGAGATTCTATAAAACCATTGTTTGAATATTTCGGCGAATTATTTAACCCAAACAAATAAATCATGAAAACAATTAACATCAAAGGAAAAGACTATGTGACAGTTGCCGAGCGGCTGTTACATTTAAAAGAAAACTATGTTTATGACATACAAACAGAGCCAACATTTTATCCCGAGCAGGAGATGTGGGTAGTAAAAGCAATACTAAGAATATATGACAAGGAAAAAAAGGACGTATTAATTTACACCGGCCTTGCCCAGGAGATCATTGGGGATGGGTATATAAACAAAACCTCCGCACTTGAAAACTGCGAAACTTCTGCGGTTGGTCGTGCCTGCGCGTTTGCCGGTATCGGCATAGTGGATGGTGTTGTCTCTGTTGATGAGATCAACAAGGCTAAAACAAGAGAAACGTACAAAGAAGATACTCGCCCGTGGCTATCAGAAAAGCAACTTCAACAAACCGTATCCCGGTTTGTGAATGATGGTGAGATAGACATTATAGATAAATGCCGCAAAACATTTAGAATACGGGAAGAATACAATAAACAACTGGATTCTTTAATTGCAGGCAACCCCCCTGTATTTACAGAGGATGATCCGGATGCATTTGAAAAATTAATGGATGATGAAAATGGGGAAGATTAAAGAATATTATCACGAAGAAATAAGACAAGAATATGGCACCACTAATTATACTGCTGATTATCTTGATTGGTTGCTTCGTTCAAAGGGCGAAACGCCACCATCAAAAAAACAAGACGATTTACAGGGAAGCATATCACAGGAAATATCAAAGACCGAAATAAAATGACACAGATCAAAGAAACAAAACCAGGGGTTTATTTGGTGAATAATAAAGAGGTTGATACCAGGCAACCCATTTGGGGCAAAAATCTAACCTCAACAGAATATAAAAATCTACAAAATTACAGGAGGTCGCAATGTACTACAACACAACCAACGAAAAAGGCGTAACGCTTGCCCATAACAAATCATCAAATGAGAAGATGGACAGGCTTGTAATGGATGTTTTTGCAAGCGTATTTCCTAACATAGAAATGACACCTTTCCAGGTTTGGACTGCAATGAACAGACCAGATAGGCCACTGACATCCGTCCGCAGGGCAATGACAAATTTAACAGATTTGGGCTTGCTCGAAAAAACGGATAAAAAGCAGCCGGGAAAGTATGGAAGAAATGAACACTTTTGGAAAATAGTTTAATTAACAAAATAAATCAATAATTATGGAAACTAAAGTAAGAACAATTACACCAGCGATTGCAAGACAAATTTTAGAAAAATCAAACGAAAAGGGTTTTACAAACAGAAAAATTAACCAGAATTGGTATAAATACTTGTCTCACTGCATGAAGTCCGGTCAATGGTCTTTGACAGGTCAGGGATTATCATTTGATGAACATGGTAATTTAATAGATGGGCAACATCGATTAATGGCCGTCATTGATTCAAATACAACACAGGAATTTTTAATTGTAACTGGCGTTGATTCGCATACGGTCTTAAACTATGATACAGGTAAAAAGAGATCACCAGCAGACACATTCGATTTATTTGAAATAAAAAATAGTAGGTGTGTTGCAGCATTAATTTCTTCCTATATACAAATAAAGAGTAAACGTTTATCGGCTNTGCGTGAAGATACTAAGAAAAGGCTTTTCAAAACAAATGAGGACATATTAAACGAGTATATGACTACCCCAGAATTATACCAGGAAATATATAAAATATCAGCATCATATAGAAGGGTATTACCATTACTACCATCAAGCCAAATTGGTGGTATTATGACCCTTTTAATAAAAGATAATAATTGGACAATTATGGAAGTAAAAGAATTGTTTGACGAAATACATGGTATTACGTATGAAACGGTAAAAGCGACGGGCTTATTAAGAAAGATGTTATTAAAGGAATTGACATCAAAAACAAAAATTAGTCATGTTTATAAAATGGCTATCATTTTAAAAACAATAAAATATTACATTACAAAACAAGATATAAAACAATTATCCTTTGATTCAACAAGAGAAGCTCATCCAATAAAATACTTTGTTAATGAATGAATATCACCCATAAAAACATTTAAGAAACTTTAACAATTAAATATGAAAAAATGTATTAATTTAGTACAATGAAAAGACGCCAAAATATTGAAATACTTGTAATCTTTTTTCATACATGTAATCGCACCGGGGTTGATTGGCGTCTTCCCTCGGTGCTTTTTTTTAATCCAGGCGCAATATGAAACTCCGATCAGTTAACACTAAATTTTGGGATGATAGTTTTATTGTGGAATTAGACCCGCATGGAAAACTATTATTTATTTATCTACTTACAAACCCATTAACATCTACATTGGGAGTATATGAAATCACCATCAAACGAATTTGTTTTGATATAGGCTTAACACATACAGGCTTAACACATGAAAGGGTTTCGAAGGCTTTGGAAGCCTTCGAAAAACATGGGAAGGTTTATTACAAAAATAATTTAATCGTTTTGCCAAATTTCATCAAAAATCAAAGCATGAACCCGAACATGATAAAAGGTGCCATAAATTCATATAATGATTTACCTATGCACTATAAGCCAGAAGGTTACACAGAAGATATTAAAGACTTCGAAAGCCTTCGAAAGGCTTTGAAAGCCTTCGGTAATATAAATATAAAGTTAAATACTAAAGATAAAGATAAAGATAAACCTAAAGACCAAAACGAGGTTGATTTGGTTTTTCCTTTCGAAACAGAAAACTTTAAAAAATACTGGAAGATATGGAAGGAATACAAGAAAACGGATCATCAATTCAAATACAAATCCATAACCTCAGAACAGGCAGCCCTGAAAAAACTTGGCGAAATGTCCGGAACATCTGAAGAAACAGCAATAAAAATAATCATGCAAAGTATCGAAAATGGATGGAAAGGATTTTTTAATTTAAAAAATAACAACAATGGAGGAAGTAACAATTTACAAGGCCGCAACTGGGCTGAGTTTGATGCGATCGTTGACAGCGCATTTGGAAAAAAATGATGCTATGGCAGTTGCATTGATCGAAAGAAAATTAACCGTTCAAAAGTCTATTGAAAGTGGACTGCAGATAAATAAAGCAATGAAGTCTTTAGGTGAAACGGAAACCATCAAATTAATATCCAGAACCATCGAAAATACAGTTAAGTATTTCGGAGTTGAATTTACGCATGACCAACTTATCCAAACATCAATTGCAATTATAGACAGATATGAGTTCGATAACATAGAGGATATTATCATTGCATTAAAAAGGGCGAAAGGTGGCCTCTGTGAAAAGGTATACGGGCGTATTAACGGAGAAACAATACTCAGGTTCATTGAGCAGTATATGGACATTAAAGCGGCTGAAATTGAGCGAAACCATAATAACAATAAATACAATCAAATGGAAATTCATAAATGTATTACTGATGAGATACAAAAACACGAGAAGTTAAAAATAAATCGCGTGAAAATGAAAAACCATACCCGGGAAGATTGGATTGAAAAATTCATTTTAAATATACAACAGCACAGGGTTAAAGAATTGGAAAATCTCAGGGCATCACTCCTCAATGATAATATTTTTAAACAGAATAATGATTTGATCGCTAAAATTGAAACTGAAATAAATAACCGTAAATCTAAAAAATAAAACAATGGACGAAAAAACAATTTTCTGTGGAAGCGGAAAGCAAACAAACGAAAACATTTTGAACATTTCAATATGCCTTTCAGACATACCGAAGGAATACATATATGATTACAACGGGAAAAAATATACCAAAATAACAGCAGTAAAAAAAAGGGAGCCAGATAATTATGGCAAAACACATTATTTGAAAATTGACACCTGGAGGCCAGAGCAAAAAACAGAATCAAAATCAGAAACACCTCCGTTCTAATGGAAAAAATAATATGGTATTTGAAAACAGGTATAAAATTACCTATGTTGGCCGAGGACATTGGACCCATTGAAATACATTTTATAAAAAAAACAATCTGTAATTATTTCAATTTAGGAATAAATGATATTAACGGCAAGTCAAGAAAGCGTAAATTAGTGATCGCGCGGCAATTAATGCACTATTTTGCAAGAAAAAACACTACTCATTCATTGAAAGAAATAGGTTTTCACTGCGGAAATCGGGATCACGCAACAGTTATGTACAGCTACAAAACAATATTGAATGATATTATTTACGATGACGAAGTTAGATATCATCACAACCAGTTAATTGATTTACTATGATAAGATTGATACAAATTAGGGTATGTAATGGAAATGAAAACCCTATCGAGGTATTGGATTTAGATAAGACATTTCAGACAATGATTGAGTTTAAGAAAGAAAAAGAAAATCTAAATAATTACTACAAAATAAAATACAGCAAAAAAGAGATTAATATTGATTGTACATACATGGAGAAATAACGGGATTGCCGTATGAGCCTGTTTTGCTCTCCGCATCCCGACAAAATTTAATTAATAGTAATAACTTAAAAATACAGACAAATGACTGATAAAAGCACAAGCAAAATGGCTTATGACGGCATGTTAACTGCTGGCCGTATTGCACTAAAGTGGGAATCTTATAGGGATTCTGTAAAGCGGTTTTATATGATTGACAAAGAAAAAGGAGAAAGCGAGTATAAAGAGCGAATGATATTATTACAATCCATCATTAAAAAATACGCAGAAAAGCACGGTATTGAGCAGTTACAAGCGATAATAGACATAGGCAACAAAGAAGAAGGAATGTTAGCTTTACAGTTTTTAGCAGCAGGATTTGAGTTAACCAGCGGTAATGACTTTACGGCTTGCGGTTAACGTTTTNGGTATAAAGTGTCGTTTTAATGCACTTTTAGCCCGTGTTATGCTCTCGTTCTTTTTTGCTTAACGAAAATTAAATTAAAAACATAAATATGAAAAAACATCAATTTGAGGAAATCACAGCAGCTTTGTCAATCATAATTACATTGCTTGCTTATAAGTTTGAAATTAACTGGCTATTCTACATTTTTTTTGTAAAAAGCTGCTTTGATACGTGGTGCGCTTTAAAAGAATCTTATAAAAGTGCAAAGGCTTCATTATCAAAAAAGAATGGAGCATAACGTTTGGCTATATGAAAAGTAGCCTAACCACCAGCTTTAAATAAATGAGATACAGCTACATAGGCTATTTTTTATGTAGCGTGTTAGCTGACTGGTGCGGAAAATTTAGTACAAACTTTAATAAATGAACGAATGATAGTAAAAGAAAAAATAGGGGATGGGTTTTTAGACCTTAGAATATGTGACAATTTAGAATTGATGGCAGAAATTAAAGATAACACGATTGACTTAATTTATTGTGATATACTTTACGGAACTGGTAGGAAGTTTAAAGACTACCAAGACTTAAAACCTAAACGTGATATAATTGAAGAACATTATATACCAAGAATAAAAGAAATGCACCGAATACTGAAACCAACTGGGAGTATTTATTTGCAGATGGATACAAGGATTAATCATTGGATGCGGTGCATAATGGATGATGTTTTTGGATATGACAGATTTTTGAATGAAAAGATATGGTGTTATTCTACAAGCGGATGCAACAAAAACAAATGGACAGAAAAACACGACCACATTTTATATTATTCCAAAACAAAAAAACGAACTTGGAATATAACAATGGACACAAAATCAAGCCCGTTAATTGCAAATAGGATGCGTTCCATTGAAACTCAAAATGGTCGATATGAAGGTGGTGTTTGGGTTGTTGATGTGTACCCAAAAGATTGGATTGAATTAAAAAATGTTCAAAGTAACAGTAAAGAATATGTTGGGTACACAACACAAAAACCAAAAACACTAATTGAAAGGATAATAAAAGCAAGTAGCAATGAAGGTGATTTAATTGCTGACTTTTATAGTGGAAGTTTTACAACAGCAGAGGTATGTAAAGATTTGAAACGAAACTTTATTGGATGCGACATTAACCCTAATTGCTTTGAAAAAGCAAAAGAGCGTGGGCTTTTTTCTTTTACGGATGATACGCAGAAAGCTGATTAAGTGAACGGACGTAGCACTTGCAGCTAACGGCAAATTGTAAGGTGTCGTGGCTGCCTTAAACAAAGCCACATAGTTTTAAAACTTAAATAACTTTAGATATGAGTACAAAAAATTCAAAAACAGAACAGCCATGCACTTTACATAGTGTTAACGGCAGTTATTCACCTGCTCAAATGATTGAAATAGAGCCAGGGTTAAAAATGTCAGAAGATTTAGTAAAAAGAGAAAATGAAAGAGCAAGACATAAAATCATTTACTGGCACAATGTATGGGCAAGTGCCAAAAAGTTACATTACTATTATGTTGGATTTATGGCACAAGAAGAAAAACTTAATAGCATGAAGTGCTGGGACATTTGGCACGACTATTTAAAATCGTTGGCGGTTAATTGCCGTTAACGGTTTCCGCTATGCGTAGTGCGGGATTACGTGGTACACACTATCAATCTACGCAAGCCTACGAGCGAGGCAGGACGCTTGATATTAGTAATAAACCCGCATTACGTATGAGCGGGTGTTAGCACCAGTTGTTTATGAATACTGATTTATTTGGTAACGAAATAATTACAAAACTATCAATTAAGGATAGATTTATTGTACCGCCATTTTCGATTTTAGATGGAAATAGTGGTGATTGGAC
>JGI997J19993_1000535_pt1 | contig 10187 bp, 7 predicted proteins | sample Etolagbewater25m_FD_19993 | JGI IMG/M metagenome (IMG submission 19993)
CAGCAGCTGACGGCCCAATGCCTCAGACACGTGAGCACATCCTACTATCACGTCAGGTTGGTGTTCCATACATCGTAGTATTCCTAAACAAAGCCGACATGGTTGACGATGAAGAGCTACTAGAACTAGTAGAGATGGAAGTACGTGAATTACTAGACATGTACGAATTCCCTGGTGACGATACTCCGGTAATCATCGGTTCTGCAACCCTAGCGATCGCTGGTGACGAATCAGAAATCGGTGCACCAGCGGTAGGTCGTCTAGTTGAAGCACTAGATTCTTACATCCCAGACCCAGTTCGTGAAACAGACAAAGACTTCCTAATGCCTGTAGAAGACATCTTCTCAATCCAAGGTCGTGGAACAGTTGCGACTGGACGTATCGAAACAGGTGTTGTAAAAGTAGGTCAAGAGATCGAAATCGTTGGTATTCGCCCAACAACAGTGACAACTGTAACAGGTGTTGAAATGTTCCGTAAACTGCTTGATCAAGGTGAAGCAGGCGATAACGTAGGTATTCTATTACGTGGTACTAAACGTGAAGATATCGAACGTGGACAAGTACTAGCGCACAAAGGAACAGTTAACCCACATACCAAGTTTGAAGCTGAAGTATATGTACTTTCAAAAGATGAAGGTGGACGTCACACGCCATTCTTCCAAGGTTACCGTCCACAGTTCTACTTCCGTACAACTGACGTGACAGGTGCTTGTACACTTCCAGAAGGAACTGAAATGGTTATGCCTGGTGACAACGTTCAGATGACAGTTGAGTTAATCAACCCAATCGCAATGTCAGAAGGTCTACGTTTCGCAATCCGTGAAGGTGGTCGTACAGTAGGTGCGGGTGTTGTTGCTAAAATCATTGATTAAGATTTAGTTAAACGCTTGCATAGCAAAAGAAGGGGGTGTATAATCCCCTTCTTTTCGCGTCACACTATAGGGGTATAGCTCCAATTGGTAGAGCACCGGATTCCAAATCCGGGTGTTGGGAGTTCGAATCTCTCTACCCCTGCCAAATTCATAACGACCTGCATTTTTAGGAATGCGGGTCGTTTTATATATAGCTAGTAGGTTATGAGTAAACAAGTTCAAGATCAAAAAGCATCGAATCCATTAGATACAGCTAAGTTGTTGCTAGCTGTTGTTGTTTTGATTGGCTCGTTAGTCGGTTATTACACTTATGCGGAAGCGCATCCAGTATTGCGTGTTTTAGGCGTAATTGCAGGTGTGGGTGTTGCTGCGTTTATTTTGTATCAAACTGAAATGGGCCGTGGATGGTATAACTACCTGATGCACGCTAAAAAAGAAGTAAAGCAGGTCGTGTGGCCTACTCGTCAAGAAACAACGCAGATGACACTGATTGTATTTGTAATGGTTATTATTATGGGTATTTTCTTCTGGTTGATTGACATGTTCTTTTTATGGGCAGTGAAGTTGTTAACAGGACAAGGTGGTTAAGATGGCAAAGAGATGGTACGTCGTTCATGCTTATTCTGGTTATGAGAAAAAAGTACAAAAAGCAATCATGGAATACGCAGAACGGGCTGAACTTTTAGATCAGTTTGGTGAAATTCTAGTCCCTTCTGAGGAAGTGGTAGAGATTCGTGATGGTAAGAAAAGAACCAGTGAACGAAAGTTTTTCCCGGGGTATGTGTTAGTGCAAATGGAAATGACAGAAGAGTCGTGGCATTTGGTTAAAAGCGTTCCGCAGGTAATGGGTTTCATTGGTGGAACGAGCGATCGCCCAGCACCTATTTCGCAAAAAGAAGTCGATAACATCCTTCAGCGAGTAGAGTCTGGCGTTGACAAGCCACGTCCTAAAGTTATTTATGAGCCAGGCGAGATGGTTCGTGTAACCGATGGTCCGTTCAAAGATTTTGAAGCGGTTGTCGAAGGCGTGGATTACGAGAAAAATAAACTTCAGGTATCGGTATTGATCTTTGGACGTTCTACACCAGTAGATCTTGAGTTTACTCAAGTAGAAAAAAGTTAATAACTGATATAGATAAACCCACTGGGAAGCTGAGAGGCGTTATACCCATAAGGAGATAAAAATGGCTAAGAAGATTTCTGCCTACATCAAGTTGCAAGTACCTGCTGGTGCTGCAAACCCAAGTCCACCAGTTGGTCCTGCACTAGGTCAGCACGGTGTTAACATCATGGAATTCTGTAAAGCATTCAACGCTCAGACTCAGTCTTTAGAAGCTAAAATGCCTACACCTGTTGTTATTACTGTTTTCAGTGATAAGAGTTTCACTTTCGTAACTAAGACGCCTCCAGCTGCAATTCTTTTAAAGAAAGCTGCCGGCATTAAAAGTGGAAGTGCCGTCCCTAACGTAAATAAGGTTGGAACGGTAACTCGCGCGCAATTAGAAGAAATTGCAAATACTAAAATGGCGGACTTAAACGCTAATGACCTTGACGCTGCAGTAAATATCATTGCTGGTTCTGCGCGCTCAATGGGTCTAGTGGTAGAGGGTTAATAAGATGGCAAAACTAACTAAGAAACAAAAAGCATACGCTGGTCGTATTGATCGTAATTCATCTTATAACATCGTTGAAGGTTTTAACCTTGTTAAAGAATTAGCCTCTTCTAAGTTTACTGAATCTGTCGATGTGTCTATCCGTTTAGGGATTGATCCTCGTAAATCTGATCAAGTAGTACGTGGTGCAACGGTTATGCCTAATGGTACTGGTAAGTCAGTACGTATTGCCGTATTTACAGGTGAAGCAAACCAGGCTGCCGCTAAAGCTGCCGGTGCTGACTATGTTGGTATGGATGAGCTAGCTGCTGAAATCAAAGGCGGAATGATGGATTTTGACGTCGTTATCGCTTCTCCTGATGCGATGCGTGTTGTCGGTATGTTAGGTCAGGTACTTGGTCCACGTGGATTAATGCCTAACCCTAAAACAGGTACGGTAACACCTGACGTTGTTGGCGCTATCAATAACGCTAAAGCGGGTCAAGTACGTTTCCGTGCAGATAAGGCGGGTATTATCCATGCTGCGATCGGTACAGTTGCATTTGACTCAGACAAGTTAAAAGAAAATTTAAATGCCTTAATTGAAGACCTAGTAAAAGCAAAACCTGCTTCGGCTAAAGGGACTTATGTTAAGAAAGTGACTATCTCTTCTACAATGGGTCCAGGCCTAGTAGTTGATCAGTCGACACTATAATGGTGGCTGCACTAACTAAGTTGGTGCAGACATTATTTGCGAATTGGGTCTCCTTAAATCTTAAATGGTTACAAGTGAGCGCTCATCGCAGACCGTAGGTGAGTGCAGGACATGCACTCTTAATAGTAATAAGCCTACGTAGATGGAAGAGTTTAGCGGATCGATATCGCTAAACTGTTTTGGAGGTTATATGGCACTCAATATCGAAGATAAAAAGCTAGTTGTTGAAGAAGTGGCTGCAGTTGCTGCAGATGCTGGATCAATGGTTGCAGCTGAATATCGTGGTTTGACTGTAGAGCAAATGACCGTATTACGTGCTAAAGCTCGTGACGCTGGTGTTCAAGTTCGTGTTGTTAAAAACACACTTGCACGTCGCGCTGTAGCTGGTACTAAGTTTGAAGACATGGCTGACACATTTGTTGGTCCGCTTGTATTTGCTTTCTCTGGTGAAGAGTTAGGGAATGCGGCACGTGTTTTCAAGGACTTCTCTAAAGATAACGCTGCACTTATTGTTAAGTCATTGTCTATCGGTGAAGGAGTTATGGATGCGTCTCAGCTTTCAGCTGTCGCTGCTCTACCTACTTACAACGAAGCTGTTGCTAAACTTCTATTTGTTATGAAAGAACCTGTTGCTAAATTGGCTCGTGGCCTTGCAGCGGTTAAAGAGCAAAAAGAAGAAGCTTAATTATTATTAAACGTTCATCGTTTAAACCCTATTTAATATTTGGAGATTTCAAATGTCTGTATCACAAAATGATATTTTAGAAGCAGTTGCAGCTATGTCTGTAATGGAAGTTGTAGAATTAGTTTCTGCAATGGAAGAGAAGTTTGGTGTATCTGCAGCAGCAATGGTTGCTTCAGGTCCTGCAGATGCTGGTGCATCTGCAGAAGCTCAAACTGAGTTTGACGTAGTTCTTACTGGTGCTGGCGCTAACAAAGTTGCAGCTATCAAAGCGGTTCGTGCAGCGACTGGACTAGGTCTTAAAGAAGCTAAAGAAGCTGTAGAAAGCGCTCCTTTCACATTGAAAGAAGGCGTTTCTAAAGAAGAAGCAGACGCTATGGCTGCTGAGCTTAAAGAAGCTGGTATCGAAGTAGAAGTTAAGTAATTTAACTCTACTTGCTGCTTTGCAGCATTGAAATGGCTGGTGCTTATGGCACCGGCCTTTTCTCGTTTTTAACAGTGTGTAAAAGTGTGTTAGTAATATGTGGACAACTTGTTTGTTACTGACTTTAACTACTACAGTTTTATGCATTTCTTATAGCCGTTTGGCTATGTAATCCTGACTTATTAACGTCGAGGTAAACGATGACTTATTCTTTGACAGAAAAGAAACGCGTCCGTAAAAATTTTGCAACGCGCCAATCAATTCTTGAAGTACCGTACATGCTTTCGCTACAAAAAGGTTCTTTCCATGATTTCTTACAGAAAGATGCTAAACCTTTAGAGCGAATCGATGCTGGCTTACATGCCGCATTTAATTCTGTTTTTCCTATTCATGGTGTGGCCGGCACAGCTGATCTTGAGTATGTGAGTTATCACATGGGGCAGCCTGAGTTTGACGTGAAAGAGTGTAAGCAGCGTGGTGTTACGTATGCCGCTCCATTGCGCGTTAAGATGCGCTTAGTGCTGTTTGATAAAGATGCACCAGCTGGAAAGCGTCCTGTTAAGGATGTTAAAGAGCAAGAAGTTTATCTTGGTGATATTCCATTAATGACTGATAACGGAACGTTTGTTATCAACGGTACAGAGCGAGTCATTGTTACTCAGCTTCATCGTTCACCTGGTGTTATCTTTGATAATGATAAGGGTAAATCGCACTCCTCTGGTAAGTTATTATTCAATGCTCGTATCATTCCATACCGTGGTTCTTGGTTAGATTTTGAATTTGATCACAACGATTGTGTTTTCACTCGTATTGACCGTCGTCGTAAATTACCAGTATCAATTCTGCTTCGAGGGATGGGTTTAAGTAATGAAGATATTCTTAATGCGTTCTTTGAACAAAACTTAGTTAATGTTGTTAAGGGCAAGTTTATGCTTGATCTTAATATTGACCAGTTAAAGGGTCAGACAGCAAGTTTTGATATCAAAAAAGGCAGTACTGTCATTGTTGAGATGGGCCAAAAAATTACGGCTCGTACCATAAAACAGTTAAAAGAAGCTGACGTTAAAAAAGTTGAGGTTCCATCTGAATACCTATTAGGTAAGATTTTGGGTACGGGTATTACAGATACAAATACCGGTGAATTGGTTTCACGTGCTAATGAAGTCTTAACTGCAGATGCGATTGATCGCATTAGTCTGATTGAGAAAGCTAAGCTAAAAATTCTTTACGTTGATGAGTTAGAAAATGGTCCATACATTTCCGATACGCTTAATTTAGATTCAACAACGTCGCAGCTCGAAGCTCAAGTTGAAATTTATCGTATGATGCGTCCGGGTGAGCCACCAACAAAAGAGTCTTCAGAAGCTTTGTTTAAGAGCTTGTTCTTTGATGAAAGTCGTTATGACCTATCATCCGTTGGGCGTATGAAGCTTAATCGTCGCTTAGGTCGTTCAAATAATGATGGCGAAGGGATTCTTGCCAAAGAAGACATTATTGAAGTTATTCGTGAAATGATCGATATTCGTAATGGTTTAAGTACCGTTGATGATATTGATACCTTAGGAAACCGTCGTATTCGTGCGGTGGGTGAGATGGCTGAAAATGCTTTCCGTGTTGGTTTAGTTCGTGTTGAACGTGCTGTTAAAGAGCGCTTAAACCAGGCTGAATCTGATGGCCTAATGCCACAAGACTTAATTAATGCTAAGCCAGTTTCTGCTGCAATTAAAGAGTTCTTTGGTTCAAGCCAGTTATCTCAGTTTATGGATCAGGTTAACCCTCTTTCTGAGGTAACACACAAACGTCGTGTTTCGGCTCTTGGGCCAGGTGGTTTGACTCGTGAGCGTGCTGGATTTGAAGTACGTGACGTTCACCCAACGCACTATGGTCGTGTATGTCCAATTGAAACACCTGAAGGACCAAACATTGGTTTGATCAATACGTTAGCGATCTACGCTAAGACTAACGAGTATGGCTTTTTAGAAACGCCTTACCGTAAAGTTGTTGATGGTGTTGTTACGGATGAAGTGGAATATGTTTCAGCGATTGATGAAGCACAGTTTGTAATCGCTCAGGCGAGTGCCGGACTTGATGCGGATAACCGTTTTACAGACAAGTTAATTTCTGCACGTCACCAAAACGAATTTACATTGTCATCTTCAAGTGACATTAACTACATGGACGTTTCGCCACAGCAGATCGTATCGGTTGCTGCAGCGTTAATTCCATTCCTTGAGCACGATGATGCTAACCGTGCCCTAATGGGTGCCAACATGCAGCGTCAGGCTGTACCAACCTTGCGTGCAGATAAGCCGTTAGTTGGAACGGGTGTTGAGAAGACTGTTGCGATTGACTCCGGTGTAACGGTTGTTGCCGAACGTGGTGGTGAGGTTGTGTCTTCGGATTCAGCTCGTATTGTTGTTCGTGTAAATGGTGATGAGATTCAAGAAGGTGAGTCTGGTGTTGATATCTATAACTTAGTTAAATATCAGCGTTCTAACCAAAACCAAAACACGTGTATCAACCAGAAGCCAATTGTTAAGTCAGGTGATATTGTTCGCCGCGGTGATGTAATGGCTGATGGTCCGTCAACTGATTTAGGTGAGTTGGCGCTAGGTCAGAACATGCGTATCGCATTTATGCCATGGAACGGTTATAACTTTGAGGATTCAATCCTTGTTTCTGAGCGCGTTGTTCAAGAAGATCGTTATACAACGGTTCACATTGAAGAGCTAACGTGTTTAGCGCGTGATACTAAGCTTGGTCCTGAAGAGATTACTGCCGATATTCCTAACGTTGGTGAATCTGCACTGGCTCGTTTAGATGAGTGCGGAATTGTTTATGTTGGTGCCGAAGTTAAGCAGGGTGATATTCTGGTAGGTAAGGTGACACCTAAGGGTGAGACTCAGTTAACGCCAGAAGAGAAATTACTGCGTGCCATCTTTGGTGAAAAAGCCTCTGATGTTAAAGACACTTCTTTACGTGTAAGTAAAGGGATTGAAGGAACGGTTATTGATGTTCAAGTGTTCACACGTGAAGGTATTCAGAAAGATAGCCGTGCATTAGCAATCCAAGAAGATGAGTTGTCTAAGATTCGTAAAGATATTGACGAGCAGTTCACTATTTTGCGAGTTGATACTTTAGATCGTATTAAGACGATGATTGTTGGTCATAAACTGGTTGACGGAACGGCCATTACTGAAGCGTATTTAGCTGGCGTTGATAACGCTAAGTGGTTTACTTTAAATGTTGACGATGCAGAAATTTCTCGTCAATTAGAAGGCCTAGATGCTCAACTAAAACAGAAACGTATTGAACTTAACGATGCTTACGAAGAGAAGCGTAAGAAACTAAGCCAAGGTGACGATTTAGCGCCGGGTGTTTCTAAAATGGTTAAGGTTTACGTAGCAATTAAGCGTCGTATTCAGCCTGGTGATAAGATGGCTGGTCGTCACGGGAACAAAGGTGTTATCTCACGTATTTGTCCTGTAGAAGATATGCCATATGATGAAACAGGTCGTCCTGTTGATATCTGTTTGAACCCATTGGGTGTACCATCACGTATGAACGTTGGTCAGATCCTAGAAGTTCACCTTGGTTTAGCGGCTGAAGGGCTTGGAACAAAGATTAATGCAATGTTGCAGCAGCAAGCAGAAATTGCAGAGATTCGTAGTTTCTTAGATAAAATTTATAACGATACTCAAGGTCAGGGGGTTGATTTCTCGACCTTCACAGACAATGAAGTAATTGAGCTGGCTCATAACCTTAAGAAAGGGGTTCCAGTCGCATCAGCAGTATTTGATGGTGTTTCTGAAGGGCAGATTAAGGCGATGTTGAGATTGGCTGATCTTCCTGAGTCTGGTCAGATGAAATTATTTGATGGACTAACTGGTGAAGAGTTTGACCGTCCGGTAACAGTTGGTTACATGTACTACTTAAAGCTTAATCACTTGGTTGACGATAAAATGCATGCACGTTCTACTGGCCCATATAGTCTAGTAACTCAGCAGCCGTTAGGTGGTAAAGCTCAGTTTGGTGGGCAGCGTTTCGGTGAGATGGAGGTGTGGGCACTAGAAGCATACGGTGCTGCCTTTACTTTACAGGAGATGCTAACGGTTAAGTCGGATGACTTAAACGGTCGTACCAGAATGTATAAAAACATTGTTGATGGTAACGAGTATATGGAACCAGGTATGCCTGAATCGTTTAGCGTATTACGCAAAGAGATTCGTGCTTTAGGTATTGATATTGAGTTGGAGCAAGACTAAATGAAAGATTTATTAGGTTTTCTAAAAAAACAAAACGTATCAAGCGATTTTGATGCGATCAAAGTATCACTTGCTTCACCAGAAAAAATCCGCTCATGGTCTTTCGGGGAAGTTAAGAAGCCAGAAACCATTAACTATCGTACGTTCAAACCAGAACGAGATGGTCTTTTCTGTGCCAAAATTTTTGGGCCAATTCGTGACTATGAATGCTTGTGTGGTAAATACAAGCGTCTGAAGCACCGTGGTGTAATCTGTGAGAAATGTGGTGTTGAAGTCACACAGTCTAAGGTACGTCGTGAGCGTATGGGTCATATTGACCTTGCAACTTCGGTTGCTCACATTTGGTTCCTAAAGTCACTGCCTTCACGTATTGGTTTAATGTTAGATATGACATTAAAAGAGATTGAAGCGGTTCTTTACTTTGAAGCATTTATGGTTGTTGATCCTGGCTTAACTCCGCTTGAACCTTGGCAGTTGTTGACTGAAGAAGAGTATCTTGACGCGTTAGATGAGCACGGTGATGAGTTTGAAGCTCAGATGGGTGCGGAAGCGATTAAGAAAATGCTGCAAGCAATCGACCTTCAGGGTGACGCTATTCGTCTTCGTGACGAAATGGAGAATACTAACTCTGAAACGAAACAGAAGAAAATCACTAAGCGTTTGAAGTTAATTGAAGCTTTCTTGTATTCAGGTAATAAGCCTGAGTGGATGATCCTAGATGTACTTCCTGTATTACCTCCTGAGTTACGTCCTTTAGTGCCTCTAGATGGTGGACGTTTTGCGACCTCTGACTTAAACGACCTATACCGCCGTGTAATCAACCGTAACAACCGTTTGAAGCGTTTGTTAGATTTGATGGCGCCGGATATTATTGTTCGTAATGAAAAACGTATGTTGCAAGAAGCAGTTGACTCATTGCTTGATAACGGTCGTCGTGGACGTGCTGTGACAGGAACAAACAAGCGTCAATTAAAGTCACTTGCTGACATGATTAAAGGTAAGCAAGGTCGTTTCCGTCAAAACTTACTTGGTAAGCGTGTTGACTACTCAGGTCGTTCTGTCATCGTGGTTGGGCCAACTTTGCGTCTTCACCAATGTGGTTTACCAAAGAAAATGGCACTTGAACTATTCAAACCATTTATCTTCAGTAAATTGCAGAAGCGTGGATTAGCACCAACGATTAAAGCCTCTAAGAAAATGGTTGAGCAAGGCTTGCCAGAAGTATGGGATGTTTTAGATGAAGTTATCCGCGAGCATCCGGTTCTATTAAACCGTGCTCCGACTCTTCACAGATTGGGTATCCAAGCGTTTGAACCTGTATTGATTGAAGGTAAAGCAATTAACCTTCACCCATTGGTTTGTTCTGCATTCAACGCTGACTTTGATGGTGACCAAATGGCGGTTCACGTACCATTATCACTAGAAGCTCAGATTGAAGCACGTACGTTGATGATGTCGACAAACAACTTACTATCGCCTGCAAATGGTGAGCCGATTATTGTTCCTTCACAGGACGTTGTATTGGGTCTTTATTACATTACCCGTTCACGTATCAACTCAATTGGTGAAGGTAAAGCCTTCTCTAACTGGCAAGAAGTTGAAAGAGCAATGACGGCGAAAGCGGTTCACTTGCATAC
>JGI997J19993_1000536_pt1 | contig 10179 bp, 7 predicted proteins | sample Etolagbewater25m_FD_19993 | JGI IMG/M metagenome (IMG submission 19993)
AAAATAAATAAAGAATCGTAAAAATAGTTTATAGTGCACAAAGGATCCCCTTTGTGTATTAGTAAACTATTTAGTTTAAAAGTATTTGTTTAAAAGGAACTTTGATATGATACCGATAATAGAAACAAATAATGCCGTAAATAATCTATTCTTCCAAAATGAAGATGAGGATCTATATGAGTGCTGGAGTGATGAAATATGTTTATAAGAAGTGTAATACTGCTATGTGGTACAATTTTTTTATTGTCTGGGTGTAGTGATATATCTGATGATGAGAATGTAAATGAAAATAAATCTCAAAATAGCCTAGGGTATTATGATGATCTTAGCTTATTTTACAATGATGTGATTACAGGTACATGGCTACAAAGAGATACAAAGTATGGATTTGAATCTATGTACTATTTTGTAAATAGTGATGATCTAGATATGGATGATAGTTATGTGGATTCATTTTATGATAATCAAAACTATGGCGTAGATACCACAGGTGATAAACTTTATACATATAAGTTTTATAAATATAGTGAAACTATAGAAAACAATGATACCAATATCACTACTACATATTATGATCATAATAGCTCAATAATTGAGCAGTATGATTTTAATAGCTTTAGTTTTCAAACTGGTTGTCTTAATATCTCTAAATATGAAAATGAAAATAGTGATAATAGTTATATAGGAGATTACGAGTTTTGTAAAAATATAGGATTTACCCAATATAGTTTTGCTACACATAACTTAGCTGGTCAGTGGATACAATATGAATACGATGATAATGATACTGCTAAAACTAATAATGGATTGGGAATAGATTTTTTGTATCAATTTGATCAAAATAATAGAATATCTATGAATATAACTTTAATAAATACTTGGATACCTCTTGGAAAGTATGCTGTAGATGAAGAAGAGACTACTTTAACTTTTCAAATGGGGAGTAATACTACTTTACAACAGTTCCAATTTATAGAGCATAGAGATCCTGTCCCTATGCAATATCAAGATGAAAATAATGATACACAATCGAGGGATATACCATGTATAAAAGTTGCAAAGTATGATCTGTATGAAAATAATAATACAAAAGAGTTTGATACACATTACCAATTGTGTAAACAATACTAAAAAGGGAGAAAAGATGAGGAATATATGTTTAAGTATGCTAGTAGCATCTGTTTTAATACCAAATAGTTTAGTTGCAATAGATAATAGTGTAGCTAGTGATAATAAAGTGATCAATAAAGATCTAAAAGAGGATATTAATCATAAAGATAAGAGGGTGATAGATTTAACTTTAAAGAAACTTATCAATGAGGTTATAAAGAGAAATCCTAATATTATTTTTGATAGGATTCAATCTGATATGATAGATAGTCAGATAAGATATGAAGATAGTATATTTACTCCAACATTTTATTTAAACTTGACACATCAAGATTCAAATACACCAAATAATACAGAGACAACTTTGTCTAAAGGGTATCTTTCAACATATAGTGAAGTATCTAATAATATAGAGATGGGGCTTACAGGTTTGCTTCCAACTGGTGCTAAATGGAATACATCTATAAAATCAAATGATAGACAAAGTAATCTAATAGAGAAATATAAAGAGTATGATACAGAGTATGATGATTCACTATCTCTTAGTATAACACAACCACTTATGAAAGGGTTTGGATCTGATATCACTAAATCAAAATACTACTTAGCAAAAGCAGATAAAGATATCTTTGATAAACAGTTTAAAAAGAAACTTATGGATCTTATGGGTAATGTTATACAAACCTACTGGAGATACTATAGTGCTAATAACTTAAAAAATAGCTGGGAGAAGTCATTAAAGATATCACAAGAGACTATAGAACTTCTTGAAACTAGATTTAAAAGTGGAGATATATCTTATGGTGAGGTTTTAGAGGTAAAAAGTGCCTCTATGAATAGGAAAGCTGAACTTAAAAGGATAGAAAGTGAATATGTAAAATTACAAAATGAACTTTTTACACTTTTAAATATCAAAAATGATGAAGCTATAGATATAGAGTTTAATCTTGTAGATCAACCTTTGGATGATTCAGAGGATTACTCAGATCCTAAAGAGTATTATAAAAATGCACTAGTAAATTTTCCAGAACTTGAAATAGCTAAAGAGAAACTAAAAAAAGAGACGATGCAGGTAAAATATGCAGATGATTTAAGTGACCCACAACTTGACCTTGTAACATCAGCTTCCACTACAACACTTAGTGACCAAAGGGAAAATCAGTTTTATGAAGATGATTTTTTAACTTGGAGTGTAGGTTTGCAGTTTAGTCTCCCTATCTTTGATACACAAAGTAATAGTGCAGTACAGATGGCAAAATTAAAAAAGAAACAAGTGGAACTTGAAATAGAGACTTTAGATAAAAACCTATACAATGCGATCTTAACAAAACTAGACTCCCTTAAAAACTCTAAAGATCAAGTAACATACTATAAAGATGGTCTAAAACTAAAAGAGGAGCTATATCTTTATACATACAAAGCTTTTAACTTAGGTGAGAAAAGTATAAGAGATGTACTAAATCAAGAGGAAGATATAATAGATTATAAAAGGAAACTTTTTAATACAATAATAGATTGGAAACTTTCTCAAGCAGCATTAGATAAAGCAGTTGGTAGTTTGTTTGATAAATACTTAAAATATGAAGATATAGAAAAACTAAAAGATATGGAACTAAATGATTCATTAGATAATGATAACTTTGGAAAGATGTAAAGGGTATAAAGAATTGAGAATTATAAAATTACTTTTAGCTTGTAGTATATCACTACTTGCTCAAAATAGTATAACAGGGATTGTAAAGCCTGTATATCAGGGTAAGCTTAGTGTTTCAACAGATGGTATAGTTTCTAAAATTATACTAAGTGAGGGTGATAGTGTTAAAGAGGGGCAGGTTATACTAAAATTAGATGACAAACTTCAAAAACTAGAAACCTTAAGAAGAAAAATGGTACTTGATGATAAGACACAAATAGAAACTTTAGAAAAAAGTTTAATGATAATGAAAGATATTATAATAAAAAAAGAGAAGCTTTATAAGGATACAAAAACTATTAGTTTAAATGAACTAAATCAATTAAGGATACAATATATAAATACTCAAGGTGAATTAGAAACACTAAAAGCAAATGAGGCAAAAGAGGAGATTGAGTATAACATATCAAATGAGGTTTTAGCCTATTACAATTTAAAATCACCAATAGATGGAGTGATAACACAGATAGTTCCTAAAATAGGTGAATGGGTACAAACAGGAAAAGAGATAGTAACAGTAGTAGATACAAGAACTTGCTTTGTGGAGGTTGATTTGGATCTTAGATCTTTTAATAAAATAGCTTTAAACTCAAAAGTTAAAGTTCAAATAGGTGACTTTGATAAAACTATAGAAAAAACAGGTGTCGTAAAATTTATATCTGAAGTTGCAGATAGCTCAAGTTCACTTATACGTGCTAAGATCTACTTTGACAATACAGATAAAGCAGTGATGCCAGGAACCACTGCTTCTATTATATATTAGGATTGTTATGAGTAAACAAATCGATGTTGAACAACTACTTCATAATCTATCTGATTTAAGATTTTATAGTGATGATGAAAATAGTTTTTATGAAAATTATCTTTTCAATATGGCAGCACTTTGTAAGTCACCAATGGCTATTTTGATATCAAATGAGAAAACAAACTGGAATATTGAAAAAGAGTATTTTGAAGATAATTTAACACAAGATATAAAAAATGATATTTTAAAACACTCTATAGAGTCCTCAGCAAGAGCACTTGAAAAGATATATGCATATCAAAAATATAAAAACACTCAATATATAGTAACAATAGCCCAAGAGCATTTAGATGAAGAGAAAGATTATGTTTTAGTAGTTTTAATAGAAAATACAAATAAAACAGAATTTTCAAATATGATTTTACGAGCATCTCTTTGTCGAGATATAATTTTAAACTATCAACTATCTAAACTAGAAAAAGATAATTTTGAACACGATAATCAAAAAGCTTTAGTTACTACACAAAATAATATCGAGATAAATAATACCAAAACTCAAGAGGAAGATATCTTTATAAATTTTGAACAAGTATTACAATTATTAAATACAATTATCTATGAGAAAAAATTTAAAGTAGCTTCTATGAATATAGTTGATGAGTATGCAAATAGATACAATTGCAATAAAGTGTCTCTAGGGTGGCAGATCAATGACTACATAAAACCAATAGCAATAAATCAAATTGAACACTTTTTAAGCTCAAGCGCAGCAATTAAATCGTTAGAAGCTATCTATGAAGAATCTTATGAGCAAGATGATGAGATATTTTATCCAGATGATGAAAACACTACGTTGATAACCCACTCACACAAACTATATCTTACAGAAAATAGAGTTTCAAATATCTATACATTTCCAATAAGAGTTGAAAATAGGGTAGTTGGAGTGATATCATTTGAAAAAAATGAAGGGATACTAAGCACAAAAGAGCTTGAGCTTATAAGACTCTCTTTAAACTATATAGCACCAACATTAGAGCATATATATAAAAAAGATCAAAATATATTTAAAAAAAGTATCTCAAATATTAAAGAGTATTCATCAAATATCTTAGGACCTAAAAATACCCTAAAAAAACTTTTAGCTTTAATAGTAACTGTCTTACTTTTTTGGATACTATTTGGAAAATTAGAATACAAAGTTGAAGCTGTAGCAAATCTACAAACAGACAATATCTCTTACATAAGTGCACCTTTTGATGCAATTGTCAAAGATGTAAAAATAGATGCCGGTGATATTGTAAAAAAAGATCAATCTTTATTACAATTTGATACACAAGAGCTATTACTTAAAAAATTAGAGATCAATTCTGATATTTTAAGATACGACACTGAAGTTGAAAAGGCTAGATCAAATAGATCGTTAGCTGATATGAAAATAGCCCAAGCAAAAAAAGAGCAGTCGACCGCTAGTTTGAAAAAGATCGATTACTTTTTAGCTCAAGCTAATATAAAAGCACCATTTGATGCTATAGTGATTGAAGGTGATAAAGAGAAACTTCAAGGAAGCCCTTTTTCTAAAGGTGATATTATTTTACAGCTTGCAAATCCAACAGGATTGTACGCAAAGATAAAGGTGCTTGAGGAGTATATAGATGAGATCAAGGTGGGGCAAATAGCAAAATTAAATCTTTTAAGTCGTCCAGATATATACTTTGATGTAAAAATAGAAAAAATAATCCCTATGGCAAATGTAGATGATGTAAATGGAAATGTATTTACAATAAAAGTTATATTTTTAGATGAAGTTGAAGATTGGATGCGTCCAGGGATGAGCGGTATTGTAAAAGTTAAAATAGAAGATAGATCAGTTTTATGGATACTTACACATAAAATATCAGATTATTTTCATATGAATATATGGTGGTAATATGAGAGGTAGTGTTTTTAGTGAATCTTGGTTTAAAGTTGCTAAACTAAATGTATCTTTAAATACAAATAGCTATATAAAAAAGCAAATCTATAGAGGTGATACATGGTATGTTATAGAGGATAGCTACAATAACCAATTTTTTAAGATAAAACCTGAAGCTTATGAGTTTATTATAAGACTTGATTCAAATAAAACTGTTGAGGAGGTATGGGAGGAGTGTTTAGAGATACTTCCCCAAATAGCTCCAACTCAAGATGAAGTTATAAGTTTACTTACAAGCTTACACCATAAAAACCTTTTATATTTTAAAAATAGGTCAGATAACCAACAATTAGTTCAAAGGTCACAAAAAAGAAAATCATCTGAGTTAAAAGGGAAGATATTCTCTTTTTTATATTTTAAAATACCACTTATAGATCCAGACAATTGGCTAAATAGTACAAAGCCATTTATCAATAGGGTATTTTCAAAAACAGGTTTTATAATATGGGCGATAGTTTTAATATTAGGATTAAAGTATACTGTTGAAAACTTCTCTTTAATATATGATCAAACACAAGGGATGTTATCTCCTAATAATCTTTTTTTACTTTATCTATCAATTATAGTATTAAAATCACTACATGAATTAGGTCATGCAATGATGGTAAAAAAATTTGGTGGACGTGTAAACCAAATGGGGGTGATGATACTTATCTTTACCCCAATACCATTTATGGATGCAACTCAAAGCTGGCTTTTTAGATCAAAATACCAACGTGCTTTAGTTGGAGCTGCTGGTATGATAGTGGAGCTTTTTTTTGCTGCAATTGCAGCTATTATTTGGGCTAATACAGGTGATGGGATCATACATAGTATAAGCTTTAATATGATGATAATAGGTTCAGTTTCAAGTATCTTTTTCAATGGAAATCCACTTTTAAGATTTGACTCATACTTTATACTATCTGATCTTTTAGAGATACCAAACTTATATGATAGATCAAAAAAACAGTGGTACTATCTAATAGAAAAGTATATATTTAGACTTCCATATACAACTGCACCGAGCAATTCAACTACTGAAGCTATCTGGATGTATATATATGCTATTCTTAGTTTACTATATAGACTTTTTGTAGCTTTAGTTATAGCTGTATTTGTAGCAGATCAATGGTTTGTTTTAGGTGTGGCTGTTGTTATTATATCTTTATATATGTGGGTTGTAAAACCTTTATATGGATATTTTAAATATATACTTACAGATGTTAAATTTAAAAAAAGCAGATATAGAACGATATTTATAACCAGTGTTTTTGTTACATTTTTAGTTCTTCTTTTAGGGGTTATACCATTCTCTTTTTCTATAAAAGCAAATGGTATAGTTTTAAAAGATGGTTATAGCTCTGTTTTTATTAAAACAGAAGGGTATCTAAGAGATATAAATGTATCAAATGGTACCTTTGTAAAAAAAGGTGAAGTTGTAGCTATATTAGAAAACAAAGAGATAGATTTTGAGATAGCATCTATCTATGCTTCTATAGAAGAGACTAAAGCATATATGATAAAAGCTAGAGATAAAGCAAAAGCAGATATGAGCTCTATAAATATGAATTTAGAGCTTTTAGATGATAAACTAAAATTTCTAAATCAAAAAAAAGAACAATTAAAAATAAAAGCAAATACAGATGGGTATTTTGTATATGAGAATATAAAATATAAAGAAAATACGTGGTTTAAACAAGGGGTAAAAATAGGGACAATCATCCCAAATGATAAGCTTTATCTACAAGCAGTTGTTCTTCAAGAGGAGGCACACTATCTATTTGAAAATAAAGATCTAAAAGGTAGTATAAAACTTCATGGATTAAATGATAAAACTATAAAGGTAAGCGTTATGAAAATTATCCCTTTTCAAAAGCAAGAGCTACCCTCAGCTGCTCTAGGTTGGCTAGGTGGTGGCGATATAGCAACTTCAAATAGTGACTCATCAGGAACTAAAGCTATGGAGAGTTTTTTTGAAGTGAGAGCAGATATTGTAAATAAAGAGGAGTTCTCTTTGCTTCATGGACGATCTGGTGTTTTAAAAATTGAGCTAACTCCTAGGACAATAACTCAAAGGGTTATATTAAGTTTAAAACAGATACTTCAAAAACACTATAAGATATAATGAAAAACTACTATAAACATATAAATATACCAAAAGAGAGAAAACTTTATAGTGGATTTGACCAAATAAGTCATAAACTATCTGGTCAAATATTTAATCTATATACAAATATAGTATTTAAAAAAAAACTTAAAAATGATGCAAAAGAGATCCATAAACTATCTTTAGAGTATGCTAATCTTGGTGATTATGATATTGATAAATTGATTAAAAGTTATCAATTAAAATTTAAACTAAATAAACTAACTTCAAAAGAATTTTTAGAGGCATTTGCAGTAGTTGTTGAACTTGGATACAGAGTAACAGGTAAAAGAGCATATGAGGTTCAGATCATGGGTGCTATTGCCTTGGTTAAAAAGTATATTATACAAATGGCAACAGGTGAGGGGAAAACACTTACAGCTTCAATTGCTGCAGTTATTTTAGGCTGGAGTGGTAAACCTGTACATATATTAACCTCAAATGACTATCTAGCCTCTAGAGATGCACAACTTCTAGAACCATTTTACAACAGAGCAAATCTAAGTTGCGGTTATGTTATAGGAAAAACAACAAAAGAGGAGAGAAAAGAGATATATAAACTTGATCTAGTCTATAGCACAGCAAAAGATATATTAGCAGATTTCTTAAAAGATAGGATGCAAGAGGAGCAAAACTACAATATAAATAGTTTTTTAATAGATAAATTAACCAATAGTGTTAAAAATAAAGATTATCTATTAAGAGGTTTAGAGTATGTGATAGTTGATGAAGCTGATAGTGTACTTGCTGATGATGCGGTTACTCCACTTATCATATCCTCTAAGGCTGAAAATAAAGTTTTAAAAGAGTCAGTTGTAGATGCACATAAAATAATAGAATATTTCCAAAAAGATAAACACTACACTATAAGTGAAAAATTTAATGATATCACACTTACTAAACTAGGTTTAGAGCTAATAGATTCTTACCATTATTCATTTGCTAAGATTTGGCAATCAAAAGATAGAAGAGAGTTTTTAATCAAACAAGCTTTAGAAGCAAAAGAGCTTTATGAGTTAAATAAACATTATATTATTAAAGATGGTAAGGTTGTTATTGTTGATGAGAAAACTGGTCGTATTATGAGTGAGAGAAGTTGGGGAAATGGTCTACATCAAGCTATTGAGGTAAAAGAGGGTGTAGAGATAACAGATCCTACTACTACATTTGCAAAGATGAGTTTTCAAAGATTTTTTAGATTATACACTCATCTATGTGGTATGAGTGGAACATTGCAAAATCTAAAAAGTGAATTTTGGCAAATATACGATACAAAAACTATAGATATACCATCAAGAGTTCCATCAAAAATGATAATACTAAAAGATAAAATATATTTTGATAAAAATGAAAAAGAGAAAAATCTAATTAAATATATAATAAAGTTACATGAAAAAAGTTTACCTATCTTAATTGGAGTAACAACTATAAAAGATAGTGAATCGTTAGCAAAAAAACTAAAACAGGAGAATATCACTTGTGTAACTTTAAATGCTCTTCATGATGAAGAGGAGGCAGATATTATAAAAGATGCAGGTGAAAAAAACAAAATAACTATAGCTACAAATATGGCAGGTCGTGGTACTGATATACATATAAGTGAAGAGGTAGATAAATTGGGTGGTTTACAAGTTATAACAACACAAAGGGATAAATCAAGAAGAATAGATATGCAATTTTTTGGACGATGTGCAAGGCAAGGACAAAATGGAACTGCTTTAGCTTTCTTAAGTCTTGAAGATACTATACTAAAACACTATGTTCCTAAATGGTTAAATAATTATTTAACTACTAATTTTCACAAAAAAAATATTAAAAAATTATCAAATTTGATATATATGATATATCAAAGAAAAATAGAAAAAGATATCTCAAATATTAGAAATAAAACTTTACTAAAAGAGTTTAGCATAGATGATTCTATGTCATATACAAGTTAACTCAATATTTATATATTTTGCTTAAAAGTAATTTGACTTTTCCTTTATTATTAAATGATACAATACGACCTATTATACAAAAAGGAGATAGTTTGGATATTCAATATGATAAGTTTAGTACTTACGATATATTATTTATTGAAGATGATTTTTTAATAAGAAAAAATTATACAGAAGTATTAAAGAGCTATTTTGCAAATGTATATGAAGCATCAAATGGTGAAGAGGCGTATACAATTTATTTGAAAAAGAAACCAAATATTTTGATAGTTGATCTTAATATTCCTAAAATATCAGGATTAGAATTATTAGAAAAAATTAGATCCTCAGATTTAAATACAAAAGTTATATTATTTACATCGCACTGTGATAAAGAGACACTACTTAAAGCTTCTATATTAAAATTGACTCAATATCTTATTAAACCTGTGGGGAGAAAAGATCTTATAAATGCACTTATGCTTGCTGTTGAGGAGATTGAGAATTTTAATATTTTTTCTAAAAAAATTGTAGAGCTAAAAGATTCTTTCTATTGGAATATTGATAAAAGTGAGCTTTATTGTAAAAATGATCTAATAAAAATTACAA
>JGI997J19993_1000537_pt1 | contig 10175 bp, 6 predicted proteins | sample Etolagbewater25m_FD_19993 | JGI IMG/M metagenome (IMG submission 19993)
CTTGGTAAAACGCCATCATTAAACACTATCTCTTTTTCCGCTGCTTCCATTATTTTAATAATATGAGAACGTCCCTCTTTGGCTTGATAAAGTGCTTCTTTTAAAATATTTAAAGATATTCCACCAAGTTTTATATCCATTTGCATCGCAGTAATTCCATTTTTTGAACCAGTAACTTTAAAGTCCATATCTCCATCATGATCCTCAAGACCCATAATATCAGAAAGAATTGCGTATTTATCACCTTCACTTACCATACCCATTGCAATACCTGCAATCGTATCACTTGTATCTATGTCTGCAGCTTTTAAAGCCATATAGCCACCACATACTGTTGCCATTGATGATGAGCCATTTGATTCTAATATTTCAGATACTAAACGCACAGTCTGCCCATCCAAATCAATAATAGGTTCTAAGGCACGTTTAGCTAAATTTCCGTGACCAAGTTCACGACGTTTTGTTCCCATAATAGGAGATGCTTCACCTACTGAGAAGCCAGGGAAGTTATAATGAACCATAAAGTTTTCATTTTGAGTCCCTTCATCTGTTAAACTTTCATACATTTGTGCATCTTTAGGTCCACCCATTGTAAGAACTACTAAAGCCTGCGTTTGACCACGAGTAAACAGACATGATGAGTGTGCATTTGGAAGGACATTTGTATCTATAGAGATAGGTCTTATTTCTGTTAAACTACGTCCATCTGCACGGATATTCTCGTTTAAAATTTGAGCACGAACTTGTTCTTTTTTGACTTTTTCTATAGCATCTTTAAGTTCAATTTCTTCCCAATGTTCTTGAGTTAAAATTATTTTTTTTCTTAATTTTCTCAAAGCAGTAGAGCGTTCAGATTTTGCCATTTGATTCATCGCATTTGCTATATCTGAAAGGTGATGCTCCCTTATATAGGAAACCATTTCTTCGTTGATTACATGTGCTTTATATTCTATCTCTTGTGTCTCTTTTTTACAAGAGCCAAACGCAGTTTCATATTGAGAGTTACTCTCAAACAAAACAGATTGCGTTTTTTCAAAAATTTCTATCAATTCATCTTCTGTCACGGCATTTGAAACATGTGTGCTTATTACAGTCGCGCCCATTGTCGGATCAATCATAGGATCAATAATCATATCATTCATCTCTGCTTCTAGACCACCAAATGAACGCATTTCAATCATAAGAAGGTCATTTTTAGTACCTGAGAGGTATAAGTCGAGCGTAGAGTTTTTTAATTGAGACAGAGTTGGATTTAAAACTAACTCACCATCAATTTTAGCAGCTCTTACTGCTGAAACTGAAGTGTTAATATCTATATCTGAAGTATAAAGCGCTGCTGATGCTGCGTTTAATGCTAAAACTTGTAAGTCTGATTCATTATCTGCACTAAATGTCATGATAGTTATCTGGGTTGGATGTCCAAAACCTTTTGGAAAAAGGGGGCGAAGTGAACGATCTACTATACGAGATGTTAATGTTTCAAAGTCACTTGGTTTCGTCTCACGTTTGAAAAAACCTCCAGGAATTTTACCTGCCGCATATGTTTTCTCAATATACTGAACTGTTAAAGGTAAAAAATCATCTTTAACTATTTCTGTCTCATCAATTACAACTGTTGCAAGAATTACAGTGCTCCCTGATTTTAACCATGCCGAACCATTTGCTTGCTTTGCCACATCACCAAAAGAGTATGACTCCTCTCTATTTACCAACTCTAAACTTACATCATATTTCATTTTATTTCCTCTAATAATTTTTCTATTTCTTCATCGTCAATTTCTTTAAAATCTTCATAATAAAGTGATGTTTCTACAAAATCATCTATATCATAAAGAAAATATATATCATCTACTAATGCGTCTAACTGTTCTAAGATATCACTCGGCAATACAGCTACTGCAATATAAATAGCCTTGGGTTTTTGTGCCAAAATGGTTTTAATAGCTGTCAATAATTTAGAGCCAGTTTCACTACCTTCATCTACAAGCAAAACAATTTTATTTTGCATAGATGAAAAATGTCTCCCTTTTCTGTACTGATAAATATAACTTAATATCTCTTCTTCATGCTTACGGTGTGCTTCTCCATAAATATAATCATATTTTATATCAAACGCAGCCACTAACTGTTCATTTATAACTATCTCTTCTCTCTCACTAACACGTGCAACTTCACACTCAGGATTATTGGGTGCCATAATCGCTTCTGAAAACAAAAAATCCAAATTATTTGATAGTTTGCCTCTTATGTAAGAGCCAAGTTCCAAACCACCTTTTGATACAGCTATAATATTCCACTGCTCTTCTTTAAATTTTTGCATTGGTATAACATCAATCAATTTCTCAGCTGCATCCTGACGATTTTTAAGTATATTTTTATATAGTTGCATACTTTATAACTCCTTATTCTGGAAGCTTATATGATAAATTTGAACCATCTTTATCTGGCTTCATAAATGGCTTTAAGACTATACTCAAATATATATATCTGTCATATATTGATGACTCTCCGTCTTGAGTAAGTATAGGTCTGTTATTTTCAACATATCTAAGTCCAAAATCCCAGCATCTTTTTTTATACATAAAGCCAACTTCCATACCTTTTTTTAATGATGTGTCAATGTCATAATTAAACAATGTATTAAATGAATAATGTTTATCATAAGTATATCTTGCACTTGATGTTAAGTAGCTTGTGTATCTATCTAAATCATCTAAATCTTTAGAAACATCTTCCTTATAAAGATGTGACAAGCTTAGATTTAGTCCATAATCATTAAATGAAATTTTATTATAGACTTTTGAAAAAAGAGATTCATCAAAATTATAAAGTATATTATTATAAAAGTTTATAGAATCACTTATCTTATAATCTAACTCATTTTCCAATTCTCCGTAGGTGCTATCTTCACTGCCATGATAAAATTTTTGCGATAATTTATGATACAGTTTTTGTGAAGCGGAAGAGTCAAAAATATACTGTGTAAAATCAACCTGCGTCACCTCTTCTATCTCTGAAATATCATAAAATTGACAACGTCTCGTATATTCATCTTCATTTGTAAGTTCATTATCTGTATCTGAACAAAACACATCATTATCTTCATAAAAACCACTTTTAGAGTCCGAACCACCCATAGTATGCTTCAACTCAAGACCAATAACATGAGTAAAGTCATCAAAACCTTTTGTGAGTTGAGAAATGGCGGAAAATGTATGATAATTTCTAGCGTAATGTCCATCAGAAAGTTTTTCTCCAGTCTCCTTATCTTCTCCACTAAAATTCGAATGTTGCCCATATAGGTTAGAAGTATATGATAGATTTAAGAACTCATCCAATAAATCTGTCTGAATCTTCACAGGAATGCTAATATTTGTTTGAACAACCTTAGTATTAATCTGTCTATAGATATTGTTACTCTTAAGATCGAGGGAATATAAAAGATGATCTTTCATGAATGTATCTAAATAATAATGATATTGAAATGTTGGGAGCTTCTGTAATGTATCATCATTAGACTCTTCTGTTAAATCTTGATAGTACTTAAAATATGCACCAAGATAATTGTCATCCGTATTATAGAACATATTAATTCTTGAGAGAACCTGTGTAGCAGTAGATTGATCAGTGGAATCATTTGATGACAAGTTTAAATAATCAACATCATTCATACTATTTATATCTGTATATAATCCAGATTGTCCTTTTAAATCTGTACCTAGCCACTGATTTAAAAAATCTTTATTATCATACTTAAAATTAAATCCATAATGAGATTTATTTTCTAAGTTATTTTCTTCAAAATATTCACTGTGTTCATCAAAAAAACCAATTCTGAACTCTCCCCTAGAATTTTTTGAGTCCACAAACCTCAAAGTTGAATAAAGTCCTGCACCACGTTTGCTTCTTACTTGTGGTTTTAGTTCTAAATCCCATGAATCATACTCAGCAATATACAAAGGCTGTTCATAATAAAAACCCTCGCTGCTTGAAAGACCAAATACAGGCATTAAAAGTCCTGTTCGCCTTGTCTTATCTAAAGAATAACCAAAATATGGAGTATAAAAAACTAAGATATCATAAATATATAATCTTGTATTATATAAATTTAACCATTTAGTTTTAGAATTATAATCGGATGATGAAAATTCCATTTCCCACAAAGGATTATTTGGATTACAGCCACTTACGCTACCCGAAACTATTTCTATGTCATCATTTTTTGTTTTTCCTTCATCTGCACTCATCCAAACTTTTGAAGTTTTTTCAAGCATATAAAAGGGTTTAAAAAGTCTCTCTTTTTTTGCAATATTTAACTTAGCATACGAGCCCAATAGTTTGTAGTCAGCACCTTGGGTCACGCGAATATTATCAAATAACTCTAAATCTCCTGTCTCCCGATTATATATTGCACTATCTGCACTTAAAAAATACTCTCTATATATTACGTTAACACCACCTGAAGCCTCTACAATAGTATCTTTTGAATTCATATTGGTTGCGTATATTTCCACCTTGTCACTTGCTAATAAAACAGAAGTAAAGCTAATAAAAAATAGGAGAGTTTTAAGCATTTACAACCAGTGTTTTTGCTGTATTATCATGCCAGGTTCTACGAAGTGGGTCTAACATACCCCATAAAAATCCAAGATAAAACACCATCTCGCTTATTACGCGAAAAATAGCACGATTTAATGCACTAATTACATTTGGATTATCAACTGTTTTAATCTCAATAACTCGTATCTTCATTACAATCTTGCCAATTGATGCGCCATACTGCATCACAAAAAAGGCTTGATAGATAATTTTCATCGCCATATATTCTAGAACAAAAGTATTTGTCAGGTTAATCATTTCTTCCATGGTTTTTGTTACTGCAAACGAATCCCAAAGAGCAATAATAAGCAAAAAAGAGAGTAGCATTTCATCTATAAAAAAGGCCATCGCTCTTTTTTTAATAGGTGCCAATGTCATCTCTTCGCGATGAAGAATATTTTCTATCTTTTCATTCACTTTATATCTTCCTAAAGAGCCTGATAAGCAATATCAGTTCTTATTTTTTTACCGGCAAAGTGAACTTGGCCACATCTTAAATAAGCTCTATCTCTAGCTTGTTTAATAGTGTCACCTAAACCAACACAAACTAAAACGCGACCACCATCTGCATATAATTTTCCATCTTCTAAACTTACTCCAGCATATGATATATGAGTGTTTTTTTCTATCTCTTCATGATGTACATCATCTACAATTATTTCTGCAGGAGTTGAACTAGAATATGGATAATTTTCACTAGCCATCACAACACCAACAGCATACTGAGAAGAAAATTCAACATTTATGTCTGAAAGTCTGTTTGTAGCAGCCTTATAAAACATATCACTTACACTTGAAGTCATCAATGGCATGAGTATTTCACATTCAGGATCTCCAAAACGCACATTAAACTCTAATGTAATCGGCTCTCCATTTACAACCATTATTCCTATAAATAAAACACCTTCAAAAGGAGCTCCCTCTTTTTTCATTCCATCTAAGGTAGGACGGATAACTCTATCTTTTACTTTTTGGTAAAGTGCATCATCCACTAATGGAGTTGGAGCATAAGCACCCATCCCACCTGTATTTGGACCTTTATCATTATCTAGTAGACGTTTATGATCCTGTGCCGCTTGGAGCAGTATATAGTCATCTCCATCACAAACGGCAAACATTGAAAGTTCATACCCATCTAAGAACTCTTCTACAATTACTTTAAGCCCTGCGTCTCCAAAACTTTTTCCACTTAACATCTCTGAAATAGCTATTTTTGCTTCATCGTGATTTTGTGCAATAATCACACCTTTACCACCACAAAGACCATCTGCTTTTACAACAATAGGAGCATTTAATGTATCTGTAAATTTAAAGGCATCTTCGATAGAAGCAGTTTCTATATAACGAGCAGTTGGGATATTGTATTTTGCTAAAAAGTTTTTCATATAAACTTTTGAACCTTCAAGCTGTGCAGCTTCTTTACTCGGTCCAAATATTGTAAGTCCTTTTGATTTAAAAATATCTACAACACCATCTACCAAAGGAGCTTCTGGACCTACAATTGTTAATTCAATCCCATTCTCTATTGCAAACGCAGCTAATTCATCATAATCTTTAATATTTAAGTTGGTTCCAAAATCGTTTGTTGCACCATTTCCAGGTTGAAAAAACAGTTCGTGACTCTCTTCTTCATTTAAAATTGCTCTTGCAATTGAGTACTCACGTCCACCACTACCTAAAATTAAAATCTTCATTCCTATCTCCATACAGTTTTAAAAAGTTTATTTAAGCCACCCTTGTGTATTCAATAAACTTTTTAGTAAAAATAACAATAGCCCAGATAGCCGTTTCGCTCTTGGCTTGGTTCTAAAAGCCGAATTTGGGTGAAGAGAGTGAAATCTAACGGCGACACTGTCTCGACAGAGTTAACATATCTCAAACGACAGCACCGACACACGATAACCCTACTAGTTCACAATTTGAATATGTAGAACCCTCATTGGTGCGATTACTCGTACTATCTAGACTATAAGTACTATTATACAAAAATGATACTTGATTTTTCTTTTTACTTAAAATTTAGAAGCTATTTCCATACAAGACTCTATTGTTGTTTCCTTAGAGAGAGTATATTTGATATTTTTAGGGAGCGCTTTAGCTGTAGTTTTGCCTATTACTATTACCTTTGCTTTTTGACTAATCTTATGTGTTTTTAAAAAGCAGTGTAAACTTGATGGTGAAGTAAAAATGAGTATAGCTTCATCTTCTATTTTAACATCTAAAATTTCTTGTGAGCAATCACTCTCATAAACAATTTTTTCATCAATATTATAACCATCATTTTTACATAGTTTTACAAAATCAGAAGCCACGATACTAGCTCTAAGATAGAGCCATTTTGTACTTTTTGGAAAGTTTTTTATTTTCTCTACTAAGTTATCACCATAACCTTTACCAACATCTAAAATAGCACCACCTAAATCTTTATAGCTTCTTGCACTTGCAGAGGAAACACACAGTGCTGATTTCTTTATATATTCTTGTGCTTCATACTGCTTTAATGATTCTGAACTCTGTTTTGAAGTTATAATCAAGTAATCATATTTCGAAAAATCAATAGAAGGTTTTAAAAATGTAATAGCTAAAGAGTTGATGCTAATTGCGTTTGGGTGTGAGGAAATAGAAAAAAGATAAATTGGTTTTGACATTTATACTCCGTCACTCCAAGCTTGACTTGGAGTCTAGTTGTTCGTTAGTTGAAATTAGACTCTCAGTCAAGCTGAGAGTGACGAGAATAGTTATTCCCACTCAATTGTTGCTGGTGGTTTAGAACTAATATCATATACAACTCTATTAATCCCATCAACTTCATTAATAATTCTTCTTGAAATTCTCTCAAGTAAGTCATGTGGAAGATGGGCAAATGTTGCAGTCATACCATCAACAGCTTCAACAACTCTTACACAAACTGTATTATCATAAGTACGATTATCACCCATTACACCAACTGATTTTACATTGAGTAAAACTGCAAATGCCTGCCAAGTTTTAGCATAGTATCCACTCGCTTTTAGCTCATCAAGTAAAATCACATCAGCTTCGCGCAGTAAGGTCAAATCAGGAACATTCACATCGCCCATAATTCTAATTGCTAAACCTGGTCCAGGAAATGGATGACGATTAATCATTGCTTCTGGAAGACCTAATTCTAAACCAATTTTACGTACCTCATCTTTAAAAAGTTCACGAAGCGGTTCAATAAGTTCAAAGTCCATCCAATCAGGAAGACCACCAACATTATGATGCGATTTAATAACTTCTGATGGTCCATTTACAGAGATCGATTCAATAACGTCAGGGTAAAGTGTACCTTGCGCTAAGAATTTAATGCCATCATGTTTCTTAGCCTCTTTTTCAAACTCTTCAATAAAAGTATGACCAATTATTTTACGTTTTTCTTCCGGGTCAGATATACCTGCAAGTTTTCCTAAAAAGTTATCAACCGCATCAACTGTTACAAGAGGAGTTCTAAGATTTACTCTAAATACTTCTTCAACCTGCTCTCTCTCACCTTTACGTAAAAGTCCATTATCAACAAATACAGGAACAAGTTGATCACCAATTGCTTCGTATAACAATGCAGCTACTACTGAGCTATCAACTCCACCGCTAAGACCACAAAGAACTTTGCCATCACCCACTTTTTCACGGATAATTTTAATCTGTTCTTTTAAGAAATGCTCCATTTTCCACTTCTCTGTTACACCACAAATATTTTTCGCGAAGTTGCGAAGCATAAGATAACCCTCTTCAGAGTGTTGCACTTCTGGGTGATACTGCATTGCGTAAACACGTTTTTCTTCATTCGCAATGGCTGCATACGGAGAGTTAGCTGAAGTTGCAATTGGTGTAAACCCCTCTGGAAGAACATCAACTTTATCACTATGACTCATCCAAACAATACGATCATCATCACAATCAGCTAAAAGAGGTGAATCTGTTTCTATTTTCAATTCTGCTTTACCATATTCATGATGAGAAGAACGAATTACGCTTCCACCAAAATCAACGGCAATTCTTTGCATACCATAACAAATCCCTAAAATAGGAAGTCCCATTTTGTATACATCTTTATCCACTTCATAAGCATCTTTGTTGTAAACAGATGAAGGACCACCACTAAGAATAATACCCTTAGGGTTTTTTGCTTTAATTTCTGCAACTGAAGTATGATACGGAAGAATTTCACAATAAATTTTGTCTTCACGAAGACGACGAGCTATTAATTGAGTGTACTGAGAACCAAAATCGAGAACTATGATGCTAACATTTGTCATTTGAAATGCCTTTTTATTTTTTAATACAGAATATGAGTAAAACTTCTATTCTTTCGCTAACGCTAAGTTTTTTAAGCAGGAAGCTCATGCACACTTGGTGCAAAATAATAATATGTAATTAAGAGTGCAAGGATACAATAAATAAGTTTAATGTTTGATTTGAAGTGTTGATAATATTCTCAAGAGATCCTTGAGAATATATTTTGAAGAATATTTAACGCTGAATATAAAGACCAAAAACCTCATATTGTGAATACCAAACTCCGATTGATATAAAATACCCTACAATTATTGTCCAAGAGTATTTCATATGAGCACCAAAAGTATAAACACCTTTTAGTTTTCCCATAACACCAACACCAGCAGCTGAACCAAAAGAGATCATAGAACCACCAACACCTGCTGTTAAAGTAACTAGCATCCATTGCGCCAAAGGAATATCCGGAGAAGCTTTCAATACTGCTGACATAACAGGAACATTATCAACAATAGCAGATAGAAAACCAACACCAATATTTACACTTGTTGGATCAAACATAGTATAAAGATGTGCTGCATGACCTAAAAAACCAGCAAAATGAAGGGCACCAACAGCTGCTAATATACCAAAAAAGAAAAGAAGTGTATCATTTTCAATTTTTGCAACTGATTTGTATATTTGGATATCATGATCATGGTGTTTTTTAAGTCTATATGCATAAAGCTGTAAAAGAGAAAGACCAAACAACATTCCCCACATTGGAGGTAAATGCATAAGTTGTTTTCCTAAAACAGCTGAGGCAATTGTAAAGATACCTAAAAAAATTATAACTTTACCACCACGGTGTATATGAACTGGTTCAGTACCCTCTGGCTTAACAGGAGTTCCTTCTGGAACAAAGCGAGAAAGTAAATAAGCAGTAACACCCCAGCCAATAATAGCAGCAGGGAAAAGAAACAAAAAGTCAACAAATGTACCTTTGCCAGCAGACCATGCCATAAGTGTTGTAATATCACCAAATGGGGACCAAGCACCACCTGCATTTGCTGCAACAACAATGTTAATCGCGGCAGGAACCAAGAATGCTTTATTATTTCTTTCAATTGTAATTAAAACCGTTGATAGAATCAGTGCAGTTGTTAAGTTGTCTGCTACAGGAGAGATAAAAAATGCTAAAATACCTGTTACCCAGAAAAGTTTTTTATAGTCATAGCCCGCGCCAAGAAGTTTCTCTTTAAGTGCATCAAAAACATTTCTTTCAATAAGTGCTTCAATGAAAGTCATTGCAACAAATAAGAAAATTTCTGCAATCTCTAAGA